>Ga0129307_1001181_pt1 | contig 30334 bp, 20 predicted proteins | sample P1105metagenome_FD_94437 | JGI IMG/M metagenome (GOLD analysis project Ga0129307, IMG submission 94437) | Capybara group fecal microbial communities from Wisconsin, USA - P1105 metagenome | ecosystem: Host-associated > Mammals > Digestive system > Large intestine > Fecal | place: USA: Wisconsin...
CGCTTGCACCACTTTATTCGCTCAAGAGCCTGCACAAGAAGCTGCCGTGGCTCCTGCCGCAGAAACAGCGACCGTTGCAACTACAGCAAGTGAAGCCTCCACTGCCCCAGAAACGGCCGCCGCAAGTCCCGCAGCAACCGCCGTTACTGAATCCGCAGCTACAACATCTGCGACAATCACGGACACTGGCAACGCCCAAACAGACGAAGCCAATGCACAAGAAGTCGCTGCACTTTCAACTACCGAAGCAAAGCCGCAACTCGTTTCTCGCCGCAACACGCAAGACAAACCCGCCGAAGATTGCATTTTGTGCAATGAAGTTCAAAACGCTATTGGCGATAGCTTAGGCAAAAAGTGGAGGCATTTAATAGGTGCTGCCTTTACGGTGCCTATTTCTCAATACAAAATAAATAAAGAAAAACTCAATTTTGTTAACTTTGGAGTCAATGTCTCTTACATGGGCGTAAGTCGTTTCGGCTTTGCGACAAGAGCCACAGTTTCTGCTGGGATCTCAGTAACTGATGACATTAAATTTGAGGATTCGGATGATTCTGAGATGGGTTCTTATGGAGCGTTGGAACTCGGCGCTGGTTTTTGCTTTGTAAATAGTCCGATTTTTACTTTTGCTGTATTCGCTATGGTTGGTATGGAATACGCAATGTTTGAAACGGATGAAAACGCATATGACCACGAAGAACTCGGCGCAGTCGATCGCAGCTTTACCGAAATAGCAGCGGGTATTACTCTTGGCGGTGATATCGTGATGAGACTTGCGCTTACAGAACGTGTGGGTATTTTTGCAAGCGTTGGCGGACGTTGGGTTGCAAGCTCCGGTTCCGAGACAACCGTAAAATATAGAAAAGGCGATTATACCCGCACCGAAAGTTACCTCGACGATGGTCGTGGCGTTTTCAGCATAGTGCCTGCATTTGGCGTCATGTGGCGTTTCTAGAAATTACGGAAGGGGTTACATAGACCCCTTTTCAAGCCCTCTTACTGGGATGTATCGCACGGAGCCATCTGCAGAAATAATCATGGCAACGCCCGCGAGGTAATTCACCCAGCGTAAATTCTCGTAAAAGCGAATGATGGAATGGCCGCCGGTTACGTAGGCGATGAGCGGCTCCACCAGATAATCGTGAGTACACATAAAGTTCACGCGCTTCATAGTCGAGAGGTTTGCAAGGATTTCGTCTTTAAGCAACTGTTCGCTTCGCATTTTCAAATCGTAAAACGCATCGGAATAAGCACCGGCAAAAGCGTATTTGGAATACACTTCCCAGCCGCCATCGTTTGTTGCATAATCATTGAATTTATTATCATCCTTAATGAACCAATCGTAATACAAATACGGTTGTTCGTTAATGACGTAGTCTTGCTGTCCGTTGCCTTTGGCGATTTCTTCGCATGTTTCATGAGTTCGCGTGTAGCCGGAATAGGCGTAGTAAAAATCTTCTTTGCGGATGGATGCAAGGCGCTTCCCGAGATTGTTGGCATAGACGAAGCCGTTATCGGTCAAGTGGCCGCTGGGGCCCGTGTCACTGGTGCGTTCGCTGTGGCGGATGACGAATACGGCTTTTTCATCGGACTTGAGACCCGCATAGACTTCGGAAATTTCTGTAAAGCCGTCGGCTTCTTGAGGCGTCGTCTTTCGCCATGTTCCGTTATCAAAGATGTAGAAGGAATCTACACTTATGCGGCCTTCGCGAATTTCCTTGTCGTATTTGCCAACGCCAAAACCTACTGTATCTATTGCAATAGCGGGGAGATTTTCATCTTGTTCAATCGTCTTATTTCCAGAACCAATGTCATTTGGAGGTGCAGGGCTTTCGTCAGAAGTACACCCCACAGCAAACAACGTTGCAGCAAAACCAATCGCTGTTAAAACAAAAAATCTCATTCCATATACCTATTACGTTTGGGAGCGCTGTCATCCTGGAGGCCCGTGGGCCGATAGGATCCAGTGATCTTTATTTCTTAATCTTATCCAACAATCTTTTGGCGGGGAATCCGACGAGCTGGAATCCCTTTTCCCATATAAGGTCTTTAATGCGTTCGGCTTTGGTCTCGTTGCATTTCGGGAGCCAGCTTGCGTCAAAGTCAGCATCGAGTCCCGCATTCATCACTAGTGCTGCGTAGTCCTTGTTCAAAGCATCGTAAGCGTGATGACGTACAAAGTGTTTCTTTTCTTCGTAACTGAAACGGCGTTCCAAAAGTTTGCGTTTGATGAATCCGGCTCCTTGCTGTGTGAGTTCATCGTATGCGAAGAACACCGGGCGTTCCGTATGGTAGAGCGATTCCATGGTGACTTCGGCTTCGGTGAATTTTTCGCTTAAGCCCACTTCAAGCTTGCGGGTGACATCGTAGAATTCAGTCTGCTCCGGAGTCTCGAAAATATGCAAGAAGAACACACCGAGCGCGGCGGGTTTCATGTACAAAAAGAACGACTGCAAGTGCGGTGCATATTCATCGTTGCTCGTAAGCGATACGACGTCGGCACTACTTTTTTCTGCACGTTCAAAAAATTCTTTAAATTTGTTCTGATAATAGACGATGGAGTCGTTGATGAGGAGCAAGCGTTCTACATCGCGAGTGATAATGCCAGGTGCGTAATTGCCGGCATTATCGGTGCGGTTGGCCTGGAGTTGCAAGTAACGCCGCCACATGCCAAAGTCAAACCCGCGATTTTCGGTGAGGAAAAGCTCAATGTGGTTTTCCTTCAAGAAATCGTAAGTGTCGCTTGAAAGCGTTCGGTGATTCGTCAAAAGAACGACCTTGAAGTCAGTCTCCGCGAGATGCTTGAGCGCGAAGCGGACATAACCGGGGAGGTCTTCCCCGACTTGGTAACTGGCATAGAGGGCGACTTTATTGCATGCGTCCATCAACTATCTTCCTCTGCGGCCTCCTCGGCTGCTGCGTCCACGACCTTTTTCGCTGGATCTGCGTCCACGCCTTGCTTCTCGTGGCTGGCTTGCCACATGGAAACCTTCGCCATCGCGGAAACTGCGATTCTTGCGAGGTTCCTTGCGTCCGCGGGCATTGCGGCCAGTGCGTTCAAAACTCGGACCGTCAAAATCCCTGCGGCCACGGCGACCGCCAGAAATGTATTCTGGTTCGTCAAATTCGTCTTCATCCGGCTGGCTTACGTATCCAAGCGCTTCGGCGGCGGCAGCGCGGTCTGCGCGTTCGTTCAAGTTGCGAATATCGCGTTCCGTATCTTCGCGGCTGCGGCGTTTCTTCGGTTCTGCACTCAGCTTTTCGGTAATGCTGAAGTCGGCCTGCCCACGCAACGGATCGACGCGGAGGAGCTGCACCATCACCTTGTCGCCACGGCGGAACGTGCGGCCACTCTTCTTGCCGAATGCAAGACCTTGGTCAGGATTGAATACGTAATAATCGTCGCCAGCAATGTCGCGGTAGCGCACGAGGCCTTCTGCAATCGGATCATCGATGGAAACGTAAATGCCCCATTCTTCGATGCCCGTCACATTCGCTTCGAAGCTGTCGCCAATGCGGCTCTTCAAAATCCAGCAGCTGCACACCTTGATGGCGATGCGTTCCACTTTCATGTTCTTGATTTCATTTGCCGAAATCAAGTCGCAAACTTCAATCACGCTGTTCACGCGGTCAGCGGTAATTTCCTTGCCTTTACGTGCAAGTTCACGATGGCACCAGAGGTCTGCGTAACGGCGGATCGGCGAGGTGAAGTGGCTGTAATCTTGCCAGTTCAACGCGAAGTGCCCAAAGCTGTTAGAATCGTAATGGGCCTTCTGCATACTGCGCAAAATGCGGTTCGTGAGCGTTTCGTCGCCCTGAGCGCGCTTCACCAAATGTTCGTACAGCTTGAACGCTGTCGGATTCAAGTTCGTATCACCACTGCGCGGTTTGCCCAAATCACGCAACATCACCGGAGCGTCCTTGAACAGATCCGGGTACATGTAGTACAGTTCCATGATGTCCTTAGTGTCCGGAGCTTCATGGATACGGTAAATGCCTTGGAGCTTGCGCTGCTTGAGTTCCTTAGCGCAGCAGTTGTTCGCAATGAGCATGCACTCTTCGACCCAAGAGTTCGATTCGTCATGTTCACGCGGCACAATCTTAATCGGTTCGCCATTCTCGTCGAACTTGCAGCCGTATTCGGTTGTCTGGAATTCGAGCAAGCCCTCCTTGGTGCGGTTCTGCTTGAGGAGCGCGGTCACTTCGGCAAGAGCCTTGATAGAATCGTCGCCAGCTTCCATCATCTGCACGGCCTGCTGGTATGTGATGCCTTTCGTAATCTTCACGACACTGCGGTGGAAATCCCAACCGAGAACGTTTGCTTCCTTGTCCAAGTCGATCATGCAAGTGAATGCGCAACGGTCTACGCCTTCGTGCAAGCTGCAAACGCCGCTCGAAAGCTTTTCCGGGAGCATCGGCACTGCTGTCCATGGCAAGTATTGCGTATAACTTCTTTCAAGAGCTTCTTCGTCGAGGTCAGATCCTTCAGGCACGTAGTAGCTCACGTCGGCGATGTGTACGCCGAGCTTGTAACCGCCACCCGGCTTGCGTTCCACGCTGATAGCATCGTCATGGTCCATGGCGCCTTCGGGGTCAATGCAAAGAATGTCGAGCTTGCGATAATCCACGCGACCCTTGAAATCCTTTTCGGTCGGTTCTGTAATGGAGGCCACGTACTTTTCGATTGCCGGACTAAATCCCTTCGGGAGATTGCTCTCTTCCATGAACTTCGTCTTGACTTCGTCCCAACTTACGTTGTTCAATTCAGCGGAACGGTCCACCTTCGCCAAGTAGCTGTGCTTGAGCTTCGGATGCGGATAAAGCGTAAAGCTAATCGTCTCGCCTTCCTTGCCCGGAGCTTGCCTGCGGTGGCACATTTCATAGACCTTGCCGGTATCGAGTTCGGTCACCTGCCAATCTTCATCGCCCGTCTGGTGCAAAATGCCACGTTTGACGCGGGTGCCAGAATCCTTTTCGGTCTGCCTGCGGCTGCGAGCACCCAGGCGGCGGTTGTCTTCTACACCCTGTTCTGCAAATTTCTTGAGACGCTTTTCGCGTTTTTCTTCGAGCGGTTCGCCATCGCCCAGCTGATATTCCTTGTGTGCGGAACGCTTCAAAACGCCACGCTCGATCATGTCGGCGAGGAGCTGCTTGAAAGCCATCTTCTGCTTTTTCGGGAGGCCGAGAGCGCTGCGGAGCTGGCTCCCTACCATGGGTTCGTCACGGAGAATTGCAATAATTTGTTCTTCGCTCGGTAAATCTTTAGCCATAATCAAGCCTCCTTGTTTTCTGTTGCCGCGCTTTCGGTCGCATTTTCTGCAGCTTTGGCGGCGGCAAGTTCCGCCTGCTTGTAAGGCATGACGGATTCAATCAAATCGTGTGTTTCGTCGCGGAGTTCCGCCATCGGCTTTTCGGCGTAATCTTCGTAACGGATGAGCGGATGGATGACCATCTTCACTTCGCCAGAATAGACCGCCCACTTGACCTTCGGGAGAATCTTTCCGGTATTAATAAATGTAACAGGTAAAATTGAAAAATGTTGTTCTTTCGCTAAACGGAAAATTCCATTTTGGAACTTGAACATGCGTCCGTCTTCGCTGCGGTGCCCTTCGGGGAACACTGCAATGTTGTAGTTCTGTTCAAAGCGCTTCTTGAGATGCTTGCCAAGGCCTGCATTCATGCGGGGATTCTTGTGAATGGGAATGCTACCAGTGCGGTCCAAAACCCAGCCGAATACAGGAGCCTTCCAGAGGCTCGCCTTTGCCATGAAAGCCGTCGTCGTGATGGAATGCCAAATGACGTTGATGTCCAAAAAGCTCTGGTGGTTCGCAACGATGACGTAGCCCCTTTCCTTCGGGATGTTTTCGGCGCCTTCAACGGAAACCGTAATCCTGAAAATTTTGAAAATAACGTACTTGAACATGTAATAGCAAATTTTTGTGCAATCTTCCCAGTGGCCGCGGATTCCACAGTAAAGGGTGTACGGAATACCCGCAATGAGCATGATGGTAAACACGATGAAGTAGTAAAGAAAAGCTAAAATAGCGCGCATTGTCTCTTTTTTATTGAAATAGGTGAATTTAAGGACATATTCAACATAAATATATCCCTTTGTGTTTAATGTATATTTTTTGAGCGGATTAAATCGGTTGTTTTTATTATATTCAACGTGAAAATCATGGAGTTTTAATTATGGAAATTAAATGGCTTAATCCCGATGCAAAGTTTGACCGTCTCGTCTTGGCGGGTGATATCGGTGGTACGAACACGAACCTCGGTCTTGTAGGCTACAAGGATGGCAAATTTACGCTCATTCTCGAAACCGTTTGCCCGAGCCAGTGCATTGAAGGGCTCGATGCCCCGATCCGTGAAACGCTCAAGGTCGCAGCCGAAAGCAACGCTTCGCTCAAGCCCTCGCACATCTGCATCAGCGCCGCAGGCCCTGTCGCAAACAACAAGTGCGTCATGACGAACCTCCCGTGGAGCGTCGATGGCGACGCCATCACGAACGCAACCGGCATCCCGACGCTTGTCATCAACGACTTTATGGCCATCAGCTACGGCATCCCGACGCTCGACGTCGATGACCCGAAACAGATTTTCAAGCTCGTGCACACCGACGGAAGCACCCCCGCTCCGCAGGCGACGACCAAGGCCGTGATTGGCCCCGGTACCGGCATGGGCGTTGGATTCCTCGCATTCGACGGCGAAAAGTACATCCCGGCTTGCTCCGAAGGCGGCCACTCCACGTTCGCCCCGTTCGACAAGGATTCCCAGGACTTCCGCGACTACATGGAAAAGAGGATCGGCACCGTGCCTGGCGTGGAACCGCTCGTCTCCGGCATGGGCCTTGCTCACCTCTATGAATGGTGGCGCGACACGAAGGGCGTTCCCGATAACGAAGCCTTCAAGAAGATCGAAGAAACCGATTGGCATGACCGTCCGAAGTACATCAGCCGCGCCAGCGACACCGACCCGGTAGCCGCCGAAATGATGCGTTTGTTCGTAAAGATGCTTGCCCGTTTCGCAAGCGACGCCGCAACGCTCTTCCTCCCGCTCGGCGGTTTCTACCTCGCTGGTGGTACTGTACAGAAGGACCTCCGCTGGCTCGAACGCGACAACTTGTTCATGACCTGGTTTGAAAAGAACTACAATCCGAACATCCGCCCGCTTTTGAACAAAATCCCGGTCTATGTGATCAAGGATTACAGCATTAGTTTGTACGGTGCTGCTAATGCAAGCCTGAACTTGCAGAAGTAAGCGAAATCTAGATTTGAGTAGTCTCCCCGGTACAATACTGTACTGGGGCCTTTTTTTTGATGGATTGTACCCTTATTTTTCCCCGTTATTGCTAAAAACATTGTCTTGTTATAGTTAAAGACTATAAGAAACGCATTTTTCTTAAAAATTTTTATAATTCTCCCTATTTTCCTATTGGACTAGTAGGATTAAGTTTTTAAATTAAACCCGTCAAACGAACGAGGCACCCCGAAAGGGAAAAGCCTGGAGGATTTCGCTATGCGATGTCGAATGTGTAACCAAGCTGAAGGCGGGCGGGCCTAATACCGCCAAAATTTAACGCTCAGGATTGAGCAAAACTATTAACTATCGCGTCGCCCGACGCCAACAGTAACAAAACGTTCGGGCGAACGCGAAAATTTCGCGCCAAGCGCACAAAAGGATTTAAATAATATGACGACTCAGAATAAGCTCCATTTCGAAACTCTTCAAGTTCACGTTGGCCAGGAACAGGCCGATCCGGCAACCGATTCTCGCGCAGTTCCTATATACCAGACCACCTCTTACGTGTTCCACAACGCTCAGCACGCTTCTGACCGTTTCCACCTGAAGGATGCCGGCAACATTTACGGTCGCCTCACCAACACCACGCAGGACGTTTTTGAAAAGCGCATCGCAGCTCTCGAAGGCGGTATCGCTGGCCTCGCAGTCGCTTCTGGTGCAGCAGCTCTTACTTATGCCATCACGGCTCTTGCCCGCAAGGGTGACCATGTGGTTGCACAGCGTTCCATTTACGGCGGTACTTACAACCTCTTGGAACATACGCTCAGCAAGTTCGGCATTGAAACGACTTTCGTCGACATCCACAACTTGAAGGAAGTCGAAGGCGCTATCAAGGACAACACGAAGCTCGTCTTTATCGAAACGCTCGGTAACCCGAATTCCGACATCCCGGATATCGAAGCCATCTCCGAACTCGCTCACAAGAACAAGATTCCGGTCGTAATCGACAATACTTTCGGTACGCCGTATCTGATTCGTCCGATTGAACATGGTGCCGACATCGTCGTGCATTCCGCAACAAAGTTCATCGGTGGTCACGGTACGACTCTCGGTGGCGTGATTGTTGACGGTGGCAAGTTCGACTGGGCTGCATCCGGCAAGTTCCCGCAGTTCACCGAAGTGAACCCGAGCTACGGTGTGCCTTTCACGGCGGCAGCTGGCGCAGCGGCTTACATCGTTTACATCCGCGCTATTCTCCTCCGTGACGAAGGTGCAGCAATTTCTCCGTTCAATGCATTCCTCCTCTTGCAGGGCACTGAAACGCTTTCGCTCCGCCTCGACCGTCATGTGGAAAACACCAAGAAGGTTTTGGAATTCCTCGCCAAGCACCCGAAGGTTGCAAAGGTCAACCACCCGAGCTTTGCAGATCATCCGCAGCACGCTCTCTACCAGAAGTACTTCCCGAACGGTGCCGGTTCCATCTTCACGTTCGATGTGAAGGGTGGCCAGGCAGAAGCCTTCAAGTTCATCGACAGCCTCAAGATTTTCAGCCTGCTCGCAAACGTTGCCGACGTGAAGAGCCTCGTGGTTCATCCGTACACGACGACCCACTCCGAACTCACTCCGGCCGAACTTGCCGAAGCTGGTATCTCTCCTGCAACGATCCGTCTCTCTATCGGTACGGAACATTACGAAGATATCATCAACGATCTCGCACAGGCACTGGATCAGATTTAACAATAACAGTAGACAGTAGGAAGTAGACGGTAGGAAGTTATAGCAAGATAAACTTCACCGCAAGCAAAAATCTTCCTACTTCCTACTTCTAACTTTTAACTAAATAAAAGGATTCTACCATGTCAAAAATTTACGCATCTGCCGACCAACTTATCGGTCATACCCCGCTTCTTGAACTTTCCCACATCGAAAAGGAAAATAATCTCCAGGCTAAGATCGTGGCAAAGCTTGAATATTTCAACCCGGCTGGATCTGTCAAGGATCGTATTGCTAAGGCAATGATCGACGATGCCGAAGCTTCAGGCAAGCTTAAGCCGGGTTCAGTGATTATCGAACCGACTTCTGGTAACACCGGTATCGGTCTCGCTTCCGTCGCAGCTGCTCGCGGCTACCGCATCATCATCGTGATGCCGGAAACCATGAGTATCGAACGTCGCCAGCTCATGAAGGCTTACGGTGCAGAACTTGTTCTCACCGAAGGTGCCAAGGGCATGAAGGGCGCTATCGCTCGTGCAACGGAACTTTCACAGGAAATTCCGAACAGCTTTATCCCCGGCCAGTTCGTGAACCCGGCAAACCCGGCTGCTCACAAGGCTACGACGGGTCCGGAAATCTGGGAAGACACGGATGGCAAGGTTGACATTTTCGTCGCAGGCGTTGGCACTGGTGGAACCGTCACGGGTGTTGGTGAATACCTCAAGTCCCGTAACCCGGATGTTAAGGTTGTCGCGGTCGAACCGGAATCTTCTCCGGTGCTTTCCAAGGGCACGGCTGGTCCGCACAAGATCCAGGGTATTGGCGCAGGCTTTGTCCCGGATACCTTGAACACCTCCGTCTATGACGAAGTGCTCCCGGTCAAGAACGAAGACGCATTCGCTGCCGGCAAGGCAATTGCCAAGGCTGAAGGCATCCTCGTGGGTATCTCTTCTGGCGCTGCTTTGCATGCCGCAATCGAACTTGCAAAGCGTCCGGAAAACAAGGGCAAAACGATTGTCGCACTCCTCCCGGATAGCGGCGACCGTTACCTCTCCACTCCGCTCTTCGCTGACTAAATTTAGTAGGCAGTAGGAAGTAGACGGTAGGAAGTGGTAAGTTAATTTGAAATTTGTTCGGTATGTGCTTCGCGGTTCCATTCGCCTCGCAGTAGAAACCGAAAAAATCGTTAAGAGATGACATATCATTGAGTGAAAAACGCTAGAAGGTTCCATTCGCCTCTCTAGCGTTTTGTTTTTTGCACGTTATCCTGAACGTAGTGAAGGATCCAGTTACATAATTGACAAAGGCTTACAAATGTCACAGAAAAAGCGTGTTGCCGTTGGATTGTCGGGCGGAGTCGATTCTGCCCTTTCGGCGTATTTATTGAAGAAGCAAGGGTACGATGTAGTCGGCATGACCATGGCCACTTGGGACGGTTCCGTGAACATGCCCGCCGTCGAAGGCCGCGAAGGCTGCTACGGTCCAAGCGAAGACAAGAACATCGAAGAAGCAAAGCTTGTCGCAGAACGCCTCGGGATTCCGCATTATGTTGTTCCGGTTGCCGAAGAATACAAGCATCGAGTCCTCGATTATTTCCGTGCAGAATACCGTGCCGGACGAACGCCAAATCCGTGCGTGCGTTGCAATCAGAATATCAAGTTCGGAGCGCTATTGCATGCGGCCCGTAAGATGGGAATTGAGTTCGACTATTTTGCGACAGGGCATTATGCACGACTCGACTTTATCAATCCTGATGTTCCGTTCTTGTACGAAGCGCTGGACGGTCACAAGGACCAGACTTACTTTCTTTCGCGACTCACGGCGGAACAACTTTCGACGGTGATTTTCCCGCTGGGCGGAATGCAGAAAGCCGAAGTGAAAGCGCTCGCCAAGGAAATTGGCTGGGATGATTTTGCCACGAAACGCGAAAGCCAAGACTTTATCGAATGTGGCGATTATTCGGTGCTTTTCGACGAGAGCGACAACGTGCCTGGAGATTTCGTTGACATAAACGGCAAGGTGCTCGGGCAGCACAAGGGAATCGTGCATTATACCATCGGGCAACGCAAGGGACTCAACATCGGCGGGCAAGCGGAACCACTTTACGTCGTGGCGATTGACGCTCACAAGAATCAGGTGGTTCTCGGTCCGCGAAGTGCCTTGAGTTGCGAAGAAGTTTCCGCTGTCGATTTGAACTTGATGGTTTCGGAAACGTCGCCGTTATTGAAGGATCCACTCACGGCCCACATCCGTCTTGGGCATAAAGGCGCTACGGCAAGAATTACGGAACTCGATACCGCTGCCGGCAAGATCCGAGTGCGATTTGACGAGCCGCAATTTGCGTCGGCACCGGGACAAGTTCTGGTGCTATACGCGAACAACGGAGTCGTCGCAAGCGCGATAATCGATAAGTAGAAGTGGTTCGTAAACAGTGGCTAGTGGTTGATGAATCAGCAAAGGAATACTGTATCTGACAAATGTTCTGCATGTTTCTAGACGAAAAAACTGAACAATTATTTGCTTCTTTCATCAAATTTTTTGACTAAAGTATTACTGTTTTGAAAATGATTTCTATTTTAAATGGCAGGATGGTGCTGTGTAATGGAAATCGAGTTTGGTATATTGAATCGCAAAGAGCTCAATGAGTCAGTGGAAGTGGCCGCCAGGGCTTATGAACACTATGAGTATTTCACGAACTTTTTTCCAGATTTAGAAGAGAGACGGAAAGTCATTAGGTCTTTGATGTACCGCTCGATGTTGACAAATTTCGGAAAGACTCATTTCTTGACTGCAAAAATAGACGGAAAAATGGTGGCTGTGGCGCAAATTGATGATCCTCAGTACAAAAGACCTTCAGTTTTGCAGTTCCTGCTTCATGGCTGGCTCTTGGTGTATTGCGGCGTGAAAGTAAAGCGTGTAAATGGCTGGATTGCTATGGATGCAGTGGCGAGCATGCCGTGTCATGATTACCAGAAGGTGGATCCAAATATCTGGTACACGAGCTCCGTCACGGTAGATCCGGATTTTCAAAGAATGGGAGTTGGTTCAAAATTCATTGGATTTTGGGAAGAATACATCCGTGAACGCGGTGGAACGCAATTGATTTTATTCACAAATTCCGAGAAGAACCTTGCGTTTTACAAGAAAAACGGCTTTGAAGTTTTTGATGAGCGGGATGTTTCTATTCCAGATGGAAAGAAAATGAGAAGCTGGAGCGTGAGAAAAACGTTGTAGCGTCGAACAAACGATTAGTCTTTACCGGCTCCGTAAACTACGGGGCCTTCTTCGTCATCGTCGTCGTCTCCGTGTTCGGCGAGGTATGCTTCGAATTCTTCGTCTGTCATTCCGCCTTCGCCTTCTTCGGGCATGAAGGACTTGCGTTCGGATTTCTTCGCAGGCTTGCTTTCGGCGGCGGGTGTCGCTGGCGTCTCGGGAGTTGCCGCGGGTTTTGGTTCTTCTTTGCGGCTTGCTCGTGCGCTGCGGTTCAAGTAGGCGATGTATTCTTCGTCTGTCATTTCGTTGCCGAAACTGTAAGAGGAATACTTGTCTTCTTCCGGTTCTTCTTTTGGAATGGGCTGAACTATTGCGTGTGCGGGTTCGTCCCAAGTGCTCTTGCTGCTGGAGCTGCTATAAGAACTGTAGGCGTTGCTGGAATTGCCTGCGTCGGAGGCTGGCGCGGAGTTTGTAGCAAACGTCGTTGAGCTTGTTGCTGGTTGTACGGAACTTGCGTTGTTTGCGTTGTCGTAGAACGCTTGTGCCTTTTGTATGAATGCCGCAAATTCTTCGTCGCTCATTTGCTGGACGTTTTGCTCGTTCAAGCCTTGGAAATTCGCTTCGGCAGAGACGCCGTGGTCTTCGGTGTTCGTCGAACGGATGACAGGAATGTCGATATCGCTGTTTTCGTCATCAACAAACTCTTCGCCTATTTCGTCGCTTTGCGCCTCGCTTATTTCTTCGTCCGGAGCATCAGAGGCATCGGCGAATTCTTCATCAACGGGCTCAAAGGTGTGCGATGGCGTGGTTGCATTAACGGTTTCGACAAATTCATTTGCAATAACATCACTTGCTGAAGTTGCAAGCTCTGCACTAGATTCGTTTATCGTTTCCCCGGCGTTTGCTGTTTCTCCGTTTGCTGTTGTTGCGGTGGCATCGCTAGCAGGATTCGTCGCATCGCTGTTGGCGGGAGCTATCGCTGCTTCATTTGCAGGAACTGTTGCGTCACCAGTTGCAGTAGCTTGTTCGCTTGTCTGCGGTTGTGCTGTAATGCCTTCGGCGGCATCCGCTTCTGCAATCATGTCGGCGAACGGATTTTCCTGCACTTCGGAAATATCTTCGCGGCCTTCGAGCATGGCATTGAGGTCTTCGTCCGTAACGTTTCTGCCGCGTTCCGTCCAAAGTACCGCTTCGCGCATCGTCGCGGCAAGGTCGCCCACGCTCTTCTCTTTGGAACGTGCAATTGCCTGACTGCGGATCGTATCCACAAGTCCCGCTTTGACTTCGGGATCCTTGCTGAAGAACACGGTCTCGTGTGCCATTTCTTCGGCGTACTCGGGGTTGTTCTTTTTGCGGTAAATCCAGATGGGCCCGAACAATTCGCTTTGGCGGAAAACGATATCGTCCGTCTTGATCATTTCGAGCATGGCCATGAACGTCACCGCCGCGACAATCGGGTGCGAGTCGTTGTCGAGCAAGTCTTCAAAGAGCGCACGTCCATGCACGTTCAAGAAGTTGTTGATGGCCTGCTGACGGTCCTGGATTGTCACGTAGTCCAATTCGATATGGTGGATCGTCTCGGAAATCTTTGTTTTCAAGCTCTTCTGGTAAGCACGGAAAAGCTGCCATATGTTCGCGTCTGCAAGCGTATCTTCATCGCTTTGCGTTTTTTCGAGGCGTCCGCGGGAATACGTTCCGAAGTTCTTCGCCTCCATCTCCTGGAGTCCGCCCGCGACCTGCTTGAAACGCTGGTATTCCAACATTTCCTTCATGAGCTGTTCGCGGTCTTCGTTGTATTCTATTACATCGCCTTCTGTGCGTTCTTCGGCAGGGAGCAATTCCTGCACCTTAAGGGCCATCAAGCGGCTAGCCATGAACAAGAAGTCGCCCGCCTTGGAAAGATCCGTTTCGGAATACTCGTTCACCCACTTCAAAAAGTCGTCTGCGATTTCTGCAATGGGGATTTGGTCGAGCGTCATTTCCTTTTTCTGGACGAGATAGACAAGCAAGTCCATCGGGCCGTTAAACGAGCCGATTTTGACTTCATAGTCTTCTTGTTCAAAAACATCGGAATCAACCATTGAATGGAAATATAGAAATTAGAGGTTAGAAATTAGAAGAGGGTGGTTCCGTAATGAAACTGGATGTGTAAATGATTTCGTTTGGATAACTATTTGTATCAATATTTTTACATGGTCTATGCGGCTCTATGTTACTTTTTTTGAAAAAATGGGGTGATTTTTCTTATTTCTTGTGCTAAAATTCAAAATTTATGGTCAAAAAATGAAATTTCGTAATAAAAATATATACTTTCAGAAAAAAATTAGTTATATTTATTACAGAACATTACAGAACTTATCAGAGGGGAGCTTTGATTAAAGTCGTTATGCTAAAAGAATTATTTAAAGAATAGAAGATGCGAATGTACGAATAAGTGGAAACCGATAAACCGGTTTTTGGTGTATATGGAGTTTTATTCGAAAAAGTCTCTCATTCCAACTCGTTAAATACTGTCGCCCTCACTCCGAGGGCGACTTCCCGTTTTTATAGCATACTTCGAGAGGTGACGGCTTGAAAGATTCCGGCTGAGGAGTTGGATTTGAAGAAAAATGGGATGAAAAAAAATCTTGTTTTTCAAAATTTATCGTTTTTTACGTGTAAAACTCAAAAATTTGAGGATTATTCACGTAAAATTCAATGTTGTATGTGATTGTTTTGAAGAAAATCATGAATATTTGTTTTTTTTTCAGTTGCAAAATTGGGAAAAGAGGGCTTTTATTGGTGATAAAGAGGCTGAAAAATTCAAAAAATACAGTGAATTTGTAATAAAATTGTTAATTTGTGTGAAATTTTACGTGACAAATGTTGAAAATTGGACTTTTTTCACGTAAAAATGGGGGAAATGGGATTTTGTAGGTGGGAATGGCTGTTTATGCGGTACAAAAAAGCCCAACCTTGCGGTTGAGCTTTTTCTACCCGCCTTATGACGGTTTAAAAAAAACAGCCCAACTTTCGCTGAGCTGTTTTTATACCCCCAAGCGGTTTTGAACCGCTGTTGCGGGAATGAAAATCCCGAGTCCTAGGCCACTAGACGATAGGGGCGATTTGTGAGGACAAATATAGTTTTTTCTAGAATAATGTCAAGGGGGCATAAATAAATTTTTTTTACTGTCATCCCGGCCTTGTGCCGGGATCGGTTGTTTATGATTGCGTGGTGGAAAAACTGGCCCCGGAACGGAGTCCGGGGTGACAATGTAATAAAGAAGACCATTCTTTCGAATGGTCTTTTTCTACCCGCCTTATGACGGTTTGAAAAAAGGACCCATCTTGCGATGAGTCTTTTTATTCCCTTTTACGCGGTTTACTTGTGGGTACAAAAAAGGACCAACCTTACGGTTAGTCCTTTTTCTACCCGCCTTATGACGGTTTAAAAAAAAGACCCTGCTTTCGCAGAGTCTTTTTATACCTTTTGGCGCGGTTTAAAAAAACAGCCCAACTTTCGTTGAGCTGTTTTTATACCCCCAAGCGGTTTTGAACCGCTGTTGCGGGAATGAAAATCCCGAGTCCTAGGCCACTAGACGATAGGGGCGATTTGTGCCGCCAAATATAGATGTTTCTGGGAAATTGTCAAGGGATTTTTTTTGATTTTTTTATTTTTGCTCCTGTGGTTCTGAAAAAACGGTTGAAAAAGGTGCTTTGGCAAGGCGTTTTGCGCTTTTTGCCGGTCGCGTTGTTCGCAAGTGCTGCGGATGCGGCATTGCTTTGGGGAATCCGTTCGTTCATGGGAATCCTTCAAGGCGATGAAGTTTTTTCGCTTGCGGGGTGGCTTGCTTTGATGTTCATCCTTACGGTGTTGCGTTTTGCCTTTTTCGCCTGGAAATTGAACATCTCCGAAAAGTGGCTTTATGGCTCGGGTGCGCTTGTGATGGCGTGGTTTCTGCATACGCTGCGGTCGCTTTCGCCTCGGGTTTTCCATACGCCAGCGGGGGAGGCGAAAGTCGAGGCGGCTTACGAATCGACGCTTGTGTTGCAGTCGAACGGCGGCGTCTTTTTTCAAGCGGTTCAGGCGATTCTCCAGCTTTTAGTATTTTTGCCGGTGCTGTTCTACATCTCATGGCCGCTGACGTTGTTCCTCTTTGTCGTTGTCGTTCCGCTGGTAAGCTGGATGCAACGCTGTTTGCATCGCATGGGGCCCGCCGAAGAAAACATCTTGACGGAACGTTCCGATTTTCGCGGGTCGCTTTACCATGCCCGCAAGCTTTTCCGCCGTTGGAGTTCCCGCAATGAGCGAAAGGAAGTGTCAAACGATTTGATTTCTCAAGTACGGACGCTTCGGGACGATGGCCTTTCCGTTTCGCTCCGCAAGGGCGTGCTTTCGCTGGTGACGGAAACGGTGTCCGTCTTGGCGATGATTTTTGTGCTTGCGTTCTGCGCGCTGTTGATTTCTAAAGGCTGGATGGACGGTACAGGGCTTGTGCTTTATTGCTCGGCGGTTCTCCTTTGTTACAAGCCCGTGAAAGAATGCGCCCGTGTGATGCCGCAGGCTCGTTCTGCGATGAGCGCGCTTCGCGTCTTGGAAAAGTTTGAGTCACTCCCTTCAAAGAATTCAAGTTCGGATGCAATGGAATTGGCATGTGCTTCAAATGCAGAAAACTTGGAAATTGCTCAGGGCGAATTCTCTTACGAAGGTGCGGCTGCAAACTTGTTCAGCAATTTTTCATTGTGTTGGAATACGAAAAAGCCCGTGCTTGTCCGTGGGAAAAATGGAGTCGGTAAATCGACGCTGCTCCGCTTGATTGCTGGACTTGAGGAATGGAACCATAGTAAAATAAATTGCAGTTCCTTGTTAAAAAATAATGTGTTCTTTGTCGCTCAAGATTTGGAATTGCCTCCGCTTCGCTTGTTGAAAAAACTCCTTGCACAGACGAATTCTACCGCAATTATGGAATTTGTACGCACTGCACGCGTGGATAAGATTCTTCAAAAAGAGGGAATGTCAGGCGGGGAGCGTGCCCGCGTTGCTTTAGCGTGGGCTCTAGCTTCGGATTCGGCTATGGTCTTGCTCGATGAACCGTTTGCATCTGTCGCGTTAGTCGATCGCGAACCGCTTTTGACATCATTCCTCGATGTCGCTGGACAACTCCGCAAATGGGTGGTCCTCGTGAGTCACGACGTTCTGTCTCATGAATTAGAACAACGTTTTAATGTCGTGGAGATGGATCATGGTTAAAGAAAACGGACATGCGGAAAGCAGACTTTCGGCTTTGCTGTACCGTTTTCGCGGCTACATTTTAGGCATCATCGCGGTTGCTCTTTTTGCGTTTCCGCCGAGCTTGTTTCCTGAACCGTTTTGTATAAATGATTGCGTCGCAGGCATGCTCATTGCTGTTCCTCTTTACGTGGCTAGTGCGTTTTTACGGGTTCGGGCACGTCAGTTCATTGGCGAACACACGCGAGGGAATGTCCATGCGGCGGACACGCTCGTGACTTGCGGCCCCTATTCGCGAGTGCGGCACCCGCTATACATTTCCAATACCGGTTTTGCGCTTGGAATTGCGTTTTTCCATTTGGGAGTTTCGCTTTGGGTGCTTCCGTTCATGCTTGTCGTGATTGCGTTTGAAGTCGCACTGTCGAAAATCGAAGACCGCTTTCTCGAACAAAAGTTTGGCGATGCGTGGCGTGCGTGGGCTTCGAGAACGCCTGCGGTTCTGCCGCATTTGTGTGCTTCGCGCGGTTCTGGTTGCAACGAGAATTCCTTTTGTGATTCTAAGCACGTTTCTCCGCAAAGAGCCTTTTGTCAAGCATTTTTTGCAGATTTTTCTACATGGTTTTGGATTTTCTTTTGTAATTTATTGTTAGTATTGAGAAAAATGGTGGTTTTCTATGTTTAAGGTATTGGACATTGCTCGCGAGGCTTTAGGATCTGTAGCTAAAGTTGCAGCCAAAGTGCCTGTTATAGAAAATAAGTATCATGTGAAAGATCGCTTGCGTGGCCCGTGGCCCAAGGGGCCGTTCCTTTGGATGCACGGTGCGAGCCTCGGTGAATGCAAGATGCTTTTGAATTTGGCAAAATGCCTCCAGGAAGATTTGCCCGATTGCCCGCGTCTTTTGGTGACAACGCAAAAAGTTGAAGTACTTTCGTATATCCATGAATCGGGGGCGAACGTTACGGCGAGCATTGCTCCTGCGGATACGCCTTCGACGATGAAGTCTTTTGTTGCGGCTGTAAAACCGCTGGGGCTTATCCTTGCCGAGAATGAACTTTGGCCGGGCTATCTTTCGTCGATGATGCGAATTTCCGCGCGGCCTGCCGTGGCGGTTGTTTCGGGACGGTTCCATAGGGCGGTTCCCGGAATGGATTATTCAGCGATTGGTTTTGTGAGCATGCAGACGGGGTCGGACCTTTCGCGTTTTTTCAGCGTGGCGACGCGGACGAATAAATCGCGGATGGTGATTGGCGGCGACTGGAAACTTTTGCCGTGGGTCCGTTCGGGTAAATGCGTTACGGCTCCCGAAAATCCGACGGTCGATACGGTGTTTGTCTCGATGCACATTCAGGAATGGGCGAGTCTTTGCCGCATGATTGCGTCTTGCATCAAGCGTGATGAATCGGTGGTGCTCGTGCCAAGGCGTTTGTCCGAAGTGGCCGATTTCCGCAAGGCGATGCTCGACCAGGAAATCAGTTTTGTCGATTGGCCTCTGGTGCAAAAAGGGGCGGTCTCGATTGTCTCGCAGTTCGGCGTGACAAAAAATGTGTTTGCGGTTTCGAAAACGGCAGTGATTGGCGGCTCCTTTGCCCGCGGTCTCGGAGTCCATGATTTCTGGGAACCGCTCGAACGGGGCGTTGCCACTTGCGTAGGGCCGTATGCAGAAGGGCAAAAAGAAACGGTAGCGACGCTTGTTCGTGAGGGCGTTATCGCCCAGTTGCAATCGACAGCGGAATTTTCTAAGCGGAATACGCCTGATGTTCGTTTGGTGCAATCCTTTCTCGCGCACGAAAGTGCTAAAATTAGCGACTCGTACCAGCAATTAATTGATTATTTGAAAAACTTGTTAAAGTAAATTAGGTGAATTATGAAAAAACTCATTTTGGCTACGCCTCGCGGATTTTGTGCCGGAGTTGATCGTGCCATCCACGTGGTCGAAAAGGCTGTCGAAAAGTTCGGAACACCGATATATGTCCGCCATGAAATCGTGCACAATAAATTTGTCGTGGATACGCTTAAGGACAAAGGAGTCGTCTTCGTCGATGAACTGAGCCAGGTGCCAAAGGGTTCTGTAGTGATTTTTTCGGCTCATGGAGTCGCAGAACGCATTTACGAAGAAGCGAAAAATCGTAATCTGCAAGTGCTCGATGCGAGCTGCCCGCTAGTGCTCAAAGTACATTTCAGCGCAAAACGCCATTACAATGCCGGTCGCCATATCATCTTGATCGGGCATGCGGGGCACGCCGAAGTGGAGGGAACTCTGGGACAGCTGCCGGAAGGCGCCATCACGCTCATCCGCAACGAGACGGATGTAGAAACAGTGGTCGTGCCGCAAGACAAGGAACTCGCCTACATCACACAGACGACGCTTTCTGTCGCGGAAACACGCAAGATTATCGACGCCCTCAAACGCCGATTCCCGAACATCATCGGGCCAGAAGCAGGCGACCTCTGCTACGCGACCGGGAACCGCCAGGCCGCCGTTCTCGATCTTTGCTCTGAAGTCGATATGCTCTTGGTCGTCGGCGCGAAGAATTCCTCCAATTCGTCTCGCTTAATGGAACTCGGGCTTGAACAGGGCTTGCCGAGCCATCTGATTGCGGATGTCAAAGACTTGGATCCGACGTGGTTTGACGGAATAAACACGGTAGGACTTTCGAGCGGAGCGAGTGCACCGGAAGTGCTGGTTCAAGAGGTTGTCGATTGGCTAAAAGAAAAATTTGCCCCGATTGAAGTCAAAAATCTTGTAAAATTAGTGGAAAATACGAAGTTTAACTTGCCAAAGGCACTGCAAGATTAACTTTAGCCTTGACAATTTTGAAATATTTAGCTAAAATTGGTGCCTGTAAAAACAACGGAGTTTAATATGAGCCGCATTTGTGAAGTCACCGGCAAAGCCGGTCTCGTGGGCAACATGGTTTCCCACTCTAATCGTAAGAAGTTGATGAAGCAGCTTCCGAACCTCCAGAAGAAGCGTTTCTACATTCCTGAAGAAGATCGCTGGGTGACTCTCCGCGTGAGCGCCGCTGGTCTTCGCACCATCAGCAAGCTTGGCATCCAGGCTGTTGCTCAGGAACTCGGAATCTAATTTCTTAGGTTAAAAGTTTAGCAAAAACCGCTATGTGCAACATGGCGGTCTTTTGTGTATTCTGCGGAAAGATGTAGCAGTTCCATTACCAAAATGTCAATGATAAAAATTCGCCAAAGTTTAGCATTCCTAGAAATGTGATGTAAATTACATCATGGAGATTCTTGCAATCTTGCAAGGACAACAGTATGGGATGTGTATGAGTTTAAAGCAGACGGCTTTGGCGACCGTTTTTGGTCTTGGTTTTGCGGCCCCCGTTTTGGCCGACAACCCGCTTTCAAGTTATCATTATCTTGCAGACCCCGCTGCTTTTGCAACGGAAGACGAATTCTATATCCTTACGGATACCGATGACGAAAGCCCGAACACGGGTGAAAATGACTATACGATTCGCTCCCTTTACATCCTCAGTTCCAAGGATATGAAGAACTGGACGGACCATGGCATGGTACTGAGTCATGATCGCGAAGTCTCTTACATTAAAAACATTTGGGCGCCCGGCATCGCTGTTGTGGATGGCGTGTTTTACTTAATTTATCCAAACGGTGCGAGCGGCGTTGGCATTGTATCTGCTAAGGATGTGGCCGGTCCGTACCACGATCCGGTGGGCAAGCTCCTTGTCGGCGGCGGTGGCGTTACCGGTTGCGACGGCATTTCTTGGTGCTTTGATCCGGCTATCTTTATTGACGAAGACGGCAAGTCTTACATGACGTTTGGCGGTGGCAGTGGCGGCAGCCGTGGCTACGGCAACAACTTTGACTTGTTCGAATTCAGCAAGCTCTCTTATGACAAGGTTGAACTCAATGTGAGTTCCAAGACGGCTCTCCAGGGCGCAAACCGCTCTTTCGAAGCATCTTACTTGCACAAACGCAATGGCATTTACTACTTGAGCTATAACGACCAAAGCCAAAATATCAGCTATGCGACTTCCAAGAACATCAAGGGCCCTTATTCCTATGTGGGAACCGTTATCGAGAACCCCTCGAAAATTAACGGCAAGGGCGGTAACAACCATCACGGTTTTGCAAAGTTCAAGGACAAATGGTATGCCGTTTATCATGACCGCCGCTTGGTGATGGCATCTGAAAAGCCGAAGCTCACTAATGGTCAAACTCCTACGACGACGGGTAACCACAGAAGTGTGTCGATTGATGAACTCACGTGGAATGGCGACAAGATGAATGTCGTGAAGTTCACGGAAGCAGGCCCGGCACAGATTGACGATTTCGACCCGTACCAGACATACAAGGCTTTGACGAGTTCCAAGCAACGTAACGTTCGCAGCCGTACCGATTACACCAAGGGGCAGCCTGTTGTTCATGTGCTTACTCCGCTTGCGTCCAAGGAATCTTGGATTCGCGTGAGTGGCGTGAACTTTGGCAAGGGTGCCGAGAAGTTCGTGGTTCGTGCGGCTAGCGTCGAAGCGGGCAACAAGATTGAAATCCATAGCGGTTCCGTGACGGGCAAGCTTGCAGGTACTTGCGAACTCCCCAAGACGAGCGGCTGGAAGTCGTACGAAGAGACGGAATGTGAGGTAAGCGACTTGACAGGCGTTGTCGATCAATTGTTCCTCGTGTTCAAGGGCAGTAAGGATTCCACGATGGGCATTGTCGAATGGGGCTTCCTCGGCAGTGGCATGGCGACGGTGACGCAGGTTCCGTATGACAGTGTCGCGGTCAAGCTCCCGGCAAAGATTGAAACGGAAAAGTTTGACCTCGGCGGTCGCAGAGCTTACAGCGATGACGATGCCGCAAATCAGGGCGATGCGGAGTTTCGCACGGAAGATGGCGTTGACATTGTGCTTGGCGGTACGGGTATGGCGATTGGCTACACGAACGCTGGCGAATGGATGGAATACACCGTCGAAGTGCCGGAAGATGGCGATTATCCGATTGTCGCTTATGCATCCTCGGGTGCCGAAAATTCTGGCTTCTGCTTCTCTGTTGATGGCAAGGCCGTGGGCGATACCGTCAAGGTGACAAAGACGGGCGATGACTGGAGCGTTTATAAGGAATTTGAAGCCGGTACGGCAAAGCTCACCAAGGGCACGCACGAAATCCGCTTAACGATTACGGGAAACAACGTGAATGTCGATTGGTTCTCGGTCGGGAAAGTCGAAAAGCAACCGGACGGCCCGGGTACAGATGGCATTGCTCCGCGTATGAAGTTCGATGTCAATTCGGTGACTTCTTACCGCGTGTTCAATCTCGCTGGAGTGCAAGTCGGAACGGTTAACTTGCGAGGCAAGACAGCAGCGACGGCACTTGCCGAAGCGGGATTCACACAGGGCGCCTACATCCTCAAGAGTTTTGACGGTCGCAAAAAGTTTATGGTCTCATCCGCAAGGTAAAGGCAGGGTAAAGACCAAAGGGATCCTCCTAAACCACACACCCTAATGACGCTGAAAGGCGTTGTTACGCCTCGGGACGAACGTCCCGAGGTGTTTGTGTATATAGGGGGTTATTCGCAGCCGCTTTTTACACCGGCACCGCTGAGGACGCTGCGGCCACCGCGAGGCGAGACATCAATATGCGTGGGGAGTTCGCTTTTTACCAAATCCACATGCGTAATCACGCCGAGAAGTTTGCCCTTTTCCTGCTGCATTTTCTGAAGCACGATAACCGTTTCCTGGAGCATCTTGGAATCAAGCGTTCCAAAGCCTTCGTCGAGGAACATGGAATCAATGCTTACGTTGCGGCTCGCCAGTGCCGAGATGCCAAGAGCCAGCGAAAGGCTCACCAAGAATCCTTCGCCGCCAGAAATATTGTCGATCGGACGAACTGTATCGCTGTTGTCATGGTCAACCAAGTGAATATCCAGCGTTCCTTCCTTAGCCACCATTTCATAACGCGGGAACATATCGTGCAAGTAGCCGTTCGCGATTTTCAACAAATTGCGTAGCGTAATCGTCTGGATGAACTTGACAAACGTATCGCCGTTGCCCGTTTCAAGCCTGCTGCCGTTGAACCAATGCTGCATCTGCTCCCAGCAGGTGCGTTTTTCTGTGAGTGCTGCGAGTTCCGCCTGCATATCGCTGCGTTGCTTGCGGAACTTTTCATCGGAATTTCTCTGTTCTATCCATGTCGCAAGATGCATGGTGCATTCATTGAGTTTCGATTTTGACGAGTCGCGGTTTTGCTTTGCAGATTCTTCGGACTCTTCGAAGTTTCGCTTTTGCTGATGGCCTGCCAGCTGGTCGCTGCAACTCTTGATTGCCGCCTGTGCAGAAGTCAAAGCATCATCGACGCTTTTTTGCAATTGCTGGAGCGATTTGCGCTCTGCTTCAGGGAGTTTTGCCGCCTTAAATTCCTGCTCGCCTGCGAAATTCTTCGCTGCCAGATTTTCGAAGAACAGCGACTGCGATTGCGCGAATTTCGGTTCCGTTTCGGCAATACGGCCATTCAAATCCGCAATGGAATTGTCAAGTGCCACTTTTGCTTCACGCATTTGCTGTTCCTTGCGACGGGCTTCATCTGCCAAGCGTTCCGCGGAATCACGCTTCAAGCGAGCTTGCTTGCGTTCTTCTTCGACAGACTTTTCGCCAAACATGTCCTTACGCTTTGATTCAAGACTCGAAAGCCCATCCCGCATTTCATCGCACTTGCGTTTCGATTCATCAAGCCTGGACTGAGTTTGTACCAAGCTTTCCTTAAATTGCTCTTTCGCCAAACGCTCCGTATCCAACTTTTTTTCAACGTCAAGCTTTTTCTCTTGAGCCTTTTTCCACCAGGAATTTTTCTTTTCGAGTTCCGCAAGCAACGCATCCGCATTATCCATGCGGACATTCGAGAACCACGTTGCAAAAGTCTCTTCAATTTTCTGCGAAAGCGCTTGCGCATCTGTTTGCGACTTCTTGAGAGTTTCTTCTGCGACATTCACTTCACCGGCAAGGTTCGCACGATTTACAGCCGCATTACGGACTTCGTTCTGCAACGCATCTGCATTGTCTTTTTTCTGCAAATACGTTGTTTTCAACTCTTGCAATCTTTGCAGAGCAGCTCGGGAGGAATCAAGCGTTACAGAAGATTCCCACGGTGCGAGTTTCGCATTCAAATTTTCCAACGCTGTTTTTTCCGCAGCCGATTCATCATTTTGCTTTTGAACGTATTCGCCAAGGACATTTTCGATGTTTTGGCGTTGTGCGGTCAAGCTATCCAAACTGCGTTGAGCCTTTTCCATTTCGCCATTGATTTTACGCAATTTATCTGCAAAATCATTGAGACGTTCCGCGCCGCTTTCAACAGCTTCAGCCTGATCGCAAGAGAGATGTTCCTTCGAGCCGCAAACTGGGCACGGTTCGCCGGGCTTCAAGTGATGGCGTAATTCAGCCACAATGACAGGAATATCTTCTTGAATAATCGCTTCTTTTTCGCTTTGCAACGATGCGAGTTGCGAATTCGCTTTTTCGGCATCCGAATCCACTTTACCCATCTGCGTTTTTTTCGCATCAATTTCGCCTTGCAAACGCAAAACTTCATTATGATGGCGTTCAGCATCAGATGCAAAGCCGTTTACTTCCGGCAAAATGTTGACAAGTTCCGCATCAGCTTTATGCGATTCGAGATACTCTTGCAACACCTGCAATTCCTGTTTTTGGCATTCACATGCATCGTCAAATTTTTGCAGCGAAGATTTCAATTTTTCAAGTTTTTCTGAACCCGCCAAGACATTCCCGTTTTCGGTTTTCCATTCCGCTACTTGCGATTTCAAAAGCGAAATCAGGCCGTCAATAGTTTCGTCTTTCTGATTTTCAGCAATATACGTTTCAACTTTTTGAAGAGCTTGTTCGTTATCAGAAATACATTTGTCCGCATCGTCAATTTTCTTCTGCGTCAAACCAATTTCCGTTGCAATTTTCGAAACTTCCAGCTCCGTATTTTTCAACTGCGTCTGGGCATTTTTAATATTGACATCTAAAGAAGAAACTTCTTCCCACAACGTTTCGTTTGCAGAATAATCCGCCTTGATTTTTTCAAGTGAAGCCTGCTTTTCGGCGTTATCCTTCGACGATTTTTCCAGATTCGATTCGGCTTCAGGGAGTTTCAACTTGCAATCATCAAGCTGCGACCTCATGCGATCCAAGTTACCGCGAATGGAATCGAATTCGGTAAAAGAAGTTTCCACTTCTTGCGCCCGCAACGCACGTTCCAGTTTTTCACGGTTCGGTTCGAATTTGTTTTTTTCACGCTGGGCCTCTTCCAACTTGACTTTAGCTGTCTGCAAATGGGATTCTAGACCATGCAAATTTTCAAACCACGTGCAAATATAAAGGAACCGCTCAACGTCCTCATTCAATTTTTCTTTTTGCGATGTCGCTTCAGCAATATTCTCGTTCAACTTTGCAAGTTCTTCTGGACTCAGCAAAGTAATCCCTTTCATTTTATTTTCAACATCTTCGGCGGCTCTTTTAGCGTTCAAATACAAATCATGAACGGCAATGGCAATTTTTCGGTAGATGACATCTCCGGTCAATTTTTCAAGAATCGCGGCACGTTCGTTTTCGGAACATTTCAAGAACTTGTTGAATTCGCCTTGCGCAAGCATCATCGACTTGGTAAACTGATCAAAGTCAAGGCCGATGACACGCGTCATGGTCTTTTCGATTTCAGCTTGGTTCGAAAACGATGCTTCCGTTGACCCCGTCGTTTCATTGATCAAAACCCAAGAATACTTTTGAAGTTTGTTTGTTCTTGCAGCACGATGCTGTTCCCAATGTGCGGAATACACCGTCCCGTTGCATTCAAAAGAAATCTTGGCATAGCACCTCTTGGTGCCATACGTCATCGCTTCATTGGATTCCCCGACAATAGCCTTCAAGCGGGGCGTCTTGCCATAAAGTCCAATGCAAATTGCATCTAAAATAGAAGTCTTGCCGGACCCCGTCGGGCCCGAAATGCAAAACATGCCGCTCTTTGCAAAGTCAGGACTTTCAAAATCAATGGTCCATTCGCCAGCAAGGGAATTGATGTTGCAAAATTCAATTTTTTTGATTTTCATTTTCGCTTTCCCTTACACGGTTTCGTGAGCCTTGTTGACGGCTTCGTTAAACAGACTGATGAACTTGTCGTATTGAGTTTTTACTTGTTCAGAATTTTCGTTTTCGTTGAGATTCGATGCAATAAGCATTTTAAAATAATCTTCTTTTGTATACTGCTTCGTCGATTCAACGCAATCGCCAAAACCCGAAACGCCTTTACGCAATACGTCGCGGGAAATGCGATGGCGTTTGACTACAAAATGCTTGCCAGTTTCTTCGACTTCAAGGGCTTCGTTCAAGCTCACGAATTCGCCCGATGTCAAAAGCAAATCCACATACGTTTCCATCGGGTTTGCAAGCAGTTCCTTTTCGAGATTGCGTAAGGCTCGCTTGAGCGATTCGACATCGCCTTTGAACTGTTCAAAACGCATCGCTTTCGGTACTTCAATTTTTTCGACAGAGGGATTTCCGTTCGACGCAACATCGACGCAAAGCACGTAGCGTTTGCAATTCGCTTCGTCAAAGCCCATCACGAACGGCGAACCGGAATAACGCACTTTGGGATTTTTGGCAACCATCGATGTGTAATGGATATGGCCCAAAGCCACGTAATCTAGCTCTTGCGGGAACACATCGACATCGACGTTGCCAAGCGTTCCGATGACTTCGCGGACGCCATCGTCTATGGAAGTTTCGGGAACAGTTGCATTTTCGTTTCCAGAATTTGCGGCAGCATTTTCACGGTTTCCGCCATTTTCACCGTCTTCGCTACCGCGGCCCGAAAGATTCGATGCATACAAGTGCCCCGTCGCAATAATTGGAATTTCGCGGCCACCACGCAATTCGACGGCACGGCGATAAACGTCGGCGTAAAGGCGTTTCAGCAAATCTTCGTCCGAATCAGAATCGTCGTTCGCAACACGTTCAGCATTGTCCGCTTTGTAGAACTGTTCCAGTTCCAAATTCCGCATGAACGGCACCGCACAGCAAATGCCAATAGCATTCCCTTGAGCATCCTTCAACTCCACAACCAAATCATCGACATTGCGGTTATTAATGGAACCCACCACCTTGATGTTCAATGCTTCAAAAATCTCGGATGGCGCATCGAGCAAAGCACCCGAATCATGATTGCCTCCGACAATCACCACGTTGCTGCACTTTGTCGCAAGGAGCGATGCCAAGAACTTGTAATACTGCTTTTTCGCCGCATTGGATGGATTCACCACATCAAAAATATCGCCCGCAATCACAAGCACTTCGGCACCGAGAACAGCAATTTCCGTTTTCAGCCATTCCAAAAAAGCTTCCGTTTCGCGAGTGCGGTCAATATCATGCATCGTATTGCCCAAATGCCAGTCCGCGGTGTGGATAAATTTCATAACAACCTCTTTTTCGCAGTAAAAATACCTTTTTTCCAACGTCTCTCTCAATTTATCGTTTCGAGAAAGACAAATGTAAACGCAAATGGGAAAAAACTCAATTTTTTTTTCAATTTAAATATAAAAACTGTAAATGACGAATTATGACAGAGGGTGAACTAGACGAGAGACGAGAGATGCGTAAGGCGAGCGAAGCTGCTTTGAGCTGTGAGGAACAAAGCGTGTCATTCCCCTAACGGGGCTTGACTGCGGCTCGGAAATAAGAATGAGCAAGCTCATTCTTGCAGCTCTCGCCTTACTCGTCATTCCCGACCTGATCGGGAATCTTAAAGCATTCGATTGTGCTAAGCCCCAACCACCAACCACTGCCCACTTCCAATTTCCTACGGCCCACCCCCAAAAAATTTATCGCCTTCGGCTCTTGGGTCGAGAATGACGCTTCCATCCGCTAACCACCAACCACTAATATCTATATTTCCATTGATGGATTACGAATACAGCGTCATTGGGTCAATTTCTTGCAACACGGAATCAGCGTCCGTGCTTGACACCGAATTCACTTACAACAATTACGTCTTTGATATCCGCAAAATCGGAAACAGCGTAAGCGTCCGCCTCCGCGACAGTTCGGCAGACACTAGCGTGAGCAAAAACATCCCCGAAGCAGATGTCACCGCCGTCTGCAAACTCCTTTCCGAAAAATTCGCCTGCACCGTATCCATGCGCAAAGGCTACGAAGTCTATGGCAACGCCAACGTCTTTAACGGCGGCTCCGACTACGAAGTCATCGAAGAAAAATGGTTTAACGTCGAATTTGAAAACGGCGTTCAAAAACGCTAACGGAAATACTTCGCCAGCGTCGCACAAAGAACGTTGACATCCACAGGCTTTGCCACATGCCCGTTCATGCCCGCTTCCATTGCCGCATGCTTGTCTTCTTCGAACGCATTTGCCGTCATCGCGATAATCGGGACATTCGCAATTTCCTTGTCCTTCATCGCGCGAATTCGGCGAGTAGCCTCGTAACCGTCAATGCCCGGCATCTGGATATCCATCAAAATCAAGTCGAATTTTGCAGATGAATACTGGAGCTTTTCCACAGCAAGCGTTCCAGATTCCATCGCCACCACTTCGATGCCGCGGTCTTCCAGAATCTCCGTAGAAATTTCGCGGTTCAGCTCGTTGTCTTCGACAAGCATCACCCTGCGGCCCGTAAAATCATACGTTTGCTGCGGATTCGATTCCATGCCCAATTCCGAAGCATCTTCGGTTGAACTCCCGAAGAACTTGAGAAGAATATGGTGCAAATCCGAGGGGAACAAAGGCTTCGCAAAGAACGAAGTCACGCCCGCTTCAAGCGCTTCCTTCTCTATTTCAATCCAATCGTAAGAAGTCAAAATGGCAATCGGCACATTCGGCCCGACTATTCTACGAACTTCACGCGAAAGCTGGATACCGTTCATTTCAGGCATGTTCCAGTCAAAGATGAACAAACTATATTCATCGTGTTTCGCTATCGCGTCCGCTATATAAGGAATCGCTTCGACACCCGATACGCACCAGTCCGCACGCAGGCCTTCTTTTTCAAGCAAATTCACTACGGTCTTGCACATGTCAGGGCTGTCATCCACAACGAGAACACGCAAGCTGCTGGCATTTTTCACTTCTGCCAAAGCCTTTGCGTTCGACAAAATTTCAAATTTGAACTGAATGAGGACCGTCGTCCCCATATTTTCGCGACTTGAAATCTTGATGGTTCCGCCCATCATATCGACAATATTTTTCGTGATGGACATGCCAAGGCCAGTCCCCTGAATTCCGCTCACCGTCGAAGAATTCACGCGAGTAAACGGCTCAAAAATCTGACTCAAGAACTCTTCGCTCATGCCGATGCCGTCATCTTTTACCAAGAACTCATAAATTCCATATCCCGGCTCCGCCGGCTTTTCCTTGACGCTCATCAAGATGGAACCCTTGTGCGGCGTATATTTAATGGAATTAGAGACTATGTTAAGCAGGACCTGATTCAAGCGCAACTTGTCGCACATGATCATTTCGTCATGAACATCGTTCAGTTCAATCAAGAAACTTTGTTCGCGACAACGTGCATCCGCAAGGACAAGCCCTCTTAACGTATGGATGATATCCGAAAGACGTTCCGGGCGGTTCGTAATATTCATCTTGCCCGATTCAATGCGGCTCATGTCGAGAACGTCATTGATGAGCGAAAGCAAATGTTCTGACGACCGCTTGATTTTCGACAAGTAATCGGTAACTTGTTCCCTGTTGTTGATGTGACTTGCCGCAAGGTCCGTAAAACCGATAATGGCGTTCATCGGGGTACGGATATCGTGGCTCATGTTGTTGAGGAACGTCGTCTTGGCACGGCTTGCCGAATTTGCCATCTGGAGCGCTTTTTCCAGAGATTCCTTGTCCTTCTTCTGCTTGCGCGTTTCTTCGTCAACGCTATGGAACCCGGCCACAATTTGCACTGGATCCGTTGCAGTCAAGATAA
>Ga0129307_1001182_pt1 | contig 30243 bp, 24 predicted proteins | sample P1105metagenome_FD_94437 | JGI IMG/M metagenome (GOLD analysis project Ga0129307, IMG submission 94437) | Capybara group fecal microbial communities from Wisconsin, USA - P1105 metagenome | ecosystem: Host-associated > Mammals > Digestive system > Large intestine > Fecal | place: USA: Wisconsin...
GCGAACCAAGCTGTCCATTAAGAAGGAGCTTGAATTGCCGAGCTGTCCAAAAACAGGGGCGATGACTTTTAAAACTGTCCTTGACAAGGGGTACAGTTTAGCTGCCTTCCTTCGTCCAGTGACCAGTGACAAGAGACCAGTGACAGGGGGGGCCGTTGCATGCGCAACAACCCCCTTGTCGGAAGTCTGGAGTCGGGAGTCAGAAGCCTCAGGACAGGATCCGCCTGGCTAGACGGATCCTTTTGATTTTGTAAAACTAGAATCAAAATCAATCTGAGAGTTTATTTCGTCCAAAGGTTCTACATATTCAAAAATTTGCTTGCAAATTTAACCTCCGGCTCCAGACTTCGGACTCCAGACTTGAGCCGCTATGCGGCTCTACAGCTAGGAGGTGTTGCACAGAACGTGCAGCACCCCCTTTTTTTATCCCACCGGTCTTGCAAAATTCAGCGGGTTCACTGGGCTCCCGTTCTGGCGTACTTCGAAATGCACGTGGGGGCCGGTGCTGTAACCGCTGCTGCCGGCGTAGCCGATCACATCTCCCCGGCGGACGGTCTGTCCTGGCTGTACGGCAATGGCGCTCATGTGGCCGTAGCAGGTGGTGATCCCGTTGCCGTGATCGATGCTGACGAACCGGCCGTAGCCACCGTTCCACTGGGCTTCTTCCACGGTCCCGGTGGAGGAAGCCTTGATGGGTGTCCCGTAATCCACGGCGATGTCGATGCCGGGATGATAATCGCTGCCGCCGCCGAAAGGATCCGCCCGGAGTCCAAAGAAGGAGCTGATTTCCCCGCCGCTGACGGGCCAGCCGTAGGTGCCGTCCCCAGTATCGGACAGGGCCAGCAGCATGTTGGTGAGGTTTTCCTTCTTATAGGCCAGCTTCTTCCAGTTGATTTCATCCTGGACTTCCAGTACCGTCAGCTGGTCCGCCGTAGTGGAGCCACCCTGGCCCCCTTTATCCAGTTCCTTGGATTTTTTGTCCACGGCCTGTTCCCCGATCTTGACCCCATCCTTGGCCAGTTTTTCCCGGACGGCATTTTCTACCTGGACCACCTGGGCTAGTTCCCGCTGGAGTTTTTCATTGTCGTCCATCAGCTTGGCCAGCCGTTCCGTATAGACGCCATAGTCCGCCCGGTAGTTGGCCAGTTCCGTCTGTTCATCCCAGGCCTTGAACAGCAGACCGGCGCATACCGCCAGGCCCATGAGGCTGGCCAGGAAAGCCCCACAGAAGCCCATCAGCAGTTTGGGTCCTGCCTGGAATTCCTGGATCTGGCCTTCTTCGTCCTTCCATTGGAAGGAGAAGCCGGCTCCCACTAAGTGTCCGGAAGGCAGCAGCCCTTTCAGTCCTTTGCATTTCTCCGTCAGTTTGTTCTTATCCATACTTGCTCCTTACCAAAGAGGGGCGCTGCTTGGCAGCACCCCTCAGCTGTTGAGCCGCTCAGCGGCCCAAGTCTGAAGTCAGAAACCACTGGATGAATTTGCAGGCAAATTTTTTGAAGATGTACAACCTTTGGACGGAAAAGGCTTTTGTGACCTTTTCGATATTGGTTTTACACAATCGAAAGAATCCGTCTTGTCAGACGGATTCTTTCCCAGGGCTTCAGACTCCTGACTTCAGACTTCCGACTGGGGCTGTTGCTCCTGCAACAGCCCCCTATACACTTTGACTACCGGGTCAATATTTTAACGCGAAAATCAAGGGCCTTCAACAGTTTCTCCAAAAAATTTACATTTTGTTAAATCTCTGTCAACTGTTTCTTCTCCCACTCCAGCTTCCAGGTTTCCCGCTGGATGGCTTCCTGGAGGATCAGGGCGTGGCCCCAGTCTTTTTCCCGGGCTTCTTGGGTGGAAAACAGCAGCTGCCAGCGGAGCTGGAGATGGGCCAGGTGTTCTTCATGGCGTTGGATGTCTTCCTGGAACAGCTGTCGGAGGTGGGGATCTTTCCGGCTGCGGATCAGGTACAGCTTCATGGTGAATTCATCCCGGGTGGGCATCAGGGCACCCAGGGGCTGGGACAGCCAGGCCTGGAGGTGCCTTTTTCCTGTGGGGGCCAGGTGATAATAGGTTTTCTGGAGCTTTGTGCCTGCTGTATCGGTACGGGAAGTGATCAGCCCTGCTGCGTTCAGCTTCCGGAGCTCCGGGTACACCTGGCTGTGCCGGGCGCACCAGAAGTCTCCCACTTCCTGTTCAAAAAGTTTCTTGATGTCATAACCGGTCAGGTCCTGTTTGGCCAGAAGGCCCAGCAGTACGTACTGGAGAGTGTTTTCTTTTGCCATGGGACGGCTCCTTTCTTTGGCAGTATTATAACAGTATTGACAGTGAATCGGCAAACATGATAAACTCGAGACGTCTGAATCATGTAAATATTTACATCTTTTTTGCTCGATGACGGAGCAGAGATTTTCTGGAAATCAAGGGAGGAGTCCTTATGAAAATGAAACGGAAATGGAGCCGGCTGGTGCTGTCCAGTCTGCTGCTGCTGGGAATGACGGGAATTTCCGGGGCGGAGGCGGCGGAGCATTATGCCAGCAAAACCCTGGATGTGGCTCCGGTGAAAACGGAAGTGAAGCAGATTTCCGGAGTGGTCTATGAACAGGTGCCTTCCCGGGGGTATCCCAATGTGCCCATGGCCATGGACCTGCTCCAGCCCCAGAAAAAAGAAAAAATGCCGGCCATCGTCTATGTGACCGGAGGCGGCTTCATCAACGCCAACCGGGATAACGGGGCCCAGCTGCGGAACTATCTGGCGGAAAAGGGCTATGTGGTGGCCAGTATCACCTACCGGGTGGCTCCTACCGCCCGGTTCCCGGAACCTCTGGAAGACGTAAAGGCCTCCATCCGGTATCTCCGGGCCCATGCGAACCAGTGGAATATCGACAAAAACCGGATCGGCATCGTGGGAGGCAGCGCTGGTGGCTATCTCTCCGCCTTTGTCGGCACCACCAGCGGTACCAAAACCTTCGATAAGGGGGAAAACCTCCAGGAATCCAGCCAGGTGAACTGTGCAGTGGATCTGTACGGCCTGTCGGATCTGAGCCGGGTGGGCATGGATTACAGCCCGGAAAACCAGAAACGGCACCAGTCTGCCGGGGCCACGGAAGCCCTGTGGGTCAACGGCAGCCCGGTGTTCGGCGGAAAGGACGGAGGGGTCCTGGCCGATCCCAAAGCCACGGAAGCTGCCAACCCTATTGCCTATATCGGCAAAAATAGCGCCCCCATGCTACTGATGCACGGGACGGCGGACAAGGTGGTGTCTCCGGGCCAGACGGACCTGCTGTATCAGGCGCTGAAAGCCAAAGGGGTGCCGGCGGAACGGTACGAGGTTGCCGGGGCTGCCCACGGAGGCGTATATTGGGTCCAGGACAAGGTACTCCAGGTCATCGGAGATTTCTTTGATCGGTATCTGAAATAAAATGTTCAGGAGAATCGAGGGGGCTTTACTATGAGCAAACATCTTTCACCAGAAATCCGGGTTCCCATTGAACCCGGGAACCCGTCCATTATGAGAAGGGAATCCCTTTGCATCCGATGCGGAAAATGCAGAGATGTGTGTCGGGATAAAATCGGGGTCCTGGGTTATTATGATCTGGCTCATACAGGGGATGTTCCCATCTGCATCCACTGCGGACAGTGTGCTAATGTGTGCCCGGTGGATTCCATTGTGGAAACACCGGAAACAGAGGCGGTGAAACGTGCAGTCGCTGATCCGGACCGGATTGTCATCGTAAGCACTTCTCCTTCTGTGCGGGTTGCTTTGGGAGAAGAATTCGGGATGCCGGACGGAAGTTTTGTGGAAGGGAAAATGGTGGCCCTTCTGAAAAAACTGGGTGTGGATTATGTACTGGATACGAATTTCGCGGCGGATATGACCATTTTGGAAGAAGCCAGTGAACTGGTGGAACGGGCCGTTCACGGGACAAAACCGCTGCCTCAGTTTACGTCCTGCTGTCCGGCCTGGGTGAAGTTTGCTGAAACCTATTATCCGGATCTGCTGCCCCATCTGTCCACCGCAAAAAGTCCCATTGGGATGCAGGGACCTACGGTCAAGACCTATTTTGCCAAAAAAATGGGCCTGGATCCCCGGAAGATCGTGAATGTAGCCCTGACTCCCTGTACGGCGAAAAAATTTGAAATCCGCCGGGAAGAAATGGATGGGGCTGGCCGGTACTGGAATATCCCGGGGATGCGGGATATGGATCAAGTAATCACCACCCGGGAAGTGGCGGCCTGGGCCCGGGAAGCCGGTATAGATTTTACTCCCCTGGAAGAGGCTTCTTTTGATCCTCTGATGGGGGAAGCATCGGGAGCCGGGGTGATCTTCGGCAATACCGGGGGTGTCATGGAAGCCGCCCTGCGTACCGCGTATCACCAGATTACAGGAGAGAAGGCGCCCGCCTCTTTTTATGATCTGCAGCCGGTACGGGGCATGGAAGGAATCCGGGAAGCCCAGGTTTCCCTGGGGAATCTGTCCCTGAAGGTAGCCGTCATCTATGGCACGGAACAGGTGCGCCGGTTCCTGGCGGAAAAGAAGGAGCAGCTGCAGGAATATGCCTTCATTGAAGTGATGACCTGTCCGGGCGGTTGTATTGGCGGCGGCGGACAGCCCAAGGGGAACCGGGAAAAAGGCGAAGGCCCGCTGGTCAGCCGGATCCAGGGCTTGTACAAACGGGATGCCCAGCTGTCCAGACGGAGCAGTTATGAGAATGAAGAACTCCAGGCTTTGTACAAGGAGTTTTATGGAGCCCCGTTAAGCGAAAGGGCGGAAAAGCTGCTCCATACGGATTATACAGACCGCAGCAGCCTTTTGGGCAGTGATGCGGGATTCTACAGGATCCCCAGGGAACAGCCGGTGCCGACGGGCTATGAAGAAGTGACCCAGCCGGGAAGCAAAACCAGGAAATGGAAATGCAGAGTTTGTGGATACATCTATGAAGGGAATCAGCCCCCGGCGGAATGTCCCATCTGCCATAAGGACAGCAGCTATTTCGACGAAATCAAAAAATGGCGCTGCCGGATCTGTGGGTATGAATGCGAAGGCGTAGAGCCCCCGGCGGAATGTCCCATCTGTCACAAAGACAGCAGTTATTTTGATGAAGAATGATGAAGGAACAGGAGAAGAACATGGAAGAAAAGAAAATCATGCCGGTGGTGTTTTCCGGTCATGGCAGTCCCATGATTGCCCTGGAACACAATGAAATCACGGAAGGGATGGACCGGATCGGCCGGGCGGTGGAAAAGCAGTTCGGCAAACCCAAAGCCATCCTCATGGTGTCCGCCCACTGGTATACCCACGGGACCTTTGTCCAGAGCGCCTCGGAACCCCGTCAGGTCTACGACATGTACGGGTTCCCCAAGGAACTGTACCAGGTGAAATATCCTGCCAAAGGGGACCGGGAACTGACGGGGAAAGTGCAGGAACTGCTGGGGTCTGCTGTGGCCGCCAACGACGACTGGGGTATCGACCACGGGGCCTGGACGGTGCTGGTCCACATGTTCCCCAAGGCGGACATCCCTGTGGTCCAATTGTCCGTGGACGGGGATATTCCTTCCCAGGAAGAATTTGAACTGGGCCGGAAACTGGCTGCCCTCCGGGAACAGGGATACCTGATCCTGGGCAGCGGCAATGTGGTCCACAACCTCCGGGAAGTGGAATGGGACAATGAGGGCGGCTCTGATGCCACCCTCCGGTTCAATGACTATATCACAGAAGCGGTGCTCCAGGGAGAAACGGACAAGGTCATCGGCTTTGAAAAGCATCCGGATGCCGGGTACGCCGTGCCCACCCCGGATCATTTCCTGCCCCTTTTGGTCTGCCTGGGAGCCGCCGGAAGCGACCGGGCCCAGGTGTTCAACAAAGTCTGCAACCTGGGATCCATGGCCATGACCGGGTATGCCTGGGGAATGGAAGAATAAGAGAATACCGGTGTTTTTTAATAACTGTTGCAGATGCAACAGTTATTTATTAATTAATAAAGATTTTCCGAAATACTTGCGTTTCCGGGAAGTCCAGTGTATAATGCGGTTAACTGTAAACGATATAAATACATTTGAAGATATCAAGGAGGAATGATTATGGCTTATCAGACGATCTACCCCTATACCAATGAAGTGCTCCGTTCCTATGAAAATCTGTCCGATGCAGGGCTGGAGGAAGCCTTGGAACGGGCCCATGGACAATATCTGGCCTGGCAGAAAAAGAATGATGTGGAAGCCCGGAAGCAGATCCTGCGCCAGGTGGCAGCTTTGCTCCGGCGGGATCTGGACCGGTATGCGGAAACCATGACCAAAGACATGGGCAAACTGTTCGTGGAAGCCCAGGGAGAAGTGGCGCTCTGTGCAGCCATTGCAGAATATTACGCGGACAAGGCCGATGAATTCCTGGCCAGGGAACCGGTGGAAACCCCTGCCGGCAAAGCCTATATCCTGAAGCAGGCCCGCGGGGTGATCATGGCGGTGGAACCCTGGAATTTCCCCTTCTATCAGGTAATGCGGGTATTTGCCCCCAACTTCATCATCGGCAATCCCCTGCTGCTGAAACATGCCTCCAACTGCCCCGGTTCCGCTCTAGCTTTTGAAGCCCTGGTACGGGAAGCCGGCGCTCCCGATGGAGCCTTCCAGAACCTTTTTGCCAGCTATGGCCAGGTGTCCCGGATCATTGAGGATCCACGGGTGGCCGGTGCCTGCCTGACCGGGTCGGAACGGGGCGGCTCTTCCGTGGCGGAACATGCTGGGAAGGCCCTGAAGCCCTCTTCCCTGGAACTGGGCGGCAATGATGCCTTCATTGTCCTGGATGATGCGGATATGGACGAAGTGAAGTCCCAGTTGTTTGCCGCCCGTCTGTACAATGCCGGGCAGGTCTGCGTCTCTTCCAAACGGTTCATCGTGACGGAAAAGAATTACGATCGGTTCCTCCAGGATCTGACGGAAGTCTTCGCTTCCGCCCAATGGGGAGATCCCATGGATCCGGCCACCACACTGGCACCGCTTTCTTCGGCCACAGCCAAACGGGATGTACTGGCTGCCATTGAAGAGGCTGTCCAGGCCGGGGCCCGGGTGGTGTACGGGAACCAGCCCATCCAAAGCCCCGGATATTTCGTGATGCCCACCATCCTGACCGATGTGACGAAAGACAATCCTCTCTACAACAAAGAGGTTTTCGGACCAGTGGGTGTGGTGTACAAAGTCCGGGATGAAGAAGAAGCCATTGCCCTGGCTAACGATTCCAGCTACGGGCTGGGGAACACGGTGTTCAGCAGCGATATGGACCATGCCGGCCGGGTGGCGGCCCGGATCGAAACCGGGATGAGCTTCATCAATCATGGCTGGACTTCCCTGCCGGAACTGCCTTTCGGGGGCGTGAAGAATTCCGGTTACGGCCACGAACTGTCCCGGAGCGGCTTTGACACCTTCGTGAACCAGCATCTGGTGTTCATTCCCCAGGCTGTGTGGGAACGGCACGGGAAGTAAAAAAAGAGCTGTGAAAAAATGAGGAATCATTTTTTCACAGCTCCTTGTTTTTTATTGCCTCCAGCAGCCGGGGGATCAGGTCCTGGAGGGGAGAATCTTCCCGGAAGGCCAGCCCGATGGTCCGGTGATTGTACCGGCTTTTGAAGTGGAAGAATTGTACATGATTGGTCCTGGGATTGGGGTTCCGGGCAATCACATCGGGCAGGAACCCTACCCCGTAGTTGTGGTTCACCAGGGAATAAACCGTATCCAGATTTTCAGAGGAATAAATGGACTGGGGCTGGAACCCCAGGTGCCGGCAGACCTTGAGAGCGGTTTTATGCAGTTTCAGACCCTCTTTGGGCAGCACAAAGGGAAAATGCCGGAAATACCGCAGATCCAGGATGCCTTCCCGGGCCGCCTGGGGCAGCAGAGATATGGCTTCCTGGTTTTCCCCGCTGATGGCAAACAGGATCTCTTCCTGACTCAGGGGCAGGAAACGGATTTCCTTGTGGATCACTGGGGCAGGGAAAATGGCAAAATCCAGTTTCCGCTGGACCATCTGGAGTTCCAGCTGCCGGGATTCTCCATCCACGATGCTGATCCGGTATCCGGGAAGGGCTTTCTGGATGCTCTGGAGATAGGGGGTCAGGAACCATTTGCCATAGAACTGGGAAACACCGATGCTCAGCTGCCGCTGTTCTTCCTGCTGCCAGTGATGCATAGCTTCTTCCAGTTCCTGCATCTGCCGAAGGATGCCTTCTCCTTTTTTTACATAATATGCGCCTGGGGCCGACAGTTCTACTCTGTTCCGGCTGCGGTAGAACAGGGGGACCCCCAGGTTTTTTTCCAGCCGCCGGATATACTGGCTCAGAGCCGGCTGGCTGATGAACAGCAGCCGGGCCGCCTGGGAAAAACTCCCTGTCCGGGCAATGGCGGTTACGTATTCCAGATCCCGGGAATCCATGGACAACGCCTCCTTATAATATAATATTATAAGTGAATCATAATCTAATATTATACAAAAAGCAACCCCTGTGCTACAGTATAATCAGAAAAAGTAAGAATAGTATGAAATATTACTGAAATTATGAAAATTTAAGGAAAACGGGGGAGTATTCTTATGGCAAAGAATCTGACGCAGAAATTGTTCCAGGCGCATCTGGCAGAACCGGCGGAGCTGGTGCCGGGACAGGAAATCAAAGTGACGGTGGATCAGACCCTGACCCACGACATCAATGCGGTGATGGCCTACCTGGCTTTTGAAGCCCTGGACCTGGACCGGGTCCGGACCAAACTGTCCGTAAGCTATATCGACCACAATCTGCTCCAGATCGACAACAAGACTCCGGACGACCACATCTATCTCCAGTCCATTGCCCAGAAATACGGTCTGGTGCTGTCCAAAGCCGGGAACGGCATCTGTCATGCCCTCCAGTGCAGCCGGTTCGGGAAACCGGGAGCCCTTCTCTTGGGCGGAGACAGCCATACCCCCAGCTGCGGGGCCCTGGGCATGCTGGCCATCGGGGTAGGCGGCATGGATATTGCGGTAGCATTGGCCGGATTCCCCTATGTAATGAAAATGCCGAAAGTGGTGAAGGTGGAACTGAAGGGCCATCTCAAACCGGGCACGGCTGCCAAGGATATCGTCCTGGAAATGCTGCGCCGGAACACCGTAAAAGGCGGCGTTAGCAAGGTTTATGAATATGTGGGCGAAGGGGTGGAAACCCTGTCCATTCCGGAACGGCTGACCATTGCCAACATGGGCGCAGAAATGGGAGCCACCACCTCCGTCTTCCCGGCGGATGACCAGGTACGGGCCTTCCTGAAGGCCCAGGGCCGGGAACAGGACTATACGGAATGGCTGCCCGATGCAGGCTGCAGCTACGATGAGGAAATCCAGCTGGATCTGGATGCCCTGGAACCGCTGGTGGCCTGCCCCCATATGCCGGACAATGTGATGAAAGTGGCCGATGTGCCTAAAGTGCCTGTCCAGCAGGTATTCATCGGCAGCTGCACCAATGGGTCCTACAGCGATTTCAAAAAAGTGGCCCTGGTGCTGAAAGGGCACAAAATCAACCCGGAGGTGAGCCTGGTGCTGGGCATCAGTTCCCGGCAGATTTATCTCCAGCTGCTCCAGGATGGAGTCATCGCCGATCTGGTGAACTCCGGAGCCCGGCTGACGGAATTTGCCTGCGGCCCCTGCTGCGGCATCGGGATTGCTCCTTCCAGCAAGGGGATTTCCGTCCGGACTTCCAACCGGAATTTCAAGGGACGCAGTTCTACAGCCGATGCCAGCCTGTACCTGGTAAGCCCGGAAGTGGCGGCGGCCACTGCTGTGAAGGGGACCCTGGCCCTGCCCCAGGAAGTGATGGAAGATGCCAGTATCCTGAGTACGGTGAAAGAACCGGAAACCTATCCCATCAATGACAACTTGTTCCTGCTGCCTCCGGAAGACGGCCGGGATGTACCCATTGTCCGGGGACCCAATATCAAACCTCTGCCGGTGGCCGATCCTCCGGAAGAAACCCTGGAAGCGAAAGTCAGCCTGAAAGCCAGGGACAATGTATCTACCGACGATATCACTCCCGCTAGCGCCCAGTTCTCCTCCATGCGGTCCAACATGCCGGCCATGGCCCAGTATGCTTTCTGCCGGTATGACCCGGATTTTGCCAAACGGGCCCAGCAGGATGGGAAAAGCTTCATCGTAGGGGGCGACAACTACGGTCAGGGTTCTTCCCGGGAACATGCGGCCATTACCCCCATGTATCTGGGAGTCAAGATGGTAATCGCCAAAAGCTTTGCCCGGATCCACAAAGGGAATCTGATCAACCACGGGGTCATTCCGGCGGTGTTCGATGATCCGGCTGCCTATGAGGGCATCGACCTGGATGACGATCTGCGGATCGACGGGCTCCGGGCACAGATGAAAGAAAAGAAAATCCAGGTGAAGGATCTGACCAAAGGGACGGCATTCACCGTGAACCTGGAACTGACGGATCAGGAAGTGGAAATCCTCCTGGCCGGAGGCAAGCTCCGATATTATAAAGCCAGACTGGCGGAAGGAAAGTGAGGAAGGGAAGATGTTTGCCTATGTAGGATGCAGGACAACAGCCAAACGGTATGCCCATGGGAAAGGAATCTCCGTTTATGCCATCGATGACCAGGGAGATTGGAAGCTACAGACCATTGTCCCCACTTTGGACAACCCCTCTTTCCTGACTTTGGACCGGGACCAGAAGGCCCTGTACACGGTCCATGGAGACGGCCATCAGGTCAGTGCTTTTAAAATCCAGCCGGACGGGAACCTGGATTTCCTTACTACGGTGGATGCCCAGGGAAAGAATCCGGTTTATGCGGTACCTTCCTTCAACAACCGGTTCCTGTTTGTGGCAACCCTCCAGGGCGGGGCGGTGGCCAGCCTCCCCATCCGGGAAGACGGCAGCTTGGGAGAAGCGGTCAGCACGGCTCATCTGGAAGGAAAGCCGGGGAAGGGGGTTTCCCATGCCCATGCCTGTGTCCTGGACGGGACCGGCAGATACCTGCTGGTGCCCACCCAGGCCCGGGGGGTAGGATATGAAGGGGTATGGGTGTTCCAGGTGGACCAGGAAGCCGGGAACCTGACCCTGGTGTCCCGGTCCGATGCCCGGACCTATGATGAACCCCGTCATCTGGTCTTTTCTCCGGACAACAAACGGGTGTATCTGGTCAACGAAAAAGGCAGCACCCTCCGGATGTTCTCCTTCGATGAAGCAAATGGCCGGCTGACCCCGGAACAGGTGGTGCCCTCCCTGCAGGAAACCTATGTGGGACCCAATATGGCCAGCGCCATTGCCATGGGCCGGGACGGCCGCCATGTGTATGCCACCAACCGGATCAAAGAGGGAATCCCTCCGGAAGGGGAAGATCCGGCCTATGGAGCCTTCCGGGGACAGGAAACCCTCGTTTCCTATGAAGTGGACGAAAAGACCGGGATGCTGAAGAATCCCCAGTGGGTCAGCTGTGAAGGGTATACCCCCCGGTTCATGACCCTGACCCCGGACGGCAAAGAACTGATCGTGGCCAATATGGACAGCGACACCCTGAAGTTCTTCTCCGTGGAAGGGGACGGGCGGCCCCGGTTCACCGGGAAGACCGTGAAGACGGAAAGTCCCTGTGCTCTGGCATTCCGGTAAGGAGGAAATATCATGGATCTGGGTATCATTTCACTGCTTCTCCTGGCTGTAGCCATTGTCATCGGATATTTTCGAAAAACCAATGTAGGGTTGGTGTGCATGCTGTTTGCCGTGATCATCGGCAAACTGGCCGGGATCCCCAACGGGGAGATCCTGAAAGGCTTCAAACCTAACCTGTTCATCAACCTCATGGGGGTCACTCTGCTGTTCAGCATCCTGAACAAAAACGGCACCATTGAACTGCTGGCCCATAAAATCGTGGGGCTGGCAGGGAAGAACAACTTCCTGATCCCGGTGGCCGTATTCCTCATGGGCATGGGGCTTACCACCATCGGACCGGGCTCCATCCCCCTGCTGGCCATTATGCCGGCCTTCGCCATCCCCCTGGCCAAAGCCCACGGGTACAACCCGCTGATGCTGGCCATCATCGGCTGCTCCGGCTGTTTCGGGGGCCGGATGTCCACCATTACCCCGGAAGGGATCCTGAGCTTCGAGCTGCTCCGGCAGGGCGGCATCGACACGGCCCTGGCCCAGTGGCCCATCTATACGGCCCAGCTGGTCAGCGGCGCACTCATTGCTCTGGCGGCCTTTATCTACTACAAAGGGTACCGGCCCCAGAAAGTCCAGGAAGCCCAGGAAGAAACGGAAAGCACTTTCACCGGGCTCCAGTGGCTGTCCCTGCTGGGCCTCCTGACCATGGCGGTGCTGGTCATCGCCTTCAAACAGAATGTGGGGCTGGTGTGCTTCTCCATCAGTGCCATCCTGCTGATTTGCCATGCGGCTCCGGAAAAACAGAGTCTGAAGGGCATTCCCTGGGGAGTGCTCCTGATGGTGTCCGGGGTGAGCATGCTCATGAATCTGGTCATCAAGACCGGGGGACTGAAGCTGATGATCTCCGCCCTGTCCAATCTCATGAACGGGTATACGGCACCGGCTGTCATGGCGGCTACCGCCGGGATCATGAGCCTGTTCTCTTCCGGGCTGGGGGTGGTATTCCCCACCCTGCTGCCCACGGTGGCGGAACTGGGACAGTCCATCGGGGTCAATCCGGTGGAACTGGCTTCCATGGTGCTCATCGGGGGGACTATTACCGGTCTCAGCCCCATTTCCACCACCGGGGGCCTGATCATGGCCACTTTGATGGCGGATGAAACCGAAGGGACGGACAAAAAAGGCGAGGAAATGAAACTGTTCATGGAACTCACCGCCTGGGCCCTGGGGATTTTGGTGGTCCTGACCGTTTTGGCAGGAATCGGATTTTATAAGTTGATATTTTAAAAGAGGAGGTGTTGCACGCAAGGATGCAACACCTCGTTTTTTATTTGTCTTGATGTAAAAAAATATAGTATACTGGATAAAATGATAAATATAAAAAGTTTTTAAAGTATAAGTCATAAAAGGTGAATTTAAATGATAAAAAGAGATTTATACTTAGAAAAAATCATAAACTTTCGGGATCAGCCACTGATTAAAGTCATTACCGGGATGCGCCGTTCTGGAAAATCCAGTCTTCTGGATCTGTATGAAGCATATCTTCAGGAAAAACAAGTACCGGCGGATCATATCATCCATTTGAATTTTGAGTGGATGCAGCTGGACGCCATCCGGGATTATCGGCAGTTGTATCAGTTCCTTCAGGAAAAAATCCAGGGAAAGAATCCTGTCTATCTGTTTCTGGATGAAATCCAGCAGGTGGATGGATGGGAGAAAGCCGTCAATTCTCTGTTTTCTGAGGGAAAGTGTGATATCTATCTAACCGGTTCCAATGCCCGGCTGCTGTCTTCCGAAATTTCAACACTGCTGTCCGGCCGGTATGTAGAAATCCAGGTGCTGCCTCTTTCTTTCCGGGAATATCTGGAGTTCCGTCCGGAGGGGAAAAAACAGCTGGAAGCAGCGTTCCAGCAGTACCTGCGCTTCGGGGGCATGCCGGTGGTCCCCGGTCTGCCCCAGCATCCGGATGTGCTGCGGACTGTATTGGCAGGGATTTATGACACGGTACTGATGAAGGATATCGTCCAGCGCAATGAAGTCCGGGATCCAGCTTTATTGGATGTCCTTGTCCGTTTTCTGGCGGATAATATCGGGAATCCGGTTTCTACCGGGAAGATCAGCGGATATCTCACCAGTCAGGGGAGAAAAACGTCGGGTGTAACCATTGACAATTATCTGAGGATGTTGGAAGAAGCCTTTGTTTTTTATCGGGCCAAACGGTTTGATATCAAAGGGAAAATGTATCTGAAGACATTGGATAAGTTCTATATTGTGGATAATGGCCTGCGGAACGCTCTGCTGGGTTTTCGCAACGGGGATTACGGCCATATCCTGGAAAATGTGGTTTATCTGGAACTGCTGCGCAGAGGATACGAAGTAGGCGTGGGAAAAGTGGGGAATCTGGAAGTGGATTTTGTGGCACAAAAGCCGGAACGGAAAGTCTACTATCAGGTTTCTGCTACGGTGTTGGATGACAGTACGCGGGAAAGAGAGCTGTTGCCCCTGCAGAAAATCCCTGACCAGTATGAGAAGGTACTGCTGACCATGGATCGAAACTACATCCAGGATTTCAACGGTATCCGCAATCGGAATATCATCGATTTCCTCTTGGAAGAGGAATAGAATATACGAACTGGAATCTGCAAAACGAGATTTTCGGTCTGCACCGACAAGTCCGCGACTCACGGCTCGCGACCCGTGACCACAGGAGGGTGTTGCACGTTCTGTGCAACACCCTCCTGTCTTACGCCCAATCCCCGTTTACGAACACCGGCACTTTTGTGCCGTCCTTCCGGATCCCGGTGATGGTGAGATCCGGGCTGCCCACCATGAAGTCCACGTGGACCATGGAATCGTTGAGCCCGGCTTTTTTCAGTTCTTCTTCGCTCATGTCCGCCCCGTTTTCCACACAGGTGGGGTAGGCATCGCCCAGGGCCAGATGGCAGGAGGCGTTTTCGTCCAGCAGGGTTTCGTAGAAGACCCTGTCCATGAGGGAAATGGGGGAGTGATAGGGGATCAGGGCCACTTCTCCCAGCCGGCAGGCTCCTTCATCCATTTTCAGCAGGTCCTTTAGCACCTCTTCGCCTTTTTCCGCGGAAGCTGCCACTACTTTTCCGTCTTTAAAGGTCAGTCGGAAGTTTTCGATGAGATTGCCGCTGTACACCAGGGGCCGGGTGCTGCAGACCACCCCGTCCACCCGGTTTGCCTGGGGAGCGGAATAGACTTCCTCCGTAGGGATGTTGGCGTTGAACAGGAATCCCCGGGCGGTGCTTTCCGCTCCTCCCTGCCAGATGTGATGGTCCGGCAGGCCCACGGTCAGGTGGGTGCCCTGGCTGTTTTCATATTCCAGGGCGGTGAACTGCTGGGCTGTCATCCATTCCCGGCGCTGCTTCAGTTCCGCCAGGTGCCGGTCCCAGTCTCCCAGGGGATCTTCTCCCAGACAGCGGGCCGCATCCAGGAGCTGGATCCACAGTTTGTCCTGTCCTTCCTGTTCCGGCAGATCCGGGTACAGCAGTCTGGCCCAAATGGCACTGGGGACGGCGGCCACCAGCCAGTTGGTCCGGGAAGCCATCATGCCGTCGGAATATTCCTTTACCGCCTGGTGGAAGGCCTTCTGCCAGGCCATGATCTTTTTTCGGTCGATGCCCTGCATGGCATAGGGGTCGGCGGAAATCAGGCTCAGGAAGGCAGCACCCTTCCGGTAGTAGGACAGATTGAATTCACTGCGCCAGCCCGGGACGGTCTCGAACTTGTCCTGGGTTTCGTATTCATACCGGAGACGGGTGGCTGCACTGCAGTACCAGTTGAACACCACCTGGGAAGCCCCGGCTTTGTAGGCTGCTTCTGTGAGCATGACGGCGAAAGCACTGGCTTCCACCGGCGCATTGATCACCAGGATCTGGCCTTTCTGGAGGCAGATCCCTTTTTCTAGCAGCACCCGGGCATACAGGGGAAGCTGGCGGGCTATCGTTTCTTTTATATCCATGGAAATCTCTCCTTTGTTTCATAACTGCTTTTTATTATACCGGAAAAACTCCCCTGGAGCTATGATTCCTGTAAAGAATGGAATCTGGCTCTTTTTTATTCTTCGGTGGGATCAGGCTCCTGCATCCAGGCAATGAATTTCTTCATGGCAGGGGTCAGGTAGGCTCCCCGGCGGTAATACAGGTGACCGGTCCGGACGGCCAGTCTGCTTTTGATTTTATAGACACATAACTGATTTGCATAAGCAGTGTTTTCCAGGAGCATATGGCTGCAGATGGTGGCTCCGCAGCCGAGACGGACAAAATTCAGCGCTACGGAAGAAGATTCGGTCTCAATCTCTACAGGTGGATGGATCTGTGCTTCTTGGAAAAGCATATTCGCACATTCTCGGATGTAATTTTCCCGGGAAGCCAGGATGAAGGGAACGGACTGGAAATCTTTCAGCGGCAAAGCCGGACAGTCTGGTTCCAGGATAGATGATATCTGTTTGGAGTCCAGCTGCAGGTCCGTGAATCTTTCGGTATCAGAGAATCGTTTCGGTACCACCAGGACAAGATGTTCCTGGTACAGAGAGATACCGGTATATTTTTCCGGGTCCATATTTTTGGTGGAAATCAGCAGATCTCCCTGATAGGAATCCATACTCATTTTGGCCTGGAGGGTATTATGATTCTGCAGATATAGACGGATGCCTGGAAAGCTGGCATGAAAAGCGGCGATTTTCCTGGCGATGCGAGTGGGAAGGGCAAGAGAAAAAGCACAGAGGGTGAGCGTTCCGTACAGTGCGGTCCGGTCCTCATAGGCCATATTTTTCAATCGACTCTCCAAATCGGTTACAATGCCTGCACTCTTCAGATATTCACTGCCAAAAGAAGTAAGGGAGATGGGGTTGGTCTTCCGGTTGAACAGGGGAACTCCCAGCTCCTTTTCCAGACGTTTGATCATAGCAGATAAAGCAGGCTGAGATACATGGAGCTTTTCCGCCGCTTTGCGGAAGCTCCGCTCCTGGTAAATCCGTTCGACATATTCTTTGTGTTCAAACATTTTTCTCTCCTTGTACCGGCAGAAGCGCATGGAACCTTGCTGATAACATAAATTTTATCACAAATTCACTATATATGTATTAGATTATATCAAGGAATTGCGGTTTAATAGAGCCATAGAAACAATACGGAAGGAACAGGTCAAGACAATCGCGGAATCAGGAAGGAGAATGGGAATGAGCAGATTGAATCAGACACAGCAGAAATATCCCTGTGTGTATATGAGAGGCGGTACCAGCAAGGCCGTCTTTTTTCACCGGGAGGATTTGCCGGAAGATGAAGCTTTGTGGGATGAGATTTTTTTGAAGGTGGAAGGCAGTCCGGACGTGAAGCAGATCGACGGTATGGGCGGAACGGTTTCTTCCACCAGCAAAATCGCGGTGATTAGCCGCTCGCAGCAGCCGGAAACAGACGTGGATTTTACGTTCTTCCAGGTGGCTGTTGACAAGGCCCAGGTGATCCATAATGTGAGCTGCGGCAATATCGGCTCTGCAGTAGGCAGTTATGCCATCGATGAAGGGCTGGTCCCTGCCCGGAGTGACAAAGAGGTGACCCGGGTGCGGATTTACAATACGAATACAAAGAAATATATGGAAGACTGGGTGCGGACGAAGGATGGACATGCCTGTATGTACGGAGACTGCTCCATCCAGGGAGTGCCGGGGACTGGCTCCCGGGTGGACGAATACTTCCTGGATCCTGCTGGAGCCGTTACCGGGAAATTGTTCCCTACGGGACAGACTCAGGACCTTGTGGAACTGACAGATGGACGGAAGATCCCTGTTACCGTAATCGACAGTGGGAACCTTGTGGTGATCCTGAATGCCGGGAGCCTGGGCCTTTCGGGAAAGGAACAGCAGGAACTGAATAACGACGCAGCAGCGATGGGTGTGCTGGAAGAAATACGGGGCCGGATCGCAGAAAAATTAGGCATGGTATCTGACTGGAGGAAAGCTGCCGCGGTCACTCCGGCAGCACCGGACCTGGCTTTTGTCAGCGGGCCTCAGGAGTATGAAGCTCTGGGGGGCGGCAGTGTGAAAGAGCAGGAAATGGATCTGTGCTGCCGGGCACTGTCCATGGGAAAGGTCCACAAGGCGTATCCTGTGACGGTGGCCATTGCCACAGGATCTGCGGTGGGACTGAAAGGAACCGTGGTCAGTGAAATCACTGGTGTTCGGACTGATTCGGCTTCGGTTCGGTTGGGACATGCTTCCGGTGTTATGGACGTGACGGTGGTTAGCGATGGGAAAACCATTGAACGGGCTGGGGTGGTACGGACGGCCCGGCGCATAATGGATGGCTTTGTTTATATCCGGTCGTAAAGGAGTGGAAAATACGCCATGAAAAAGAAAAAAATGAACGACGTAACAAAAATGGTCATTGCCATGATACTGGGCAGTATCGTAGGGATTGTGGTGGGAGAACCTGCCACGAAGATCGGGTTTATCGGGGATATGTGGCTGAACCTGATGAAAATGTTCCTGGTGCCCATTGTGGTATGCATGTTGGTAAAAGGCATCAGTTCTATGGATGATCCCAAAACTTTGGGGCGTCTGGGCGTCCGGTTTACCGTTTTTTATCTTTTTACGACTGCATGTGCGGCACTGGTGGGCATTGCACTGCCTTTGTTCTTTAATCTGGGGGCAGGTTTCCAATACACCCCGGCTGGCGGAGCCCAGGCGGTAAAAATCAAATCTATGCCCAGCATCCAGGAATTTTTCCTCAATATGTTTTCCACCAATATGTTCAACAGTTTCTCCAAGGGCGATATGATGCAGGTCCTGGTTATAGCCTGCTTTATCGGTGTCGCTATTGTGCTGCTGCCGGCGGAAAAACGGGAACCGGTGCGGCAGTGGTTCTTCTCCATGGCTGATCTGGTCATGAGCCTGATCGGTATCGCCATGAAGCTGGCTCCCTATGGGGTGTTCTGCCTGATGGCTTCTACGATGGGAAAACACGGTGTGGGAGTCCTGGTTACCATTGCTCAGATTCTGGGGGCTTTTTATGCAGCTTGTCTGATCCAAGTCGTGCTGATCTATTGTGTGGTTCCCTTCCTGGGAGCCGGCATTTCGCCGATTGCTTTCCTGCGGAAATCCTTCCCGGTGACGGCTGCAGCTATCAGTACCTGCTCTAGCAATGCGGTACTTCCGGTCAGTGTGGAAACGGCTAAAACGAACTTCAGCGTATCTGATATCGTAGCCAGTCTGGGGATTCCTCTGGGAGCTACTGTGAATAAAGATGGAGTTGCGGTATTATGCGGTGTGGTTTTGATCTTCAGTGCCAATGCTATGGGGATGCCCCTGACTATGGCTCAGATTGCCAATCTGATTTTTGCCACCGTACTGGTGACCAGTGCCGGCAGCGGCGTTCCCGGCGGCGGACTGATGAACCTGATGATTGTGGCTACGGCCATCGGCATGCCTTTGGATATCGTTGTGATGGTGGGCGGCTTCTACCGGTTCTTTGATATGGGAACCACCACTGTGAACTGCCTGGGAACCCTGTCCGGGACCGTGTTCATTGATCGCCTGGAAAAGAAATTCAACAAGGCAGCTGCTTAAAACTGCTTTTCGAGAAAAAACATCGTACAGCGAAAACTGCCGGCAGGTATCTTGCCGGCAGTCTGAAAGGAGAAAGTTATTATGGAAATCGTCAAAGCGCCCCATCCTTCCAGCGGACACTATTCCGCAGCCGTAATCTCTCACGGTATGATTTATGTTTCCGGCCAGAGCTCAGTGGATCCTTTTACCCATAAAGTTCCGGAAGGCGGTATGGCTGCTGAAATGGAAATGAGCCTGAACCGGATCGAAAATATCTTGAAAGAAGCAGGCGCAGATCGAAACCACATTGTCATGTGCCGAGTATTTATCACAGATATGGCCGAATGGGATGCGGCCAACGAGGCCTATGCGAAATTCTTTGGCAGCCACAAACCCGCCCGGGCCATTTATGAAGTGCGGCGGACGCATCATCTGGCGCATCTGGAAATCGAGGCCATTGCAGAAGTTTAAAACACTTCTCCGGACAGACTGACTGGATACGGATCTGGAGCCAGTGGAAATACAGGACGTTTTCCAGGTCTCTGTCTTTGTTTCCTGCAGGATACCGAGGCATGGTCATTTACAGTGCGGAGAAAAGGATGGCTTCTTTTCAAGTAAATAAGAAAGGATGAAAATCAATGGAAAAAGAATTGGCTTATCATTGGCGTGTAATGCGCAGCGAACGTCCGGATTTATTCGAACCTTCGTATGAGTGGCGGCAAAACCTGAATAATAACCCGATTATCCCTCAGAAATATAAACAATTGATGATGGTGGCTATGGCATGCACCATCCGTTACTCTCTGGGAATCCAAACTCACGCCCGTATGGCTATTGAAGCCGGTGCCACAAAAGAAGAACTTTATGCAGCGGTAGCTCAGACAATGACCATCGGCGGTATTCCGGCATATCGTACGGGTATGGAAACCTTAAAAGACTATTTTGGTGAATACTGATTCTTATTTTATTCTGGAGGGCGGATAAAATGGAAACAAACCCGATTACGAGAGCCTGCTGGCTGGAAATCAACCTGGATCATCTGAAAGATAATTTCATGAATTTTCGCAGGATGGTCGGCAGCAAGGTACGCATCATGCCGGCAATCAAGGCCAATGCCTATGGTCACGGTCTGATTCCCTGTGCACTTATGCTGGAAGAATGTGGAGCTGATTACCTTGGTGTCGGCAGCCTGGATGATGGGATTTTGCTGAGAGAAAACGGAATCAAAACGCCAATCCTGATTTTTGCCAGCTGTCTTGTGGAAGAAATGGCGTCTCTTTATGTACAGTATCAACTGATCCCGACAATCCTTTCTTATCAGGCCGCCAAGGCTGTATCAGATACTGCCAAAACAGCGATGCCTGTATTTATCGCTATGGATACAGGACGCGGACGGCTGGGCATCAATTCGGAAGAGTTTCCTGAATTCTTCCGGAAGGTGGCGGCCTTGCCCCATATTCATGTGGAAGGAGTATACAGCCACATGGCAGCGGTGCAATGGCCGGATCAGGGGGATGAGTATGCACAGTGGCAGTTCAAACGTTTTCAGGGTGCCATGGAGGGAATCGGTGAAGCCACGGAAAAGATTCCCTTCCGGCAGCTTGCTAATACCCCAGGTGCCATTGCCCTGCCGGAAATCCGCATGACAGGGGTTTGTCCCGGACGTGCCATGTGGGGGTATTCACCTTTGGAAAAAAGAAAGGAATCTCCGGAACTGAAAGCTCCGATGGTAAGTTGGAAAAGTCGTCTTATTCACATTAACGAAGTATGGGGAGGAAAATTTGGCAGTAAGTGCTCGGCAGTACGTTTGGATACGCCAAAGCGGATCGGCATCATGGCCTGCGGCTTAAGCGACGGTCTGAGTCCGGAACTTTCTCATGGATATGTACTGCTGCATGGCCGTAAGTGTCCGATTGCCAGCTCCCTTTCCCTGGAACATACGATTCTTGATCTGACTGATTTTCCGGATGCTAAAGTGGGAGACGAGATTGTCATCATGGGCCGGCAGGGAGAAAAAGAAATCAGCCGTGAGCAGCGGATGAAAGAATGGAATCGGCCGGTTCCGCGGATTTGGACGGATATCAATCCCCGCATGGCCCGTCTTTATATCAAAGGTGGTCAGAAATGGGGTTATTTGGTTAACGAAAGAATCGTCAGATTATAAGGTCCAACGATTCAGGACCTCATGATTCCCCTGCCACCGGGCAAGACCGGTTCCCCATTTCCAAGAGGGCAGACTGAAGAAAAAAGGCATGGAAAAATGATGAACCATTTTTCCATGTCTCTTCGCAGTTTATCCTTTTCTTTTCCTGGCAGCACCCGGACATACAGGGGAAACCGGCGGGGTAAAATTGCTTTTTATTATACCGGAAAAACTCCCCTGGAGCTATGATTCCTGTAAAGAATGGAATCTGGCTCTTTTTGTTCATTTTTCAGAATGACTTGTCTTCCTTATAATGGAATCAGCAACGGATTCGGAATAATCTGAAAGAAATGGCTCCCGGAGCCTTTTCTGATTCAAAGGGGGAGTATCATGTCCATGTCATTGCTTGCACTGGTGTTTCTGTTCGGGGCCATTGCCCTGGGATTCGTAAAAAAATCCAATGTGGGATTGATCAGCCTGGGGGCCGTGCTGATCCTGGGAAAACTGGGAGACCTGCCGGTGAAAAAGCTCTATGGGGGCTTTCCGGGGAAACTGTTCCTGACCCTTTTGGGGACCATGTTCTTTTTTGCTCTGCTCCAGGAAAACGGGACCCTGGACAAGGCCTCCAAGAAGCTGACCCGGCTCTGCGGCACCAAAGTGTTCCTGGTGCCTATTGTGATTTATCTGGTGAGCTTCGTTCTGTCCGCCATCGGGCCCGGAGCCATCAGCGTTCAGACGGTGATGGTGCTGTTTGCGGTGCCCCTGGCCTTCCACCTGGATGCCAGTCCCGTCCTTATGGGGACCATGGCCATTCTGGGAGCCGTGGGCGGTACCGCTTCCCCTATTGCTCTCACCGGGATCATTGTGGGGGACTTGCTGGGGCAGATGCAGATTCCCATGCCAGGGATGGCCATCTTTGCCGGAGTTACCGCCGCCAATGCTCTGTGCGCCCTGGTGACCTACCTGGTATTCAAGGGGTGGAAGCTCCGGGGACAGCCGGTCCAAAGTGACACGGAGCTCATTGTTTTTGACGGGCAGCAGAAACTGAGCCTGGTCCTGATCGTGGCTCTGTTCGTTTCCGTAGTGGGCTTTTCCCAGGATGTGGGGTTCGTGTGTTTCCTGCTGGCCCTGATCCTGCTGTTCACCGGGAAGGTGGATGAAAAGAAGGCGGTAAAGAGCCTGCCCTGGAACACCCTGATCCTGATCTGCGGCATCAGTGTGCTGATGAACGCGGTGAAGCTGCTGGGCGGCATCGACCTGCTGGCCCGGGGACTGGCCTCCTTCATGAGCCCCCTGACGGCTCCGGCCCTTATGGGTCTCACCGGCGGCATCATGTCCTGGTTCTCCAGCGCCAACGGGGTGGTATTCCCCACCCTGATCCCCACGGTGCCCAAGGTGGCGGCCAATGTGGGGGGCGCGTCTCTGATCCAGATGGTGGCAGCCATTGTCTGCTCGGCTACGGTGGCAGGCATCAGTCCCATGTCCACCGGGGGCTCTCTGGTCATGGCCATCTGTGCCCAGGAAAAAGCCGGGAAAGAAAACGAATCGTCTCTGTTTGCCAAATTATTCGGGGTCTCTGCCATGTGTGTGGGCATCATTTTCCTGTTCACCCTGGTGGGCGGCCTGAGTTTCTTACACTGATCCGGGAGGGAAAAAATCATGTTTGCCTATATCGGTTCCAGAACCACCAAAGAAAGAAAAGCCCTGGGAGAGGGGATCACGGTCTGGGCAAGGGAAGGCGCTGCCTGGGAAAAGATCCAGACGGTTTCCTGCGGACCCAATCCTTCCTATCTGTGCCTCAATGGCAGCCAGGACCGGCTCTATGCCATCCATGGGGATTACAGTGAAGTCACCGCCTTTCAGGCCGGGGAGGACGGCCGGCTGACTCAGCTGAATACAGTGCCCACCTACGGGACCAATCCGGTCCATCTGGTGGTGAGCCCCAACGGGAAGAGCCTGTATGTGGCCAACCTGGAAACTGGGAGCCTGGCCCGGCTGACCCTGGAAAAAGACGGGAGCCTGGGCGGGGTGCAGCAGGTGATCTTCGTGCCCGGACAGCCCGGACATGGATATGTGTCCCATCCCCACCAGGTGTGCCTCCATCCGGACGGCAAATGGCTGCTGGTACCCTGTCAGGGACGGGACCACGGGGTGGGGAAGGTGGCGGTCTATGCCATCGATCCGGAGGACAATCATCTGACGGAGGCCTTTGTGTGGACCGCCCGGAAAGGGGCGGAACCCCGCCATGTGGCCGTCCATCCCAACGGCCGATGGGTGTACCTGGTGAACGAAAAGGACAGCACCGCCATTTTCTTCCATTTCGATGAAGGAACCGGAACCCTGGAACCCCGGCAGATGCTCACCACCCTGCCGGAGGATTATTTCGGGCCGGGCTGGGCCAGCGGCATCGTCATGGAACGGTCGGGGAAAGCGGTGTACGTGTCCAACCGGACACACGATACGGTAACGGTGTTCACCATCGATCCGGAAACGGGCCGGCTGGCTTTCCGGCAGAACCTGCCCACGGAAGGGAACCAACCCCGTTTCCTGGACCTGGAACCGGACGGAAAACGCCTGGTGGCCGCCAACGAACTGACCCATACGGTGACGGTATTCGATGTGCAGCCCGACGGCAGCCTGGAACGGGAAAAAAATCAGATCCGGGAAGGGTCCCCGGTGTGTGTGATCTGGAAGGAATAAAAGGTGGAGGTGCTGCTCAGGCAGCACCTCCTTTCAGTCTGTCCAAAAAGATCTTCACCTGGGGCAGTCGGGCGTATTCTTCCCGGTAGAACACGAAGGTGGACCGGGTGAAGGGGGTGCCGTCCTGGAAGGTCAGGGGCCGCAGCAGCAGGTCTTCCCGGTCCTTCAGGCAGATTTCCGGCAGGATGGACCAGCCGATGCCGCTGGTGATCATGGCCAGGCAGGTGGAAATGTCGTTGACCTGGATGGAAGAGGCGGATTCGGTGATGTGCTGTTCCAGCTTCCAGCGCTGGATCCGGGACATGAAGGGCTTGTCGGACTGCCGGTGGATATAGGGCAGGCTGGACAGATCCAGGCCCTGGTTTGCCCGGCTGGTGACGGCGTAGACGGCTTCCCGGGACAGCAGCAGGCTTTCCCCCGCCCAGGGGAAATGGCCCCGGAGCACCGCCATGGACAGACGGTTTTCCTGGAGCTTGGTGAAAAGGTCCAGGCTCTGGCCGGTGGCCACGTCGATGCGGACTTCCGGATAATCGGTCATGTACTGCTTCAGCAGGGGCGGCAGGGTGTACCGGGCGTAGTTCACGGAAACCCCGAATTTCAAATGACCGGAGATCCGGCCCTGGGCAAACTGGGTCAGGGTCTTCATCCGCTGGAAAGAGGCCTGGACCTGCTCCATTTCTGCTCTGACAGCATCAGCGGAAGGAGAGGGAATTAGGCCTTTGACGGACCGGAGGAAAAGGGGCGCCCCCAGTTCCTCTTCCAGCTTGTGGAGCCGTTTGGTAATGGCACTCTGGGTCATGTACAGGGCCTGGGCGGTCTTGGTTACATTCCGGGTTTCCATCAGGGTCCGGAAAATCTGGATATCCCGTTCGTCCATGGAAAAGTCTCCTTTCCATATTCCTGGTAAGAATGGATTTCTAGCATATTCTATCATTTTTAATAATGGAAGAAAAGAGCTATACTAGAGTCAACAAGAAGAGAATAAACAGACAGTGGTTGGTCAGGAAAGAGGAGGAAAAAAGATGAATCAGAAACAGCGCAAATTCCCCTGCGTTTATATGCGGGGCGGTACCAGCAAAGCCGCGTTTTTCCATAAGGAGGATCTGCCGGCCGATGAAAAGGAATGGCCGGAAATTTTTCTGAAGGTCATGGGAACGCCGGATGTGAAACAGATCGACGGCATGGGGGGCACCGTAAGCTCCACCTCCAAAGTGGCTGTGATCAGCAAATCCAGCCGGCCGGGGATCGATGTGGACTACCACTTCTACCAGGTGGATATCGTAATCCCCCGGGTGGATGATTCTGCCAACTGCGGGAACATTTCTTCCGCTGTAGGGCCCTATTCCATTGACGAAGGCCTGGTGGAACCGGTGGAAGGGATCACCAAGGTCCGGGTCTACAATGTGAACACCAACAAGGTCATTGAAGAACATGTACGGGTCCAGGACGGCAAAGCCTGTGTCAACGGGGATGCCCAGATCCAGGGCGTACCGGGCACCGGCTCCCGGATCGATATGTATTTTGAAGATCCTGCCGGCGCCAAAACCGGCAAGCTGTTCCCCACCGGTCTGAAAAAGGAAACCATCGACGTGCCCGGATACGGACCGGCAGAAGTGACCATGATCGACTGCTCCAATCCGGTGGTCTTCATCAAAGCCAAAGACCTGGGCATCACTGGAACGGAACTGACGGAACTGAACCAGAACAAGGATGTAATGGAACACATTGAGCGGATCCGGGGCATTACCGCCCAGAAATTCGGCTTCGTGGATGACTTCATGAAAGCCCGGACGGAATCCACTTCCGCTCCCAAGGTGGCCATCGTCAGCCCGGCCCAGGATTACAAAAATATGGACGGAAATGTAGTGAAGGCCGGTGACATGGACCTGTGCGTACGGGCCATTTCCGTGGGGGCTCTCCACAAGGCCTATCCCATGACGGTAGCCGTGGCCACCGGGGCAGCCGCCAAGATCCCTGGGACCATTGTCAGCGACATCCTGGGACAGCATGACAGCGACACTGTCCGGCTAGGCCATTCCAGCGGGGTCACCGATGTGCTCATGAAGATGGACGGAGAAAAAGTGCTCCAGGGCGGTGTGGTCCGTACGGCCCGCCGGATCATGGACGGTTATGTATATATCCGCTGAGCGGACAGAAAAGGAGAAAAGATCATGATTCAATGCATTGACGAAGCCTATTATGCCGTAGACGGCGGAAAAACCTTTGTACCGGCCAAGGACCATCCGGAATGGGACCGGGAAGCGGGCCGGAAAAACACCATTGCCTACCAAATCATTGAAGACCACAACACCAGCGGAGATCCGGCCAACCTGCAGCTGAAATTCGATGCCATCGGTGTGTACGACAACACCTATGTAGGTATCATGCAGACCGCCTGTGCCTCCGGCCTGAAAAAATTCCCCGTGCCCACGGTTTTCACCAACTGCCACAACTGCCTGTGCGCCGTAGGGGGCACCATCAACTCCGATGTACACAAATATGCAGAAACCATCTGCAAGAAATACGGGGGCATCTTCGTACCGCCCCATGAAGCGGTGATTCATTCCTATATGCGGGAAATGATCGTGAAAGGCGGCAGTATGGCCATCGTTTCCGATTCCCACACCCGGTACGGCAGCCAGGGCTGTCTGGCCATCGGGGAAGGGGGGCCGGAAGTGGCCAAAGCCATGCTGGACAAGACCTATGAACTGAAATATCCCCAGGTGGTGGGGGTGTATCTCACCGGGGCGCCCAAAGCCTGGGTGGGCCCCATGGATGTGGCCCTGACTCTCATCGGTGCCGTGTTCAAGAACGGCTTTGTAAAGAACAAAGTCCTGGAATTCGTGGGCCCTGGGGTCCATTCTCTGTCCATGGATTTCCGGAACGGCATCGACACCATGACCACGGAATCCGCCTGCCTGACTTCCATCTGGGAAACCGACGATACGGTCCGGGAAGATTACCGGATCCATGACCGGGAAGAGGACTACAAGCATCTGGCTCCCAAGGACAAGGCTCTTTACGACAGCTTCATCCACATCGACCTGGATACGGTGGAGCCTATGATCGCCCTGCCCTACCATCCTTCCAATGCCTTCCCCCTGAAGGATGTGATCGCCAACCCGGAAAAATACATGAAATATGTGGAAGACAATGCCAAGACCGTCTTTGAAAACAACCCGGACATCCATCCGGATATGATGAGCAAGATCCAGAAGAACGGTCGGATCCTGGTGGACCAGGCAGCCATTGCCGGCTGTGCCGCCGGCTCCTTCGAAAACATCGCCTATGTGGACCAGGTGGCCAAAGCGGAAAACCGGGGCCTGGGCATGTTCCCTCTGAACATCTACCCGGCTTCCCAGCCGGTCCTGACGGAACTGAACCGGGATGGAATCAGCAATGACCTGATGACCGAAGGGGTCCGGATCAAGACCGCCTTCTGCGGCCCCTGCTTTGGTGCCAGCGACTGTCCGGAAAACAACGCCTTCGTCCTGCGTCATTCCACCCGGAATTATCCCAACCGGGAAGGTTCCAAGCCCAACATGGGCCAGGTGGCTTCCGCAGCCCTCATGGACTCCAAGTCCATTGCCGCCACGGCTTTCAACGGCGGGTACCTGACCTCCGCCGAGGAAATCAAGGATGTGTTCCATCCGGAAGATCTGCCGGCCTTCACCTTCAACAAGAAAATCTATGACAATGTGGTATACAACGGGTTCGGCAAAGCCCAGCCGGAAACGGAAATCGTCTATGGCCCCTTCATCAAGGATTGGCCGGCCATGGAACATCTGACGGACAACCTGCTGCTGAAGGTGGCCTCTGTCATCCGGGATGAAGTGACCACCACCGACGAACTGATTCCTTCCGGGGAAACCGCTTCCTACCGTTCCAACCCCTACAAGATCTCTGAATTCACCCTGCTGCGGAAAGATCCTCAGTATGTGGGCCGTGCCAAAGCTGCCCAGGCTTACGAAAAAGCCCGTCTGGCCGGAGATAAGAAGACGGCGGAAGAATTCTATGCGCCCCTGAAGCAGGTGGGCATCGACGTGGATAAGGACCTGGATACCCTGATGGAAACCACCGGCATCGGCTCCGTCCTTTACGCCAAACGGCCCGGCGACGGTTCCGCCCGTGAATACGCCGCTTCCTGCCAGAAAGTCCTGGGAGGCCTGGCCAACATCTGCATCGAATATGCCACCAAACGGTATCGGAGCAACTGCGTGAACTGGGGCATGCTGCCCTTCACCAACCCGGATCAGAACATCGACCTGAAAGTGGGCGAAATGATCTGGCTGCCCAACATCCGTGAAGTGGTTGCGGAAAACAAAGGCGGCATCGATGCCACGGTGATCGGCACCGACGGCAGCACCCGGACCCTCCACCTGGATCTGAAGATCCTCAATGACACGGAACGGAAGACTCTGCTGGCCGGTTCTATGATCAATCTGTTCAAAGAAAGCTGAGGCAGGACAATGGAAAACAAGGTGCTGACAGCACCTCTGGGGAGGCTGGCCGAATTTGCGGCCGGCCTTTCCTGGGATAAGATGCCTTCTGAAGTCCGGCAGGCTGCCGTCTACCGGACCCTGGATCTGATCAGTGCGGCCATGGGGGCGGTGGGCGACCCCCTGGTGGAAGAAATGAAACAGGCTCTCCTGGCTCTGGATCCCCAGAACCGGACACAGGGGGTGACCCTGTGGGGACAGCCTCTGGAACGGAAATGGGCGGTTACGGACGGGGCCATGCTCAATGCCATGCTGGCCCATACTCTGGAGTTGGATGATGTGCATCCGGCTTCCAAGACCCATATCTCTGCCAGCATGATTCCGGCGGCCTGGTGCCTGGGCCGGATGCTGGGGAGCAGCGGGAAAGATTTCCTCACGGCCATTGTGGCCGGCTATGAAGTGGCCCACCGGGTGGGCATGGCTTTGGGCGTGGCGGCTCACCGGAAACGGGGCTGGCATGCCACGGCTACCTGCGGGACCTTCGGGGTGGCGGCTGCGGCCAGCCATCTCCTGGGCCTGGACGGGGAAGGCACCGCCTATGCCCTGGGCCTGGCCGGCTCTCAGACCACCGGTGTGTGGGCCTTCCTGGGAGACGGGACCAACTCCAAGGTACTGAACCCGGGGCAGGCAGCCATGACCGGCATCCGCTGCACATATCTGGCCCGGTATGGGATGGTGGGCCCTGTCCACATCCTGGAAGCGGAAGATGGAGGCCTGCTTAGGGCCATGAGTGACGGAGGCCATCTGGAAAAACTTACAGAGGGACTGGGGGAAACCTGGGAAATCCTCCATATGGACATGAAGCCCTATCCCTGCTGCCGCAGTGCCCATGCGGGAATCGACGGGGCCCTGTCCCTGCGGAAAGCCATCCTGGGAGAAGGGATGCTGCCCTTTGCGGATGCGGCGGAAAAAATCCTGGACCAGGTGGAAAGCCTGGAAGCGGCTACCTATAAAATTGGCTACCAGCAGTGTGCCGTCAGCGAAGGCTGCCTCCATCCCCGGACTACCATGGATGCCAAATTTTCCCTGCCCTACGGGCTGGCCTGCAGCCTGCTGTACGGGAAGGCGGACCAGAGCATGTTCACGCCGGAACAAGTGGCGGATCCCCATATCCAGGAACTGATCCGGCGGATCACCGTCCGGGAGGATCCGGAACTGACCGCCGCCTACCCCGGCCACTGGAGCTGCCGGGTGAAAATCCGACTGAAGGACGGCCGGGAACTGGAACAGTTCATCCAGGATCCCACCGGCTCCTACCGGAAGCCCCTGCCCCAGGAGGTCCTGCTGGACAAGGCGGAAGGCCTGCTGGAACACGTGTATCCAGGTCAGGGACGCCAGGTGGCCATCAAACTGCTCCATCTGCCGGAAATGGAACAACTGCCGGAGATATAAATAAAAGGGGGTGTCGCACGTTCCGTGCAGCACCCCCTTAGCTGTAGAGCCGCATAGCGACTCAAGTCTGGAGTCTGAAGTCTGGAGCCGAATGTTAAATTTGCAGGCAAATTTTTTGAATGTGTAAAACCTTTGGACGAAATGCCATATCAGGTTGACTTCGATTCTGGTTTTACAGAATCAAAAGGATCCGCCCAGCCAGGCGGATTATACTGTACCCATAAGTGTGGACACTTTTCAAGAGTCACCCTTACCCAAAAATTTGGACAGTAATACAATTCGTATCCAGCTTTTTGAACTGCCTTCTCTTAGGACCCCGTCCATTAGACA
>Ga0129307_1001184_pt1 | contig 30145 bp, 23 predicted proteins | sample P1105metagenome_FD_94437 | JGI IMG/M metagenome (GOLD analysis project Ga0129307, IMG submission 94437) | Capybara group fecal microbial communities from Wisconsin, USA - P1105 metagenome | ecosystem: Host-associated > Mammals > Digestive system > Large intestine > Fecal | place: USA: Wisconsin...
AAGAAAAACTAGGATGGTTAAGCCCTGTACAATACAGGCTTCGCCTCTTGGCTGCATAAAAATAGCGTAGCAGCCATAAAACTGCTACGCTTAAAAAGTCTAACTTTTTGGGGTCACCTCAGACATCGAACGAGGGGTTTATGATTAATATCTTCGGTTGTTATTGTTTTTCTGGGCGTTATGAAGAACCTTAATGAAGTTAATGACTGTCTTGGTATTTTCAACGCCTCTTTTGACTTTTTTCTTGGCCTTGGAAAAGAAACTCTCTTTTCTTTCACCTGCAGGATCATAGACTGTATGTCTCTGGGCACTTGAAGTTCCTTGACCTGTCATTACCACTTTGTGCTGCCCAGTTGAGTTTCTATATATTTTAAAGCCTTGTTTCTTTAATTCATCACATCTAGCTATATATTCGCTTATTTCAAACTCATAAAGTCTGTCAAGTTCCTGTGATATACTATCTAAATTCATTTAATTTCGTTTTCCTCATTTCTATTGTTCAAAGTATGTTAATTGTACTGTTCTGAATTCTCCGCCAGAATCAACCTCTAAGAAAGAATTATCTTCGCCCGCCTGACACTTAAGGTATCTGGTGTATGGAACAGATCCCATATAGAATTCTTCGTAGATGGTATTGTCATCGCATAGATAATAAATAATATCATTGCCACCACTGAATATGTCGTGAGGTCCGAAATCAGAATGATAAATAAATACGTCTGTGAATATAGTAGGCTTTGTTCCATTATCATAACCAACAAGGAACTCATCTGTACCATCACCATCAAGATCAATTATATAATATCCGAACTTAAGTGATTTATCTTTGTACTCTTCTTTCATTACGATCTGAGTTACATTATGTGTCCAGCCATCGTCGAATCCATCCTGATAATACTGTCTCACTTCTTCGTACCAGTTATCTGGTGCTTTTTTACCACATCCTGTTGTTGCGAATATCATACCAAATGATAGCGTAGCAACTATAACCTTTTTAAGTGTTTTTTTAATCATTTCATTTCCCTCTGTAAGATTTGATAAAGTATATAATAAAGAGTCAGTGGCATCAAAACGCCAACTGACTCTATTATAATACTACAAATGTTGTTAAATAATCATTAAAAAAACATTAATTATTTAAGGTTGCACATAATTACAAAAAACTGTCTTATATACATCTGAATATTCATCATTTACACCTTCAACGCAAAGATACTGTACATTCCCTTTATTATCTTCGAAGATAAAGGCTCTAAGAATTGCTCCATCACTATATTCAGCATATACTAGATACCCCTGGTTATCACCAAATGTAGCGTTATATACATCACATTTTTCTGCTGTGGTTGAAAATGATATCTGATATCCAGCTGCAAACGCTTCCAGATCAGGTACGTCTTCACCTGGGAAAGTATAATGAGTGATTATATCAAGCATTCCATATGCATACTGCTGATGTGCAAGAAGCTTATCACTGTAACCGTCAGTTTCGTAAAAATCAAAATATGTTGAAGGTACTTCTATATAACCTTGTACATCATCTCCATGACTAACCGTTTCATATGATGGTGTATATGTTCCGCTATAAGATTCAGTACTGTCACTAAAGTTTTCGCTATATACTGAAGTATCATTATTTGTTTCAGCTACAGTTTCATTATTATTTGTGTCAAGTTGATTCAAATCATTCGCAAATTCTTGACTATTTTCAACATCGTCTTCATGCTCTAAATCGCCTTCTTCATCGAACGGATCTAATTCATCTTCATCATCTACATCATCGTCCTCTTCTTCATCTTCATCCGCATCTTTATCATTATGATTTGTATAATTATAAGAATGACTATAGCTGTAATGACCAGTTGTCATTATATGTTTCACAACATATACAGTTAAGAATAAAGATAAAATAAGAATCAATGATGATGCAAAAATTCCAATCCAGTTTAATATTTTAGGTGTATTATTATTTCTATTCTGCTTAGATTTCTTTAATCCAACAATACCAAGAATAAATGAAATTAATGGAAAAAATAAAGCAAGTATTATCGATACGACACCAAGAGTCTGTCCATTATTATCTTTTGGCCCATTTACAAAACCACTTACTGGACCATATTGATCATATGTCTGCTGATATCCATTATATTGCTGATTTGAATAAGCCTGCTGATCATATGAATTTGGTTGTGCATATTGATTTGGCTGTACATTCTGATCTTGTTGATTTCCATATGGATTAGGTTGATACTCATTTGGATTAAAGTTGCCGTTATTATCCATTATAAACCTCCTGTTTGATGCGAGAACTATTTCACATATACACATCTAGTGTTTAGAAAGCCTATATCTGTTGCAGAAAATAATTAATCCATATCTTCAAAGGCATCCAGACCGCTCGCAGCTACAGCCTTCACATCACCATGTCGGACTTGTGTCATTGTAAGGAAACTAACGAACGCAAATATAGTTGCATAGATAAAAAGAATCTTATAACTGATATTACGCATTAGGAAACCAGCCATTATTGGTGTTAGAACCTGACCAGCCATAGATGCTGTATAGTAATAACCAGTGAACTTACCGCAGTCAGCCCCGCGGCACATCTCAACAACCATAGGAAGTGAATTGACATTTATAGCTGCCCATGCAAGTCCTACAAGTGCAAATACAACGTACATTGCAACTGTTACATGATCGGAAGTTGTTGTGAGTATATAGCAAAGGCCAAATGTAATTGCGAGCAGAATTGTACCGAAGTATATTGATTTCTTTCTTCCTATCTTTGAGGCAAGATGACCTATAGGAATGTAAGATACTATGGCACCTATATTCGCTATCAGGAAGCAGGTTGATGCTCCACCAAGTCCCTCTCCCATTATATTGCTGATATATGTGGTGAACCATGTTGTTACAGAGTTATATCCAATAAACCATAAAAATATTGATGCAAGAAGGAAAAGCATGGAACGCATAACATCCTTTGGAAGTTTTCCTGTACTTTCACCCTCTTCGTTTTCTTCAGTAAGATCCCATTCTGGATGTTCTTTCTCTATCTTCTCGCTTTCAGCCGCAAGCTTCGGTTCATTTACAGTGAGTTTCATCAGAATTATACATACAGCCATAAATACCGCCATAAAGATAAAGAGTGGACGATAATCTACATGTGCTAGTCCTTCAGTTTTTGATTTAGGATACATCACGCTTGCAAAGATAAGATAAATGATTCCGCCACCTACACCCATAAGATTTATGATTGCATTTGCTCGTGATCTCAGAGGTTTTGGTGTAACATCAGGCATAAGAGCTACTGCAGGCGAACGATATGTAGACATTGTAAAAAGAAGTAATCCAAGCAGGACCACAAAGAATCCAAAGCTGTATATTGCTCCGGTATTTCCGGCAGCATATCCATTTTCAACTATTGGTAGTAAATTAAGAAGAATAACTGCCACCGCTGTACCGCCTATGATAAAAGGCATACGTTTTCCGATTTTAGTGTTTGTTTTATCCGATAGTTTTCCGAAAAAAGGAAGTAAGAATAGAGCCAAGATATTGTCTGCTGCCATAATTGCGCCAGACAGAGTTTCATTTAAATGAAATGTGTTCGTTAAAAGAAGTGGAATCACATTATCATACAGCTGCCAGAACGCAGTTATAGACATGAATGCAAGTCCAATAAGAACTGTGTTTTTGCTATTTAATTTCATATAACCCCCAAATAATAAAAACGCCTAACCCCATTAATTTTGTGACAACAAACCTTTGATTAAATATACTCTGTGAATGAAATGGTATAATTGCTATCAAAGGAGAATGCAAATGTATCATACACATTAATAACATTATTAAGAACAGCTTTATGGACAGCATCTTTCTTTCCACTGAGCCCTTCAAATGGAACAGTATCTCCATCTGGTAAATCTGGTAAGTCAGAATTTAGATTATTAAGAAGATCATCACTTGCTAAACCAAGCTTTACCAGACATTCAGCAACGTATCTGGCTACCCCTGATGAATAAGCGCTATCAATATCACTGCTGTTATCCTCGTTCCAACGAACTTTTCCTTCGATAACATTTGGATTTATCTTGTTACCATATGCTATATAAGTATCGATATATTTTTTATCTGGTGCAATGAAATGAGTATCTATACAGGAAATATATGGATCAGAAACAGGAACTCCGACGAATACTGCATCTGTAAGATCAAAGTCTTCATCGAAGAGCCACACTTCATCATTAGAGTCTCCGTTATATGAACAGTAACCGACAACTTCCCATTTTAAATATTTAACAAGTAGTTTTCCAGCTAATATTCCGTCTTTGTCTTTACTAACAATGCATTTCTGATTTTCTTTAAATATATTCTTTAATATAGAATCCCACATATCAATTCTCCAGTTAATGATATCAAGTTTATTTAATCAAATTTTATGATTACTCCTCAAAAAGAGGTGTTGAGAAATAACGTTCAGCTGTATCAGGTAGAACTGTTACAACTGTCTTTCCAAGACCAAGCTTCTGAGCAAGTTTTATAGCAGCAGCTACATTTGTCCCGCTGGATATACCACAAAGAAGTCCCTCTTCTCTTGCAAGACGCTGAGCTGTAGTTATTGCCTCTTCATCTGTTACAACATATATATTATCATAGATTTCCTGATTAAGTATATCAGGGATGATTCCATCACCGATTCCCATCTGAAGATGAGTTCCTATGTTTCCTCCAGCAAGAATAGCTGCGTTTTCTGGTTCAACGGCCCAGATTTCAATGTCAGGATACTGAGCCTTAAGAACTTCACCAATACCAGTGATTGTTCCGCCTGTACCTATTCCAGAACAGAAACCATCTATAGGACCTGCAACCTGTTCCATAATCTCAAGTGCAGTATGGTTTTTATGAGCCTTTGGATTATTAATGTTAGTGAACTGTTGAGGAACAAAAACCTTTGGATTTTCCTCCTGCATACGAATAGCAGTCTGAAGGCATTCATCGATACATTTACCTATATCTCCATCATCATGGATCAGAATCACCTCTGCGCCATAATGTTTTACAATCTTGCGTCTCTCTTCACTAACGGAATCAGGCATTATAATAATAGTTTTATATCCTCTTACTGCACCTACAAGGGCAAGACCTATACCCTGATTACCGCTTGTCGGTTCAACGATTATAGTATCTTCACTAATGAGCCCAGCTTTTTCTGCCTTAAGGATCATATTAAGAGCTGTTCTAGTTTTAATTGATCCGCCTATATTTACGCCTTCGAATTTAACTAAAATTTCAGCTGCATTTTCAGGCACCATTCTCTGTAATCTTATCATTGGAGTATGTCCAACAGCCTCTAGTACATTATTATATATCATTAAGATATCTCCTTGTTATAGTTTTTAACTATCCGCTATTCTACTACATAGTTGCTTCTTTATTCAAGTAAATAAACTTATGAAAAATGAGTCAATTCGGATCAAAGCCGTTTTGACTCATTTTTGATTCATATCAATTCAATACATTTAATAATATGAAATATAATTCTGATTAGATAAGTTTTGTTAAGATTTCATTGCTGCGTGCAACGAAACGTGTAAGCTCATCTGCCGTAAGTGGCTTATTAGCAAGAACTGCAAGATCATATAACTGACAGCAGATTGTAGGAGTGATCTCTTCTTCTGGATTATCGAGAACATACTTAACAAGCTTATTGTTTGAGTTAAGTACAAGTGTCTCTGTTTCCTGTCCAAAGTTCATACCCATTCCGCCCATTCCTGCTTCAGAGTACATTCTCATCATTTCAGCCATACGACGATCAGCTTCTGACTGAGTAAGCATTGAAGATACATTTTCGTCCTTAAGAGACTCAACTTTGATCTTGATATTCTCAACGCCAAGAGCCTTCTTAAATGTCTCAGTAAGTGAATCAGTAAACTTCTTCTCGTCTTCTTCAGAAAGAGCCTCACCCTTAAAGTTAGCACTAAGATCAGAATCGATACGTGCAAACTTAACTTTGTCGTCTCTTGCTTCCATCATTGTGATATAAGGATTATCTATATTATGTGTAAGATAAATCGCATCTATACCCTCATCCTTAAACATCTGTATATATCTTGCCTGAGTTTCTGCATCAGAAATATAGAATACTTGATTCTCATGAGAATCCTTTGCTGCCTCAAGATATTCAGGAAGTGTTATATATTTACCCTCAAGATTCTTGAAGATCATATGTTCCTTCATCTTCTCATCAAACTTGTTATCTCTAAGACATCCAAACTTGATGAATGGGCTAAGATCATCCCAAAGTTCTTCATATCTATCACGGTGATTCTTATACATACCAATAAGTTTATCAGCAACCTTCTTGGTAATATAATCAGAAATCTTAGCAACAAAACCATCATTCTGAAGTGCTGAACGTGATACATTAAGTGGAAGGTCTGGACAATCAATAACACCCTTTAATACAAGAAGGAATTCAGGAATAACTTCTTTGATATTATCAGCTACGAATACCTGATTGTTATATAGCTTTACAGTACCCTCAAGCTTATCCATGTTTGGATTTATTCTTGGGAAGTAAAGAATACCTTTTAGGTTAAATGGATAATCCATATTTAAATGTATCCAGAAAAGTGGTTCTTTGAAATCAAGGAATAAATGCTGATAGAAATCTATATAATCCTCATCTTTGCAGTCAGCTGGTGTACGTGTCCATAGAGGATTGATATCATTCAATGGCTTAGGTTCATCCTTCTTAGCCTCTTCTGCCTCTACAACATCCTCTTCCTTCTTAGGAGCATCACCGATGAATTCATCTTCTTCAGATTTTACTTCGGCTTCAATCTCTTTCTTAGATTCTTCTTTAGCCTTATCTTCGTTTATGTAGTAAATTTCAATAGGCATGAATGAACAGTACTTATTAATAACTTCCTTAACACGGAATTCATTTGCAAACTCAAGTGAATCCTCAGCAAGGTAAAGAGTTATTGTTGTACCTCTTTCAAGACGGTTTCCTTCACTCATCTCATAAGTCAGTCCGCCATCACTTTCCCAATGAACTGACTCAGAACCTTCCTGATAAGACAATGTATCAATTGTAACCTTTTCAGCTACCATGAATGCTGAATAAAAACCAAGACCAAAATGACCAATTATCTGTTCGCTCTGATCCTTATCTTTATATTTCTCAAGGAAATCAGCTGCGCCAGAAAATGCTATCTGATTAATATACTTCTCAACTTCGTCCTTTGTCATACCAATACCATTATCCTGGAAGGTAATAGTTTTCTCATTAGGACTTGAAGTAACAGTCACCATATAGTGAGTTCCATCTTCAACAGTTGCTTCACCCATTGAATCAAGTCTCTTCATCTTAGTAATAGCATCAACACCGTTAGAAATGAGCTCACGAATAAATATATCATGATCTGAATAGAGCCATTTCTTAATGATCGGGAAGATGTTCTCGCTATTGATTGAAAGATTTCCTTTTTGAATTGCCATAATAAAAACGCCTCTTTTCTTAAATGTATTTATGTCAAAAAAATATAGAGCAATTAAATACCCTAAAAGATAATAAGACGTATAAAGATAAATGTCAATAAAAAATTAGCACTCTCAAGGTTAGAGTGCTAACGATGTTATCTCCCATGAAAATCCCAAGTGGATTAGCACTTGGGATTTTCGGTGAAAGGATGGTTTTTAAGTATTATTATATAACTCTCTCTTTTGATGATTTAATATTACCACACTCTTTGTGATAAATCAACAAATACTTTAGGTAAAGTTGCACAAACTTTGTTTGGTAAAGAGGAGAAAAAACGAGGTTTGAGAAGTAAAAATCACTAATTTACTTAATTTTTATGAATTATGTAAACCATTTTGATTCGTTTTTATCCATTTTTTGTTATCTATTATCTTTATGATTTAATCAAATTGTTTCTTGCCTCTTAGCACTCTATGTATTAAACTAAGTATCGTTGATTATAAAGGTATCCCGCTTCAAATAGACATCATCTTTTGGGGATATACTTAGAAAAGAGGTACATATTATGGCACAACTTTGGGGAGGTCGTTTCACGAAAGAAACTGACCAGCTCGTATATAACTTTAACGCTTCTATCTCATTTGATCAGAAATTCTATAAGCAGGATATTCGTGGTAGTATAGCTCATGCCACTATGCTTGGCGAAACTGGTATTATCACTAAGGAAGAATCCAAAGCAATTATTGATGGCCTTGAGGGAATTCTTTCTGATGTTGAATCTGGAAAACTTGAGATTTCATCTAAATACGAAGATATTCACAGTTTTGTTGAAGCCACTCTTATTGATAGAATCGGTGATACAGGAAAGAAGCTTCACACCGGTCGAAGCCGTAATGATCAGGTAGCTCTTGATATGAGACTTTATACAAGAGATGAGATTGTAAACATTAAGGATCTTCTTAAAGAACTTATGACTACTCTCCACTCTCTTATGAAAGATAATCTTGATACCTATATGCCAGGTTTTACTCATCTTCAGAAAGCTCAGCCAGTAACATTTGCACATCACGTTGGTGCTTATATGGAAATGTTTAAGAGAGATTTTGATAGAATGTGCGATATCTACGACAGAATGAATTATTGTCCTCTTGGAGCAGGTGCTCTTGCTGGTACAACATATCCTCTTGATAGAAAGCTTACAGCTGATTTACTTGAGTTCTATGGCCCAACACTTAATAGTATGGATTCAGTATCGGATAGAGATTATTTAATCGAGTTATTATCTGCGCTTTCAACCATTGCAATGCACCTCGCAAGATTTTCAGAGGAAATCATCATTTGGAATTCAAATGAGTATCAGTTTGTTGAGCTTGATGATGCTTACAGTACAGGAAGTTCAATAATGCCTCAGAAGAAGAATCCTGATATTGCAGAGCTTGTTAGAGGAAAAACTGGTCGTGTTTACGGTGCGCTTATATCTATTCTTACTACAATGAAGGGAATTCCACTTGCATATAATAAGGATATGCAGGAGGATAAAGAACTTACCTTTGATGCGATTGATACTGTGAAGGGATGTATAGCACTCTTTAATGGTATGATCAGTACAATGAAGCTCAATAAGGATAATATGAAGATTAGTGCAATGAATGGTTTCACAAATGCTACTGACGCAGCTGATTATTTAGTAAAAAATGGAGTTCCATTTAGAGATGCTCACGGAATTATTGGTCGACTGGTCCTCTACTGTATCGATAACAATAAGGCAATCGATGAGCTCTCAATAGATGAATTTAAAGAAATATCCCCTGTCTTTAATGAAGATATCTATGATGCAATAAGTCTTGAAACTTGTGTAGGAAAACGTAACACCATAGGTGCTCCTGGACCTGATGCAATGAAACAGGTTATTGCAATTAATGAAGAGTTTTTAAACAACATCTAATATAACGAAAAATGAGCAGTGGAAATATCCACTGCTCATTTTTTCTCACCCTATATATTCAAAAAAGAGTTAGTTATCTAACCCAATATTTGAATTCTTCATCACCCATACGAATATTATCATCATTTGAAAGCATTACTTCAACTCCTGGCTGAAGAAGCTGTCCGTTAATAAAAGTATGGTTTGTGGAAGCATTATCACGAACATAACATTCACCATTACTAATTCTGAATATAGCATGCTTCCTGCTGACTTTCTTATTGTCAATTATCTGATAATCACAGTTAACTGACTTACCAACCATAAACTCCTTATGAAGTATTGGTATCAGCTCATTGGTCTTAATTCTTACAAGATAAGGAACTGGATTACTGTAGCTTTCAGAGGTGGTCTGTACAACCGGTGTATCCTCTTCTGGCTCGCCCTGATCTTCCATGATACTCTTCTGTTCAAGAGAAAGAATATACTGATAAAACTCTTCCAGATTGAACATCAATTTACTGTCAAGGAACTTAAGTATCTGATCAACACACTGAACAGAAGCCATATTCGCAAATCTTACCTTGCCAATAAATGTCTGAATAAATTCAGTCACATTACAATCAGCAAATTTCTTATTAACTGGCATATAAAGCAGCTGAATGTCAAAAGTAGAAAGCTCAATATACATATAATGAACATTAAGCAACAACTTATTCAGCGGCATATTATTCTCATTAAAATAAATAAGCTGATTAAGAATATTCGATAATATTGATAGGAATTCACCCTTATATAACTGCTTACGCAGGAATTGTTCCAATGGCAGAGTTGCAGGAACCTTAAACTGAAGTGCTCTAACCCCATCTATTGCAACACAAGAACACTTTGTTCTATTCCCAACGAACTCGTAGTTATACATGGTCATCTCATACTGATCGATAGGAACATCCTCTTCCAGTTTGAAATTAAGTGTGAATTCATCATAGCTCTGATTATTTACATCTTCCACACTGTAACCCTCCATATAGATCTCTCATACACTACAATAGTATCATTTATAGGAGATTTTTTCAACCATAAAAACCTATTAGAGGTAGGTATTTAACAGTGAGGATTAATCTACATACTCTACGCCAGAAAGAAGTTCCTTCTTAACATCGTAAAGCTTCTGTGAAAGATCAAGATAATGAGTATGAGGATTATAGAAACGCTGTTCCTCCTCCCATATCTCTGAGCTAAGCTGCTTCTTTACAAAAGCCTGAATTTCTTTAAGAGTTGGCTTTTCATATACAAGCTCTCCATCCTTAAAGATCGTTACCTGAAGAGGCTTAGCTTCAACATTTCTGAATTTCATATTCTTCCATGGCTGCTTAGGATCTACAAACTGATACGCGTCGCTGAAATCAGGCTCTTCATCAGCCATAGTAAGAAGATCTGCGATAGCATATCCTGTTTTCTGAGAATAGATACGATAAACCTTTTTCTTTCCAGGATTTGTAATCTTTTCTATATTTTCAGAAATCTTAATCTTTGGAACGAATGTCTCTCCGTCCTTAACAGCAACAAGCTTATATACACCGCCAAATACCGGATCAGACTTTGATGTGATCATTCTTTCTCCAACACCATAAGAGTTGATTCTTGCCCCCTGCTTGTTAAGTGAATCTATTAAGTACTCATCAACGCTGTTAGATACAACAACAGAGCAGTCATTAAGACCTTCAGCATCAAGCTGTCTACGAATTGCCTTTGAGAAGTAAGCAAGGTCTCCACTATCTATACGAACACCCTTAAGACGCTTACCCATTGGTTCAAGAACTTCATGAGCTACTTTGATAGCATTTGGAAGACCGCTACCAAGAATGTCATAAGTATCTATAAGAAGTACGCTGTTATCTGGATAGATTTCAGCATATGCTTTAAACGCCTCATATTCTGATGGGAAGAACTCAATCCAACTGTGAGCCATTGTACCAACTGCAGTTACACCAAACTGCTGATCAGCCATAACTGTAGCCGTTGTATTTACTCCACCAATAAAGCAAGCTCTTGTGCCCCATACAGCTGCATCAGGTCCCTGGGCACGTCTGGCACCAAACTCCATAACTACTGCATCTCCTGCTGCTCTGGCAATTCGGTTAGCCTTTGTAGCAATAAGTGACTGGAAGTTAATGCAGATAAGAAGCATTGTTTCAATCAGCTGAGCTTCAATAATTGGAGCTGTGACAGTAACTATAGGAATATTAGGATAAACTATAGTACCCTCAGGAACAGCCTCAATAGTACCTGTAAACTTAAAGTTTCTAAGATACTCGAGGAAGCCTTCATCAAACATGTTTCTTCCTCTAAGGTATTCTATATCATCATCTGTAAATTTAAGTCCCTGAACATAATCAATAAGCATTTCAAGACCAGCACTGATTACGAATCCGCCCTCATCAGGATTGGTTCTGTAGAACATATCAAATACAGCGATTTTATCTTTGTTCCCCGTTACAAAGTAGCCATTTGCCATGGTTAACTCATAGTAATCCATTAACATTGTCAGATTTCTCATTACTTTATACCTTCCTTTATGAATTTGCCTGACGATTTGCACGCATACGAAGTCTTGAATCAAGAATCTTCTTTCTGATACGTAGATGTTCTGGAGTGATTTCAAGAAGCTCATCTGTATCAAGGAAATCTAATGATTGCTCAAGGCTAAGCTGTCTAGGTGGAACAAGCTTAAGTGCCTCATCAGCTCCTGAAGAACGTGTATTAGTAAGATGCTTAGTCTTGCAAACATTTACTTCAATGTCTTCCTGACGTCCTGTCTCACCTACAACCATACCAGCGTAAACTTCTTCGCCAGCGCCAATAAACAGTGTACCTCTTTCCTGAGCATTAAACAAGCCATAAGTTACAGAAGTACCTGCCTCAAAAGCAATAAGACTACCGTTGCTTCTATAGCTCATCTCGCCCTTGAAATAGTCATAACCGTCAAATATTGTATTGATGACTCCATTTCCCTTTGTAGCTGTAAGGAATTCACCTCGGAATCCAATCAGACCACGGGAAGGGATTCTAAATTCAAGTCTTGTATTTCCGCTGTTTACTGTAGCCATTCCAACAAGCTCACCCTTACGTGTACTGAGCATATTGATAACTGTTCCAGCAAACTCTTCTGGCACATCGATTACAGCCATCTCATAAGGCTCTTCCTTCTTTCCAAGCTCATTGGTCTTATAGATAACCTCAGCCTTACTTACAGCGAACTCATAGCCTTCACGACGCATATTTTCGATAAGAACTGACAAATGTAATTCTCCACGTCCAGATACCTTGAAGCAATCTGTTGACTCAGTATCCTCTACACGAAGAGAAACATCAGTGTTAAGCTCTCTATATAATCTATCTCTGATCTGACGGCTGGTAACAAACTTACCTTCTTTACCTGCCAGAGGAGAATCATTTACCATGAAATTCATTGAAATTGTAGGATCAGATATCTTTTGAAATGGAATCGCATCCGGCTGATCTAACGAGCAGATTGTATCTCCAATCTTAAGATCTGCAATACCTGCAACAGCAACGATTGATCCAACTGAAGCTTCATCAACATCGACCTTTGAAAGTCCATCATATTCGTAAAGCTTCGAAATCTTTACCTTTTCCTTACGGTCAGGATCATGATGATTTACAATAAGCGCTTCCTGATTAACTTTTATGGAACCGTTATCTACTTTACCTACACCGATACGGCCTGTATATTCATTGTAATCTATAGTACTGATAAGAATCTGTGTTCCTCTTTCTGGATCACCTTCTGGAGCCGGTATAGACTTAAGAATAGTTTCAAAAAGAGGTTTCATATCTGTTCCCTTTTCATCAGGTGTATAAGAAGCTACACCATCTCTTGCTGATGCATATACAAATGGACAATCAAGCTGTTCTTCATTTGCATCAAGATCAAGAAGGAGTTCAAGTACTTCTTCTTCAACCGCTTCAGGTCTTGCATCAGGTCTATCAATCTTATTTACACAGACGATAACAGAAAGATTAAGTGCAAGGGCTTTCTGAAGTACGAATCTTGTCTGAGGCATAGGTCCTTCGAAAGCATCAACTACGAGGATAACTCCATTTACCATCTTCAAAACTCGCTCAACTTCTCCACCGAAATCAGCATGTCCTGGTGTATCGATAATGTTGATCTTTACTCCATCATAGAATACAGCAGTATTCTTTGAAAGAATTGTAATACCACGCTCTCTTTCTATGTCGTTGGAATCCATTACTCTTTCAGCAACTTCCTGATTTTCTCTGAAAACACCACTCTGACGGAGCAGACCATCTACAAGAGTAGTCTTACCGTGATCAACGTGAGCAATGATTGCAACATTTCTAATATCTTCTCTTACCATCTATAATTTCTCCTCTATTTTTAAGTCTGTAGATTATTCTATAGACTTTTATCTCCTACCATATTTCTTAGTGTTTGAACGACTTAGTTCATGCTTATCTTTATCTATCTGAGCAACACAGTATTCATCATCAACCTCTGGCATCTTGTCAACATCATCTGGAACTATCATCAGAGTCGTACTGTCCACGTAGAGAGTTTCTTGTCTCTCATCATTTATGAGAATTTTTGAGAATGGGGTAAAATTCTCTCCTCTGACAGTGATACTGTTACTAAAAGCGTTATATTCCATGTTGCTTACAGTTATATCATATAGACCAAGTCTCATATCCTGTTTCTCATAAGGTTTGATATAGTTATAAACAAAATGATCTCCATAGAGCATATCATACTCAGCAAGCAGAACATCACGGTGATATTCATGATTATCAACCAGCGGATCATCGTTATAATATCTATTATGTATCTTCTGCATGACTCCACCTTCAAATCCGATACCACGCATCAGATAATCAGACATTTCATAAGCATACATATCTCTATCTTCAAGATCCAGACCAATATTATTAACGATTACATATTCTGTCTGAGACTGTGTTCCCGAATTAAACTGATCATCGTCAAATGATAGCGAAGGAATATGATCTCCATAAAGAAGAAGTACATAATCATCACCACGCTCATCAAGACGTTTTTTGAGATCAGCTATCATTTCATCCATTTCATAACACTGATTAACAAAATAACCAAACTGGAAGGATAGCTCCTGAGCAAGTTCTTCGTCTTCATTCTGAACTTCTACATGAACATGCTCCTCACATTTAAGCTTTGTCTTTGGATATCTACCATGTCCCTGAACCGATATAGTAAATACAAAGTCAGGTTCCTCGTCATAATCAAGAGCATTTATTATCTCTGTAGGAAGACAATCATCTTTAGCCCAGCCTGTTTCAGTACGATTGAAATCAAGCATATATTCGAGAGATGTAAATGTCTGGAAACCAAGATTTGCATAAGTTATATCTCTCGAGTAGAATTTTGCTTTATTATTATGAATAGCATGTGTTCCGTAGCCTTCTCTAAGAAGCAGCTGCGCCATACTCTCGCAAGGAGTTTCAGTGAGGATTGTCTTATATGGATACTCTCCTGCACCAAACACCTTACTATTCATTCCAGTAACAATCTCAAATTCTGTATTAGCTGTACCAGCACCGATAGCTGGGACCGTCAGGAATCCCGAAGGATACTCCTCTTCAAATTTCTTGAAGTTAGGAATTGACTCTTTATCAGTTGTAACATTATTTACACGTCCTATATCTATAAAAGACTCAAGCTGTATAACTATAATATCAGGCAACTGCTTTTTATTATTCTTATATTTAAAATGTCTTTCCGGCTTATCTGCATGCTTAAGATCATTCATAAGTGAATCCATAGATGCCTGGTTATAATCATCAGGTTTAGAAATACCCTGATCAATAACGCTGTTTGAGAAGCAATACACAAATCCATAACTCTTATAAGCAGTACCAAGATTCGTAAACTTATCAGAAATAAGCGAATTCTCCAAAGCAAGGAATGTCATAATGTAAACAAAGACAAATGAAATAAGAACTACTATAGATCCTTGTACATAATTAACTTTACCTTTTATCTTAGGGATTTTTAAGAATGCCAAAACAATAATTATTATAAAAACTATTATTCCAACAACTATCGCTATTCTCTGCCCCAGATTGAAATAGATGTTAAACATACTAAGCACATCAGTAAACATCAGGAAATCAATAGCCGAGAAAGGCGTGATTCTATATCCTAGCAATACGAAATTAATAAATCCTACTGCAAACCACAGGAGAAAGATCAGTCCCATAGCAAATCCACGTCTCTTGAACATAAGACCAATAGACAGTGTACAGAAAAGAATCAAAACATTATATACAAAAACTAATGGGTTATGGATTATAAAAACAAATGGACTTAGAAGAGACCTTCTTCCAAGCATCTCAAGAAGAACTCCTTCAAAGAGAGAAACAACAAGAAGGATAATAAGCCACTTCCATAATGGGAACTCATACGAACGGCGAATCTTATCGGCAATCGCTTTTCTAATCCGGTGCTCCTTAACAGTTTTAGCGGCTTCCTCGCTAGAACTATCACTGGAAACTTCACCAGATTCCTCGTTTGAATCTTCGTTTAAAACCTCCATTGGTTTTTGGAAAGATTTTTTAACCTTCTTCTTATTCTTTTTTTTCTTAGAAATAATATTATCTGACATATTGCAATATGAATTCAACAAATTATACAGTCAAAATCTAATCTTTACCAAGGCGTATTATATATCAATTATCCCCTTTATTCAATTGAGATAATAACCAAAATGTCATCAAAAGGGGAGTATGTTTTGTGCATACTCCCCTCGATATAACTTTTTATTCGCAGTTGCAGAGCTCGTCTAGAGCTCAAAAAAAAGATGGATATCTTTTGATATCCATCCTTTATTGTAGCGCGAGACGGGACTCGAACCCGCGACCCCCTCCTTGGCAAGGAGGTGCTCCACCACTGAGCCACTCGCGCATGACTTTGTGTCACAACAGTGGATATATTATCACATAATATGACACTCGTCAAATGTTTTTTTTATTTTTTTCAATTTTTTTTAAATATCTTTTATGAACTCCTCATAACGCCCTGAATCGAAGAAATTTTTAGCATCAAATCTTCCCAGTTTATACATACGTTTTATACGTTCTGTATCAGATTCTGAACGACCTACTTTTATACTTCTGCTAGGCTGAATAACTAAAGCTCTATCTTCTTTTTCGGCACGTTCAACAAATCGAAGTTCGTCATTATACATGATATGTCTGTCACGACAAGCTTTAACATATCCAGGGTAGTTTTTATATTTTGCTTTCAGTAAAGGAAATGTATTATCTGGTTTCTTTACATATCCCTTTGGTCTGGTTAATATTACAATATTCTTTTTAAAGCCCAGGTCCATCATAAATCTAAGCGGAATGCTATCTGCAGTACCACCATCAAGATAATAATTTCCCTCATATTCTACATTTTCAGAGATAAGAGGTAGTGAAGCTGAAGCACGAACAGCATCCATCTGAGTTTCCAGATCATAAAGTCTGATATACTCTGCTTTTCCGGTTTTTAGACTTGTAACAGTAGAATAAGTTTCAATATATTCCGCCCTGTCACGAAAAGTCTCAAAATCAAATTTACTAAGCTTATAAGGAATCTCGTTATAGCAAAAATCTGTCTCGCATATATTTCCAGTTTTAAAAAAAGAAGAAAAGCTCATAAAACGCTTATTTCCTCTATATTTCAAAGTATATCTGATATTTCTTCCACATTGATTAGAAACATATGATATACCATGGATAATACCAGCAGAAACACCAACTAAACCAACTGCAACAACACCACGTAGTAATATTTCATCTAAAACTCCAGATGCATATATACCACGCATTCCGCCGCCTTCTACAACTATACCTAAATCTTTGCTCACTTCACGCACTTCCTATAAAACTAAAACTTAAAATAATATGTTTCTACGATTTCTAAGTAATGATGCACCAGAAACAATATTAATAATACCAAGAGTAATACCAATAACGATAAGAAGTACACCAACTGTAATATTCGCTCCACCGGCATTCTTTAACACTTTATATACTTTTTCCATATCACACCTCCATATAAACAAATACAAGTATTTAATTCATCGCTATTACTTAATGCCATACTCAGCATAATATGCATCAATACGACCTTTAAGTTCATCATCAATCATACCTTTTTCTACAAGATATTCTACAACCTCATCCATTGATACGATTGCAGCTGTATCAAAACCATAAAGATCTTTAATCTCATCAAGAGCACCCTTATCGCCCTTTCCTCTCTCACATCTATTGAGCGATACCATGAGACCAATGATTTTAACATCACCCTGAGCTTTAACAATAGGGATTGTCTCTTCCATAGATTTACCAGATGTTGTAACATCTTCTACAACTACAATTCTATCACCATCTTTGATAGGGCTTCCAAGAAGGATACCAGCATCTCCATGATCCTTAGCTTCTTTACGATTTGAACAATATCTGATTTCCTTACCATAAAGCTTACTATAAGCAACAGCAGTAACAACGCTTATAGGAATACCTTTATATGCAGGTCCAAATACTACATCAAAATCATCACCATATGTATTATGAATAGCTGTTGCATAGTACTCACCAAGCTTCATAAGTTGAGTACCTGTAACATAGAGACCAGCATTCATAAAGAATGGGGATTTTCTACCACTCTTAAGTGTAAAATCACCAAACTTGAGAACCTGTGAATCAAGCATAAAATCGACAAATTCTTTCTTATATCCTTCCAAAACTAGTACCTCCAAATAAAAGATGTGGTGCCTTCACAGCACCACATCATTCTAACACACGTAACCTGTTCCTTCAAGATTACATTAACTCCTTTACCTTATCCAGAATCCTATCTGCAACTTCATCCTTAGACATTATAGGAAGTTCTGTCATGTCATTTTTAGTTATCATAGTAACTATATTTGTGTCTACCTGATATCCTGCACCTTCAGTAGTAAGGCTGTTAGCACATATCATATCAGCATTTTTAGATACCAGTTTTTTACGAGAGTTTTCAATTAGATTTTCTGTTTCCATGGAGAATCCAACAATAATCTGATCAGATTTCTTGTTTTCACCAAGAGATTTAAGTATATCATTAGTTCTTTTAAGAGATATACTCATTCCTTCTCCATTTCCTTTTTTAATCTTATTATCAGCAACGGTTTCAGGAGTAAAGTCAGCAACCGCCGCAGACATAACGATAATATCGCTGTCAGCTGATTCTGCCATCATTGCCTCATACATATCCTGAGCAGAAATGACATCTACCCTCTTAACGCCTATAGGAGTACTGAGATTTGACTGTCCAGAAACAAGCGTAACATCAGCTCCACGCATTGCAGCAAGCTTCGCTACAGCATAACCCATCTTTCCTGATGAATGATTAGTTATATATCTGACAGGATCGATTGCTTCCTGAGTAGGTCCTGCATCAACAAGAACTTTCTTACCAGTAAGGTCTTTTTCTTTAGCGGCAGCAAAGATAACATTTTCTACCAGAACTTCAGGTTGAGGAAGCTTACCTTTTCCATCATAACCACATGCAAGATGACCATCATCTGGTTCAACTATGGTATATCCAAATCTCTTTAGCTTTTCTATATTATCCTGAACTATTGGGTTTTCAAGCATATAAACATTCATGGAAGGAGCAATGAGTATTGGACATCTTGCTGGAAGCACAGTAGTTGTCACCATATCATCTGCAATACCATTAGCTATCTTTCCTATAACATCAGCTGTTGCTGGAGCAATAAGAATGCAGTCTGCACTTGTTCCAAGTGATATATGAGGCACATTCACATAGTCGTCTGTATTTTCATCAAAGACATCTACATAAACTTTATTCTTTGTAAGCACCTGAAAAGTTTCAGCAGGTATAAATTTTGTTGCATTCTCAGTCATTACAACATGTACATCAGCCCCCTGTTTGACAAGTAAACTGGCAACATCTGCCATCTTATATGCAGCAATCCCACCTGTAACTCCAAGTAATATATTCTTTCCTTTTAACATAAGCAAACCCTCAAAATTATGTGTAGAAAGACTACACTTTACAAATTATATATCGAAGAGCTGTCCGTGTTTTTCGTAACGAGTAACTCTTGCAATTTCATTTTTCTCGTTTACAAATACCACTTTAGGTGGATTTTCTGCAAACTCTTCAGGTGTCATCTGAGCATAACTCATAATGATAACCTTGTCTCCTTCGTTAACAAGTCTTGCAGCAGCTCCATTTAGACAGATAACGCCTGAACCTCGTTCTCCTGCAATAACATAGGTTTCTAGACGATTTCCGTTATCCACGTCAGCAACCTGAACCTTTTCATATTCTATGATTCCGCAGGCATCCATAAGGTTCTCATCAACCGTTATACTTCCTACGTAGTCAAGAGCAGCCTGGGTAACAACTGCTCTATGAATTTTTGACTTTAAATATGTTCCTAGCATTTTATAACCTTTCCTCATATCGTAATATTAATCAGATATTCAAACAAAATTCAGAAAGTCGCATCTTCGATGCTTATGTCTGCATTGCAGACCTTTCTTCATTTTGTTTGGAATAATCTGTTCCAGATTATTCTGAATATAATATAAAAACATCTTTGTGAGCAAGCTCTCACGATGTTTTTAATTATATTCAAATATCTGCAATAGTTACACCGTCATCATAAAGTTGTCTATGAGACGTACTTTATTGTTGATCTTTACTGCGATTGCAACAAGGATATCTCCTTTAATCACATCGATATCTTCCATTGTGAGATTATTTACAACATTTACGTATTCAACTTCAGCCATAGGCTCTGATTCAAGAAGCTCTGTCATCTTAGAACGAACCACTGATGCATCTCTTTCACCATCTTCCACAAGCTTCTGACCCAACTTAATAGATTTGCTGAGGACAAGAGCCGCATTTCTTTCTTCAACATTCATATATGTATTACGAGAACTCATAGCAAGTCCATCAGCTTCTCTAACGATTGGGCAGCCTACAACCTCAAGTGGCATATTAAGATCCTTAACCATTCTCTTAACTACAGCCAGCTGCTGAGCATCTTTCTGGCCAAAATATGCTCTGTCTGGGCCAACGATATTAAAGAGCTTAGTAACAACTGTACATACACCTCTAAAATGAACAGGTCTTGAAAGACCGCATAGATGATTTGTAAGACCATTCATATCTACAAAACTTACAAATCCGTCTCCATACATTTCTTCTGGCTCTGGATTGAATATAAGATTTGCTCCAGTTGTTTCGCAAAGAGCTGTATCCCTTTCAAGATCACGAGGATATGCCTCTAAATCTTCATTTGGTCCAAACTGTGTTGGGTTTACGAAAACACTTACAACTGTTCTATCATTTTCTTCAACAGACTTCTTTATAAGAGACTGATGACCAGCGTGAAGAAATCCCATAGTAGGAACAAGACCAACTGTGTAACCTTTCTTTCTCCATTTTGCTACAGTCTCTTTAACTTCTGCGATTGTATGTACTACCTTGATTGCCATAATTATTTCCTCCAAAGAATATTTAGTGATTTATTTAATAGCCTCAGCTAAAACTTCAGGATCTATTGCATAAGTATGTTCAGCTGCTGGATATGTGCCAGCCTTAACCTCCGCATCATAATCCTTAAATCCCTGCATCATGATTTCTCCAACATTTGCAAAATTTTTAACAAACTTTGGTCTGTAATCACTGAACATAGCAAGCATATCAGCATATACTAAGATTTGTCCATCTGTTCCTGCACCACCACCAATTCCAATTGTAGGAATTGAAAGCTGCTCTGAAACATATGTTGCAAGATCAGCAGGAACACATTCAAGAACAACAGAAAATGCTCCAGCTTCTTCAAGAAGTTTTGCATCACGTATAAGTTTCTTTGCAGATGCTATATCACGGCCCTGAGCTTTGTATCCACCAAGAGCATTAATTGACTGTGGTGTAAGACCAAGATGGCCCATAACAGGTATACTAGCTTTTACTATTGCTTCAACCTGAGGAAGGATTTCCTCTCCACCTTCAAGCTTTACAGCACCAGCACGGCCCTCCTTCATAAGACGACCTGCATTTACTACAGCATCATACACACTTGCCTGATAAGACATAAACGGCATATCTATGACTACAAGAGAATTCTCAGCACCTCTGGCCACTGCAGCACCATGATGTATCATATCTTCCATGGTTACTGATACAGTATCAGGATAACCAAGCATAACGTTTCCTAAAGAATCTCCAACTAAGATTCCATTTATCCCTGCTTTATCAACCAGCTTAGCTGTTGAATAATCGTAAGCTGTGAGCATTGAGATCTTCTCGCCTTTGTTCTTCATTTCCTTAAAAGTAACACTTGTATTTTTCATATACTTAACCTCCTATATCTGAATATCATAATTTCTTGTCTGTATTTAAAACAATTTCCATATCTGTATAATCCTTATCAGGATTCTTTACCCTGGCAATTTCTAGAACCTGTTTTGACGCTTCGATATAAAGGCTCTTTTTATCACCTTCAAGCTTCGAAAGATGTGTCTTTACAGTTGAAATATCATTTCTATCGATAGGTCCTGTAAGCTGATTAACTAACCCCTTATCAACTATTCCAAGAGCATTGGCTTTAAATAGTTCTTTTAGCATTGTTTCTGATACTTGCTTATCAAAACCACATTCCATCAAGGTTTCTATGGCAGCTGCATACATACCGCAAACAAGATTACTTGCCATAACGCAGGATGCATGATATTTGGATTTTTCCGATGAATCCATTTGCGAAATCCTAAGACCTGCATCAGAAAAAATCGATGTTAACTCATCAAGATACTTTTCATCGCCTTCAATTGTGAAATAAGCATTGGAAAATTCTTTATATGACGTATATCTATCTGATATCGCATATATTGGATGGATTGAATACCCATAGACCTGACACTCAGTATCAGCAAAAACGGAAGATGAAAGGGAGCCACTTGTATGGCACACTATCTTCCCAGCCAGCCCGGCATAAGACTTGATTTCTGAAAATACCTCAGAAATAGCGCCATCACTAACTGTAAGTATTATAGCATCACACGAATCAATAAGTCTAAAAGCATCTAAGTAATAAGAAGTATCGGTAAATGTAGCCGCTTCCTTTGCATGTTCAGCATTTCTGCTATAATAGCCGCTAATACTAACATCATGCTCTTTAAGGTATTTTCCCATCGTGAATCCAACACGACCGGCTCCTATAAATCCAATCCTCATACTATCACCTCCTTCATTAAAGTCGTTAAACAGCAATAATAAAACAGGTGACGCTTTACTTATGTTATTGTGATACTTTATCAGGTATAGTTTCTTTCGAATACCATCCTATGAATTTTTTAGGAAAATGGAATCTTCGATTTCATTTTACCGAAATGAATTATATTAAATTTCTTTAGCATAGTAAAGTGAAATTTAAATGTTTTCTTTCAAGTCGATATATGTATTAAGAAGATCATCTATCTCAATAAAGTCTCCGCCACTAATTATATCGCTAAGAGCATTAATGAATTCCTGATCTTCATTTCCATACTCTTCGCTTCTGATATCCTGTAGGATAGATTTGACTTTATCTATATCCTGAGCAAAAACAGCCTCTTTCATGAGACGAAGTTTAGCTATTTCAATAATCTTTGGCTGCTCAATATCCTCTTCTAATTCTTCGTCGTCTGAAGCTGAATCTTCCTCAAGATCATCTTCATTTTGAACAATATTTTCTGATACTAGATTTTCTGTTCCACTCTCTACAGCAGCTTTATCCTGAGCAGTAAGAATATCTGTATTTCTGGTCTTTGCTATCTTCTCGGCATACTCTTTATCAGTAACGCCCTTCTTGTCATTTACAAAATTCAGATACTCCTCGATCAGTTCGTTAATGACATGAAGACAGTCATATATCAGGTATAGATTATTTTCAACATAATATCTGTTACCAAGATTAAGGGCATTTTCAAGTCTGAGAGCAATCTCTGCAGCATCAGCAGCGCCAATATTCTGGCATCCAGTTCTAATACTATGGATTTTATTTCTAAAGCCTCTGAAATCAGATACAAGTTTTTCATCCAGTTCTGCTCTGGCATCTTTATTCTGGGTATAGAAGGTACTGAGAATCTTATTATAAACCTCAATATTTCCGCCAATTCTATCAAGTACGCTAACAACATCCAGGTAATCCTCAAGCTTCTTCAAGCCTTCACCATATCTGGATTCACTTATATACTGTGCGACATCATTTGTCTTGTATTTAATTTTATCTTTATCCGCAAATCTATTAATAAGACTGGCCAGGACCGTAATATCAAATGGCTTCAGTATAACATCTGAGAAACCTTCATCAATAATCTCCTGCCTCTTTTTACCGATAACATCTTCACTCATAGCAATGACAGGAAGCTCTTTATAATAGTCATCCGAAAGCTCCCTGATTTCTTTAAGTGCATCAATACCGTTCATAACAGGCATTGCAATATCCATGAAAACCATATCATATGTATTGGTCATAACCATATCTATGGCTCCAACACCTGATTCAGCAGTATCACACTTAATTTCCATAGATTTGATAACATCTTCAGCAACCGATCTGCTAAGCTGATCATCATCAACAAGAAGAATATTCATATCAGGAGCCCACATTTTTTCAGCTTCTTCTCTGGATACTCGTTCTATAGTATTATCATTTAGAGGTATAACATTACCAGTTGATTCTGGCTTATCCTGTTCGACTGAGAAGGTAAATGTAGCTCCAGCACCATAAGTACTTTCAACCTCAAGTTCTCCACCAAGAATATCGGAAAGCTTTTTAGCAATAGAAAGACTAACACCCTTTCCGGTGCTTTCAGTCATCTTGGATTCATCAACGTAATAGATTTCAAAAATATGTTCTAGTCTATCGTCAGATATACCTATACCAGTATCAGAAATACTGCAGATAAGTCGGGAACTATTATTTTCTCCATTTCCAATCTCATAATAATCTACAGAAAGAGTTATGGTTCCCTCTTTCGTGTACTTAATAGAGTTATCTAATATGATTTCAAGAACAGTCTTGATCTTTTCAAAATCACCCACAAGAATATCTGGAATATTATCTCCAAGATCCACCAGGAACTTGATAGGCTGATCAGCTAGTTTATTGATCATTCCATCAGATATATCACAGATAAGCGTGGTAACTGAATAAGGCTCATTTATAGGAGTCTCAGAACCAGACTCAAGTCTTGCAAGAAGAATTGTTTCATCAACTTTACCTATAACATCATGACCTTTATCAATGATTTCAAGCAGCTTCTGCTGAGTATCTTCATCAGCCTCTGATTCCTTAAGCATATTATTTGCAGAACTGATCATAGCATTTATAGGAAGCTTGATCTCATTACTCATATTAGCAAGGTAGTCAGTCTTAGCTGTATTATCCTTAACCACATCCTCATGCTTCTTAACAAGAGCATTAAGTTCTCGATTCTTACCAATAAAGTTTTTCCAAAGCTTAAAGATAATAAATATAATAGCAAAAAGATTAAGCATGATAAGTACAAGAAGTCCTATACGAACCTCCTGACGTTCAAAGAAGCCCTTCTGCTTATTTATCTCAAAAGAGATAGGCATTTCACTGCTGATTCCATCACCATTAACAGCGCTAAGTTCAAAGTTATAAAGACCACCATCCAGGTTAGTATAAACTGCCTGGAAGTTATCCATACTTGTAAGATATTCTGGTTCATTATCAAAACCAACCAGCTGATATTTCACCTGAATATTTTCTCTATTTGTATAGCTGAGAACGGCAAATGATATCTCTATCCTCTGTGTGTCTGAAGGTATTTCAAGACCACCTTCCAACTCATCGTAATAATACTTCTGACCATCAACATCTACTTCAGAAATAGTAACCTTTGGAGCGACCGCATTAATCTCAACATTAGAGAGATCCAGTGTCATAACACCTTCGCCTGTACAAAGGTAAACAACATCACTATATATATAATTCTTGGAATTAATAGATACACTGCTATTCAGTCCATCTCCAGAAGAATAATATCTTTCAGAAAGAGGAGCTGTAGATAGTAGTTCATCTTCTGTTGCGTAAATAAGTCCTTTTGATCCAACTATGTAATACTTATCGTCTTCTCGCATAATGCTATATATATTATTTGAGAAATCTATATTACTTACTGCTCGGAATGTTCCATCATAATAAGATAAACCATTGTTGGTACCGATCCAGAGACCGTTATCTCCTTCTGTGATACAGGAAACAACGTTAGAATTAAGGCCGTCCGCATCGGTGTAATTTGTAATATTACCGCCATCAATAATGTATAATCCACCACCATCTGATCCGGCATATATAACACCTTCGGAATTCTGGTAGATTGAGATAACATTTGGATATTCAAGTCCATTGTCATAATTATATGTTTTAGTAACGGAACCATTCTTGGTAATGATACTAATACCATCCTCTGTTCCGATAGCAATATTTCCGTTCTGAAGCTCATATAACGAGTTGATCATATTACTGAGAAGTCCAGAAGCTTTATTATAATTATTTATATTTCCATTAATTGAGTATTTAACGACACCGTATTTTCGATATGTGGCGAGCCAGATATTTCCATTTCTATCTTTAATGATATCTCTGATAGAAACTCCAGTCAGATAAGCTGTAAGTTCGTTATCAACTGGTGAATTTTCAGAATCAAGAATAAAGAGACCTTCATCAGTACCAATATATGTGTAACCATCATAAACAGAAACACAGTTAGTGATAGCTGATGATATATTATATTTTTTATTAAGATCAGAAAATTTGGATTTAGACATGCAAAGAAGTCCAGTCTTGCTGGAAGCTATCCATAGATTACCCTCATAATCAATGATCATATCCGAGATATAATTATCAGTTTCGATATTGTTAATCTCAGTAAATGTATCGCCATCATGAAAATAACCTATACCTGTATCGGCGCATACATAGATCCTGCTGCCGTACTTGTATATGGAATTGATACCATTTCTATTGGAAAACCAGACGTTTATATCTTTAATCGATGAAAATACAAGAACATCATTTCCAGTTGTACCAATGTAAACAACTCCGTTTTCATCACTTGATATAGTAGATATTTCTTCGTTTGTATAATCTGAGGATGGAATCTCAACTACCTCTCCAGTGTTGTTAAGAGAAAAGATAGTATTGCCATTATATATACCATAGACTTTAGAACCAGCTGCTGTTATATCTTTAACGTTATGCTTAGCCAGAACCTCATTTCTGACAAGCCTTTCACCCGATGCGCTTACAGTATAAACACCGTAGGCTGTGGCTACATAGATCTGTCCATCCTCTGCTTCACAAACAGAGTTAACACATTTAAGACCTTTATAATATTCATTAGAGAAATGGTATATATCGCTTCCAGATATTCTGAAGAGACCGTAGTTGTTTGTTGAAACCCAAAGACTACCATTGGAATCCTGAAACAGCGAATTTATATAATATACATCCGCTTTATCAGTATTCCAAAGGTTAAAAAGACGAAACTCATTTCCGTTATATCTATAAAGGCCGCCATCAGTACCAACCCAGATGTATCCAGATTTTGACTGGTAAACACAATTTACCTCAGAACTACCCAGACCATTATCCTGATTATACAGAGTCTGCTTGTAGCTTGTGGACGTGTCATCGGCTTTAGCATTTATAACGCCAAAAAGGTATGCCGAAAGACATACCATAATCAGCCCAAATATTAAAATGGCTTTGTTTCTTAGTTTCATAAGCTATATGTAAGGAATAAACCCTCTTATTCTAGTAATTATGCTTCTTTAAGAAATGCTTCGTAACCTCTTTCAGTTTCGAAGATATCAGCCTTTGATGTTACCTCCCATGGTGCATGCATGTTTAGAACAGCTACACCACAATCAATAACTTCCATTCCGTAAAGAGAAAGAATATATGCTATGGTTCCACCACCACCAACATCAACTTTACCAAGTTCAGCAGTCTGGTAGTATACCTTATTCTTCTCTAGTATTCCTCGAAGTCTGCCAATATATTCAGCATTTGCATCATTTGAACCAGATTTTCCTCTGGAACCTGTAAACTTATTAAATACCATACCTTTTCCAAGGAATGCTGCATTCTTTGCCTCAAAACAGTTTGAATACAGAGGATCATAACCCGCGCTAACATCTGAAGAAAGCATAGATGAGTTCTGAAGACATCTTCTAAGAGAAAGATTGCCTGTATAACCAGCCAGTTCAAGAATTTCAGCTACTGAATTCTCAAAGAACTTAGACTGCATTCCAGTTGCTCCAACAGATCCAATCTCTTCTTTATCAACAAGAAGTGTACATGATGTCTTTTCTGGATTCTTAACATTAAGCTGAGCAATAAGTGAAGTGTATGCACAAACCTTATCGTCCTGACCATAAGCGATGATCATAGACTTATCAAGTCCCATATCACGAGGTTTGCCAGCAGGAACTATCTCAAGTTCTGCAGACATAAAGTCTTCTTCCTCGATATTATACTTATCTTTAAGAATTTCAAGAACCTGCTGTTTAACAAGGTCCTTCTTATTCTTTTTATCTGCGTCATTATTCTTAATCTTAAGTGGTTTAGAACCAATAAGAAGATCCAGACTTTCACCCTCAACTGCTACATTAGCTTTCTTAACCATCTGTTCCTGAGCAAGATGAATAAGAATATCAGTAACACAGAATACTGGATCATTATCGTCTTCCCCAATTACAATATCTACAGTTGTACCATCAGTTTTGGCAACAACACCATGTATAGCAAGCGGAAGTGTAACCCACTGATACTTCTTAATTCCACCATAATAATGTGTATCAAGATAAGCAAGATCTTTAGTTTCATAAAGCGGATTCTGCTTTACATCAAGCCTTGGAGAATCAAGATGTGCACCAAGGATATTCATACCCTCTTCCAGATTCTTCTTACCAATATTAAAGAGAGCTACAGTCTTACCCATGCATACCGCATAGATCTTATCGCCAGCTTTGAGTTTTTTCTTCTTAGCAATAGCGTCTTCAAGCGAAATATATCCAGCCTCTTTGGCTTTTTCTACGATATACTTTGTTCCTTCTCTTTCGGTCTTTCCTTTAAACAGATAATCCTTATATCCATCACAAAGATCCTCAAGTTTCTTAACATCTGTCTTGGAATAACTCTTCCACGCATTCTTACGTTCCAATTATTTCATCTCCTTTAGTTTAAAAAATATTACTTTAATAAACTTCCTTTGATTATATCAACTGCCTTATCGCAGTCTTCTTTTGTGACAATAAGTGGAGGAACCATACGAATTGTATTAGGCTTAACTACAGACATAAGTAGTTTTTTATCAAAAGCATCATGCTTAACATCAGCAGCAATGTCACTATCAAACTCAACTCCAACAAGAAGTCCCAAACCACGAACCTCTTTTACATGTGGAAGCTTTGCAAGCTCTGACATAAAGTATTCTCCAACTTCTTTAGCATTTCCGCTAAGATTCTTATTAACAATCTCGCTTACAGCTGCATATGAAGCTGCACAGCATACAGGGTTTCCGCCAAATGTGGTTCCATGAGAACCTGCACTTAAGTGCAGCATCGCATCATTAGTTGCACACATAGCAGCTATTGGCATACCGCCCCCCATAGCCTTGGCCATAGTAACAGCATCAGGCTTTACACCGTAATTCATATAAGCCATAACAGCACCTGTACGTGCCCATCCTGTCTGTACTTCATCGAATAGAAGAAGCATTCCCTTTTTATCACAAAGCTCTCTAAGACCAGTAATAAATTCCTGTGTGGCTGGATAAACGCCACCTTCAGCCTCAACAGGCTCGATCATTACAGCAATTACATCATCAGTACACGCTTCCTCAAATGATTTAAGGTTATTATATTCAGCATATTTAAAACCATCTACAAGAGGTTCAAACCCCTTCTGAATTGCACTGTCAGGCTGTCCAGTAGCTGAAAGTGTTGCAAGTGTTCTTCCATGGAAAGAATTGTATGCAGTAACGATCTTATAACGTTTACCATTTGAAGTATCATTTCCATATTTACGAGCCATCTTGATCATAGCTTCATTTGCCTCAGCTCCACTATTCTGGAACTGAATCTTATCCATTCCAATTGTTTCACAGATAAGCTTAGCCAGCATTGTCTGAGGAACTGTATAGAAATAGTTAGATGCATGAATAAGCTGTTCTGACTGTTCTCTTATAGCTTCGATAACCGCTTTGTTACATCCGCCGATTGAATTAACAGCAATTCCTCCTAAGAAATCAAGGTACTCAGTACCTTCTTCATCATAAAGATACTGATCTTTACCTCCATCACAGATAAAATCATATCTCTTAAAAGTTTCATTCATATATTTTTCAGCTATTTCTACAAGCTGTTCTTTATTCATTCCAAAATCTTCAATCTTCATATTTTTTCTTGTATGATGTATTTAGAAGCGAAATACATCTACTTTCCTTTCTTTTCTATATCGTGGTTCAATACATTCAGATACTGTGGACATTTAATGTTTTTTTGTAGATCAACTACTTACCTTGGAGTGTATTGCCGCTACCTTTATCTGAATTGTTTATAA
>Ga0129307_1001185_pt1 | contig 30128 bp, 25 predicted proteins | sample P1105metagenome_FD_94437 | JGI IMG/M metagenome (GOLD analysis project Ga0129307, IMG submission 94437) | Capybara group fecal microbial communities from Wisconsin, USA - P1105 metagenome | ecosystem: Host-associated > Mammals > Digestive system > Large intestine > Fecal | place: USA: Wisconsin...
CCATGTACATATCCTTTGCCAGATACATGGGGCTGAACACGGTGGCCAGCACCGGCACTTTTCCGCCCAGCTCGTCCTGCACCCTCTTGGTGATCTCCAGCTGTCTCTTGATGGTCGGATACTCCATGCTGGGTACCTTCAGCTCGGTGAAGTCATGGGGATGGAAAATGGCGTACTTTGTGATCGGGCCCATCAGCTCGGTGGCTGAGGTGGAGGCCACGTATTCCTGGCCGAAGGCCGCCTGCATGAACTGGCTGTGATACTGCAGCTTGGCGACGTCCCAGTGCATGATCCGCACGGAATTCAGGATGCCGTTCGTGAAGTCCGTGACGTTGTGGTCAAGCAGGGGCATATGATACCAGGCTGCCACGCCGATCCTGTCGATCGGCTTGCCTTCTACCATGTTTTTGATTCTCTCGTAAGATGTCATTGACGTCTCCTTTACTCTGAAAGCCATTCAGCAACCTTCTGCCAGACCGGAACGATCCGAACGACAGCCGGCTGCTTTTCTCAGGCTTATTCCTGGTTTGCGATGCCGGGGTGTGCGCAGGCAACGAAGTGTCCGGGCGATACCTCGGTCAGAGGAAGGGCTTTGCCGGTGCATGCCTCGCTGGCATAGGGGCAGCGGGGTGCGAAACGGCAGCCGGGAGCCGGCTCGATGGGGCTGGTGACCTCGCCGCGGATGATGGTCCAGTCTTTCTCGCGCATGGCGGGATCCAGCACCGGGATGGCGCCCAGCAGGGCCTTGGTGTAGGGATGCAGCGGGTTGGCAAAGAGCTCCTTGGTGGGAGCCTTCTCCACCATCTGTCCCATATACATCACGGCGATGTCCTGACTGACGTATTTCACGACGCTCAGGTCATGTGTGATGAACATGTAGGAATGTCCCATCTCCTTCTGCAGATCCATCATCAGGTTCAGGATCTGTGCCTGGATGGACACGTCCAGCGCCGATACGGGCTCATCGCAGACGATGAACTTGGGCTCGAGTGCCAGGGCGCGGGCGATGCCTACACGCTGGCAGCGGCCGCCGTCCAGCTCATGGGGATAGGAGTTCACGAAACGCTGTGCCAGGCCGACGGTATCCATCAGCTCGGTAACGCGTTTTCTTCTTTCCTCGGGTTTGACGTTCGTCCAGAAGTTTCTTAAGGGCTCCTCAATGATATCGCTGACCGTCATTCTGGGATCCAGCGAAGCATAGGGATCCTGGAAGACCATCTGCATCTTGGTCACCAGCGCCTTTTTCCTGACGCTGTCAAACTCAAAGATGTTTTCGCCCTCAAAATACACCTCTCCGGCCGTATGGGGCAGGAGTCCGATCATAACACGGCCAAGGGTAGACTTTCCGCAGCCGGACTCGCCGACGACGCCCAGGGTCTTTCCCTTTTCAATGCCAAGGCTGACGTCATCTACGGCATGAAGGGAGCCGTAACGGGTATCAAAGTATTTGCTCAGATGTCTGGCTTCAATCAGCATTTCTGCCATCGGCTGCCTCCTTTCCAAACAGGTGACATTTTACGTCATGTCCGTCAACGGTTACAGTCGCCGGCTTTTTGTGATTGCATATCTCCATGCATCTGGGGCAGCGCTCTGCAAAGGGACAGCCTTCCATCACAATACTGGGATCGGGCATCAGTCCGGGGATCGGTTCCAGACGCTTGTCGTCCATGTTGATGTCGGGGATGGTGTTGAAAAGACCTACCGTATAAGGATGATGCGCAAGGCTTCTGTCATAGATCTGCTCTGCGGTGCCCAGCTCTACGATCTCGCCGCCGTACATGACGGCCACGCGGTTGCACATCTGTGCCACGACGCCAAGGTCATGGGTGATGAGCAGCACGGAGGTGCCGAGCTCTCTCTGCAGGTTCTTCATCATCTGCAGCACCTGCGCCTGGATGGTCACGTCCAGCGCGGTGGTGGGCTCATCTGCCAGCAGCAGCTCGGGTCTGCAGGCCAGGGCCATGGCGATGACCACACGCTGCTTCATGCCGCCGGAGAACTGATGCGGATATTCCGTCTTTCTTTCCGGGGCGATCTCGACCAGCTTCAGCGTCTCTTCCACCTTCTGGGCGATCTGTTCCTTATTCAGGTTGTCTTCGTTATGCATCAGGAAGACCTCTGCCAGCTGGTCCTCAATGGTCAGCACGGGGTTCAGAGAGGTCATGGGATCCTGGAAGATCATGGAGATCCTTCTTCCGCGGATATCCAGCATCTTCTCCTCCAGTTCCTTGTCCTGCATGCGCTTTTTCAGTCTGTTCTGTTTTTCGCCGGGCTTCACATTGACCAGTTCCTCGCCGTCAAAGACGATGCTGCCCTGCGTGATCTCGCCGACACGGTCGGGAAGCAGCTGGATGATGGAACGCGCCGTCGTGGTCTTGCCTGCGCCGGTCTCACCGACCAGTCCGAGCACCTCTCCTTTTTTGATCTCCAGATTCACGCCGTTCACGGCATAGATCAGGGCATCATCGGTCAGGTAGGTGACATGCAGGTCTTTGATTTCAATGATGTTTTTCTTTTCTTCCATGTACATTTCCCCCTGTTCCCCATCAGTTCTTCAATCTGGGATCCAGCGCGTCTCTGAGGCCGTCTCCCATCAGATTGAATGACATTACCGCAAACATGATGGCCATTCCGGGAACGTTGACCATGTGCGGATACTGACGCAGGAATTCCTTGCCTGTGGAAAGCATGGAGCCCCATTCCGGCGTCGGAGGAGTAATGCCCAGGCCCACGAAGCTGAGCGCCGCAACGTGCAGGATGGCCGATGCCATGGACAGCGTCGTCTGGACGATCAGCACACCGATGGAGTTGGGCAGCATGTGCCTGGTAATGATATGGAAGGTGCTGGTTCCGTTGACCTTGGCGGCCTCGATGTACTCAGAGGACTTGATGGTCATGATGTTGGAACGCACCAGTCGGGCAAAACGCGGAATACCGGAAACACCGTTGGCCAGGATCAGGTTGCTGATGCCGGGGCCGAGCGCTGCCACGATACAGATGGCCAGCAGGATCTCAGGGACAGCCATGAGCACGTCCATCAGTCTCATCAGGACGTTGTCCACTCTGCCGCCGAAGTAACCTGCGATGGAGCCGATGATGGTACCGGTGAGCAGTGCGATGCCTGCAGTTCCGAATGCCACGATCAGAGAAATTCTGGTACCGAAGACGATACGCGCCAGAAGGTCACGGCCGTACTGGTCGGTGCCGAAAATATGTCCGGGAGAACCGGGTGTCAGATAACGCTCTCTGACGTTGACCTCCAGCGCCTGGATATCATAGTCAAAGAAATAGTCTGCCGTCAGAGCCATGAAGACCATGAACAGGAAGATGATCAGGCCGAATACGGCCAGCTTGTTCTTTTTGTAACGGTGGACCATGGAGGCCAGCTGGCCTCTTCTTTTTACGGTAGCGCCTTTCGCTTTAGCCTGTGTCATGCTGCCGCCTCCTTATCTGCCTGCTTGGCGGGGGCTTTTTTCTTTACCGCGCCAAAGTACTGGCTCTTGATACGGGGATCGACATACGCGTACAGGATATCCACGACCAGGTTCATGAGACCGATGAAGGTAGCCACCACGATGATACAGCTGACGGTCATGGGCATGTCCTTCACTCGCACGGACTGAACGATCATGGAACCCATGCCGGGGATGGCAAAGACGTTCTCAATAACCACGGTAGCGCCGATCTGCACGCCGATGTTCATGCCGGCGATGGTGATGACGGGCAGGATGCCGTTGCGGATCATGTGCTTGCGGATGATACGCTTCTGCGGAACGCCCTTGGCCCTTGCGGTGGAGATGTAATCCTGACGGATGACCTCCAGCATGGAGGAACGCGTGGTTCTGGTCTGCGTAGCCGTTGCGGAGGCAGCCAGGGCGAAGATGGGCAGAATGTAGTTCCGCCAGGAATCAGCGCCGGTAGCGGGCAGCCAGTGCAGCTTCAGCACGAAGAGGATGACCAGCATCAGACCCATCCAGAATACGGGGATGGCGGTCAGCAGAATGGCAAGAAAACGGGCGAAGTAATCGATAGGGCTGTACTGCTTGATGGCAGATGCCATGCCCAGAGGAACACCGAAGACCACGGAAAGACCGATGCCGCCCATGGCAATGATCAGGGACTTCGGAAGACGAAGGGCAAGCTCCTCGATCACCGGGAGACCGGTTCTGTAGGAGGTGCCGAAATTGCCGGTGACGACTCCGCCGATGTATTTGAGATATCGGATGAGGAACGGATCATTTAACCCGAACTCCTCGCGCTTGAGCGCGAGGAGTGCGGGGTCCGTATCTGCACCGAGTATCAGCTGAGCCGGGTCGCCGGGTGTCAGGGCAATGATGGAGTAGACCAGGAAAGAAATTCCCAGGACTACGGGGATCATCAGCAGCACCCGTTTCAGAATAAATTTTAGCATACATTATCCTTTCAGCTATCGGGAGACGGAATGATTATAGTGCTGCTTATTCCCAGCTCCACTCGTAGAAATCGGTAACCAGGTCAGAACGCATGTTGACGCCCTTGATGCCCTTGTGATGTGCCAGGGTCTGGGTGGGGCAGTACAGAGGAAGCATGTAAGCGTTGTCTCTCATGATCTCTGCCATCTTCAGGGTGCACTGTGCACGGACAGCGGCATCGGTGGAAGTACGGTTGGTCATGATCACGTCATCCAGCTCGGGGTTGTTGATCTGCATCCAGTTCATACCGGGCTTGATGTTGCCGGAATACATACGTCTGAAACCAGCATGGTCAGCGTCCGGATAGTCAGCGGACATTGCATAGATGGTCACGTCATAGTTGAAGCCGTTGTAGACCTCTTCCAGATAGACGCCGTGCTCAAGCTCTTCGATCTTCAGATTGATGCCGACCTTGGACAGCTGGTTCTGAAGGATGGGGCCGGGAACAGCGTAGATGGAGGAAGCTCTTACGCGCATGGTTACGTCGATGCCGTTGGGATAGCCTGCCTCTGCCAGCTTCTGCTTGGCCATTTCAGGATCATACTGGATGCCCTTGAAATCTGCGGGCCATGCAGCGACGAATGCGGGATAAGGAGTCTCGATGGGAGGTGCGGAACCTTCCGTTGCGGCGATGGACAGGTCTTCCTTGTTGATGGCATAGCAGAATGCCTCACGGAGAGCCTGGTTATTCTCGAAGATGCTTTCCTTGCCGTCGGGTCTGGGTCCGTTGTTGAAGCCCATGGTCACGACGATAGTGCCGGGAACCTCATAGAATACAAGGTCGGGGTTGCCTTCGATCAGCTGTCTGTTGGCCTGGGTGGGCTGTACATAGCAGTCGATCTCGCCTGCCTCAAGGGCTACCAGCTCGGTGGATTCCTGAGACATGATCTTGAACTTGATGGACTTCAGAGGAGCGGGACCTCTCCAGTAGTCGTCATTGCGGACCAGGGAGATGGTATCGCCGGATACCCAGCTCTCGAACTTGAAGGGGCCGGTACCGTTGGGGTTACGTCCGTGCTGGTCGCCGTCTGCAAGCCAGTCTGCCTTGTTGACGATACCTGCACGGGGGTTGGCCAGCTGGTAAAGGATGGGGTTGAAGGGGTACTTCAGGGTGATCTTCATGTTATGATCATCTACCTTCTCAACCTTTTCCAATGCGCCGAAGTTCATCTGATCCAGTTCCATCAGCTTCTCAACGGTGAACACGACATCGTCCACGGTCAGGTCCTGACCTCTATGGAACTTGATGCCTTCACGGATCTTGAAGTTGTACTCAAGACCGTCATCGGATACGGTCCAGGATTCTGCGACCCTGGGTACCAGCTCGTCGCCGTTGTAGCCGATCAGAGAATCATGGATGGGATACACCGGGAAGAAGGTGATACGCTCGGTTGCGGTCACAGAGTCGCAGGTGGTAGGCTCTGAAGGAAGACCGACGACCAGGGTATCCTTTGCAGGTGCTGCTGCGGGAGCTGCTGCTCCGCCGCCTGCTGCCTGGGTCTGAGCGGGAGCTGCTGCTCCGCCGCCTGCTGCCTGCGTCTGGGCGGGAGCCGCTGCTCCGCCGCCTGAAGAACCGGTACAGCCTGCAAGCAGTCCGGCGCAGAGTGCAAGAGCCATCAGAGCGCTCAGTACACGTTTGCTGTTTCTGAACATTTTCATATTACCCTCCTGTTAGGTTTTTTCATATGCCGGAGGCATATTTAACAAAAAAATGCACAACAATCAAAAAGATTATCGCGCATATAATTATATATTATGAACAAATATATGTAAAGGTGAATTATCTCCGGCGGCAAACATCCATATTGTTTTCGTTATTGGTCTGCCGCGCACCGAAACAGGGCGCAGAACGGCCTTTTATTCGATGTTCATCAGGCCCTGCACCGCCCAGCGGTAGTCGTATTCCGCCTGCAGCAGATCGTTTTTCGCCGTCTCATAGGCGGCCAGGGAAACGATGTACTGCATCTCCATCCCTTCCTTTTCGGCGCGGCCGGTCATGCCCAGCGCATGCATGCGCTGCGCGCTGCCCAGGGAAAGCTCCGCCTTTCTCAGCGTGATCCCGGCGGTGTCATAAAGCATCCGCTTCTCCTTCAGGGCGGCATAAATGCCCCGGAATGCGGCGTCGGCCGCGGCGATCGCCTCATTTTCCGTCATGTCTCTCAGCTCGAACGAGCGCTCATTGCCGCTCCCGGTCCTGCCCGCGGCGATCACCTGGCTGTTGCCCTTTACGGCAGCGTCCCAGTCCGCTTCCATGTCGATGCTGTCGATATAGGCCAGGTCCGGCTCCGGCAGCGCGCCCAGGGTGAATGCTTCGTTCACGGCAAAGCCGAACTGCAGCCCGATGGCGTTCTTCATCTGGCTTTCGCCGTTTTCAAGCATGGCCAGCGAATTCCGCACTTCCTCAAGCGCGTTTTCCTTCTGCCGCTGCTCCAGCGCCGTGCTCATGCCCTGCGCCTCCAGGGCTTTTCCCGTGCTGACGGAAGCCTCGTACAGCGCCTGCTGCTTCAGCAGCATCCCCCGGTTCACCTCCAGTTGGGCATAGCTGATGACGAGCCCCTGCAGGGTCCTGGTCAGCTGCTTCTTCAGGGGCGCCAGCGCCCGTTCCGTCCTGGCGGACGCGCTGCGGATGCTCCTGGCGATCTGCGTGATGCTGCTGCGGATGCTGCGGCGTCCGGCCTTTGCCGTATCCATGCTCTGCTCCAGCACAAGGACCATCTGCTGCGCAGCGGCGCCGGCGCTCTGACCGGCGGCCGCAGAGCCGCCCGAAGCGCTCAGGATCAGCTTCTGCTTTTCCTTCAGCTGATCGATCAGCTCATCCAGCTCGTCCAGCTGCTCATGCATCTCGGTGACGAAGCCGTTTTTGGCGGCCTCCATCTCCTCAACGGCAAAATATGCCTGGTCGTGATACAGGGTGTATGTGGGGTTGAACAGCGCGATGCGGTCCCCGATTTCCGCCCACTCCACGGTATAGTCCGCGATCCGCTCGTATTCTTCCGTGCTGAGCTCCTTCCCGCCGTCCAGGATCAGGACGTCCGGCCTTCCGGGGCCGGCCGGGGAAGGTTCCGCGGCGGATGAAAACGGCGGCAGGCAAAGCAGCAGAGCCAGCGCCAGACAGATATTCCGTTTTCCGGCGTTCCGCTTTCTCATTCCGCCAGGCCCTCCAGCATATACTGATAATTCAGGATCTGGGTCAGCAGGCTGTAAGACGCTTTCTTTGAAGCCAGCGCGGCGGCGCTCTCCGCGTCCTGCGCGGCCATCAGGTCCATCCTGCTGGCGCTTCCGGTGTTGTATTCGCGCTGTTTCATCTGCAGGCTGCCGATGGCCAGCTCATGGGCCGCCACCGCGTTCTGCAGCGCATGCAGGCCCGTGACCATGGCGTCATAGGCGGAGCGCACGGAGATCTCCGCGTTGTCGGTATCGCTTTTCAGCTGCCGTTCCGCCCGGTCGGAGACCGATCCGGACAGCATCCCCGCGTTCTGCAGTCTGATGCGGTCCTGCTTCAGCTTGCAGCTGTTGTTCAGGGCTTTTTCCAGATCGGCTGCCGGATCCGCCGCCAGAATGTAATCAGAATCTGGCTGCGGAAGCGCTCCGATCTCCGGCTGCGCATCGTACTTCCAGCCGCAGGCCGTGATCATGGTCTTCCTGCACTTTTCGATCTCAGCGTCTTTGCTCAGCATAGCGGCGGAGGCCTTCTGCAGGGTCTCCTGCGCCGTCAGCACGTCCAGCTCGGTGGCCATGCCCAGCGACCGGCGCGTCTGCGCCGACTGAAGCTGGGCGCTCAGAAACTGCAGCTGCTTTTCCAGGTATTCCCGCTCCGCCAGAGCGGTGTAATAGGAAATGAACGACTGCCGGACGCCCTTTCTGAGCGTCAGCTCGATCTTTTCATACCCCAGGCGCACGGTGGAGGAATCCTCCGTGCTGTCCATCGCGCTGCTGCGCAGGCTTTCCGCCTGGATCCGGTAATTGGCGGCCATCATCTGCATGCCGCTGATGCCTTCGGCATCGATGGCCATCGCATCGAAGTCATCCGCCTGTTCCGTCAGATAAGCCCTGACTTCATGGGCGCTCATATCTCTCTGTTCGGACTTGTCAAACTCATACTGATTGCTGAGCACCGTGGGATTGTATTCCCTGACCAGCTCATCGATCTCCTGCCACTCCATGGTGTTGTCGCGCAGCATGGCCCACTCTTCGGCCGTGCGCCCGAACTCCGGTGTGGCCAGCGCCTGAAAGGCAGTTGTCAGAGAAAGGACAGCCGCCAGGACCGCCGCTTTCACCGCTCTGCCCGGTCTTCTTTTCTTCATTTCGTTTCCTCCCCGTCCGTCAGGCTCCTGCCTCTCTCCTTCCGTTTGCCGTTCATCAGCATGTAATACACCGGAAGCACCAGGAGGGCCATGACGGTCGATGCGGCCAGTCCGCCCGCGTTGACCAGGGCCAGGCCCTGCATGATGGCGCCCGCTTCTCCGATGCCTGCCGCCATGGGGATCATGGCCAGCACCGTCGTCAGGGTCGTCATCAGAATGGGGCGCAGACGGATGGCGCCCGCTTCGATCAGGGCGGGCTCCAGCTCCATGCTTCTGCGGTGCTGGTCCGCCGTATCCACAAACAGAATGCCGTTGTTCACCACGGTTCCCGTCATCATCAGGAAGCCCATAAGGGACAACATGCTGATGGGGACGTCAAAGAGCCAGAGGAAGAAGAAGGAGCCGATGAGCGCCATGGGGATGGTGGTCATCACCATGATGGAGAAGCGCACGGACTCGAACTGCGCCGCCATGACCACAAAGACCAGAAAGACGGCGATGGCAATGGCCTTGAACAGGTTGCCGAACTCCTCGTTCATCATCTCATCCGAGCTGTTTTCTTTTTCCGTGGTGCCCTTGGTGAACAGGGGCTTTACAACATTTTCGCGCAGATCCGTCATGGTGCCGCGGTCCGAAAGATCCGTATATTCGGCCGTGATCACCGCCTGATACTGCTTGTCCACACGTGTGATGGTGGCAGGGCTGTCCTCAAAACGGATCTCCGCGATGTCCTTGAGCAGCACCGCGCCGCCCGAGGGCGTGCTGATGAGGATGTTCTGCACCTGCTGCAGATTCTCAAATTCTTCCTTCGGATATTCCACCCAGACGGACAGCTCCTCGCCGTCCACTTCCATGGTATCGGCCTTGCTGCCGTTCAGCATGTTGTAAAGCATGCCGAAGACCTGCGCCGGATTCAGCCCCTCTGCCGATGCCAGGACCGGATCCACATCCACCTTGATCAGAGGCGAGGAATTGGCCAGGCTGGAGTTCACCGCGGTAACACGGCGGTCCAGCATCAGGGCATCGGTGATCTTGTCGGAGGCCTCCTTCAGACGGTCGTAATCGGAATTGAGCAGGGTCATGCTGAAATTGCTGCCCGCATTCATCATGCTGGTGGTGGAGGAAGCACTGATGCTGATGTCGCAGTTGTCCACCGCCTGCAGCTGATCCTTCCAGACCTCCATGGTCTCTTTGGTGCTCTTGACGCGGTCGCTCTTCAGATAGGCCAGGACGGTGGCCGAGCCGCCGCCCATCATGCCGCCGCCGGACATCACCATGCAGCTTTCCATGTCCCCGTCCGCCATGATGATCTCCTCGATGCGGCTGACCACCTCATTCTGGGCATCCACATTCAGATTGGGCTTCATGCTGACGCTGATGGTCAGGGTCCCCTCATCCACTTCCGGCATCATGGTGGAATCCAGCGTGCCGGCCAGCATCAGGGAACCGACGAAAAGAGCCAGGGTGATCAGGATGGTCTTTTTTCTGTGCTTCATGATCCTTTCCATCATCCTTCTGTAGCCGTTCTGCATGGAACGGATCAGATGATAGGCAGGCGCTTTTTCCTTTTCAACGGGCTTGTAAAACACATAGCAGAGGGGCACGATGGTCACGGCCGAAAGCAGCGACGCGATCATGCAGAAGACGATGGTCATGGCCAGGGGCTGGAACAGCTGCCCGGTCAGGCCCTTCAGAAAGGCCAGCGGCAGAAAGACCACGCAGGTGGTCAGGGTGGAGCCCAGGATGGAGGCCGCCACGGTCCCGCTGCCTTCCACGGCCGCCGCGGCATAGCCCGCAAAGCTGCCGCCCTGCCGCTTTTCCATGGCGCGGAAACAGGATTCCAGCACCACGATGGAGTTGTCCACCATCATGCCGACAGCCAGCACGACCGAGCCCAGGGTGATGATGTTCAGGCTGTAGCCCATGGCCCACATCATCACCAGCGCGGTCAGCAGCGAGATGGGGATGGAGGTGGCCACGATCAGGGAGCCCTTCAGGTCTCCGTAGAATATAAAGAGCACGGCCATGGAAATGGCCACGGCCAGCGCCATGGTCTTGAACATAGTCGAAACGGAGTTTCTGATCAGGTCGGCGCTGTCGTTGATGATGACGTAATGGAAGTTGGGGTCCTCCGCCTCCAGCTCCTTTAAAGTGCGCATGACCTGGTTGGAGACATCGACAGCGGTGTATTTCTGATTCCGCTGGATGCCCAGCATCACGGTATCGTTTCCGTTGTAGCGGCCGATACCGGTGCTGTCCTGCTCGGTCCTGCCCACGTCGGCGATGTCTTCCAGATAAATGATGTTGCCGCCGCCGACCGTGATGGGAAGACGGCGCAGGGCCTCGACGGTCTTGTAATCCACCCCCAGGGCCACGTTCATATCCGTGCTGCCCACGGCGGTGGTGCCGCCCGGCATGGACACCGAGGCGGTGCCGACCAGCTGCGCCACGGTGGAAATATCCAGATGATACTGCCGGAGCTTTTCCGGGATCAGCCGGACGCTGATGTACTCCTGGCTGCCGCCCGAGGTCTCCACGGAGGCCACGGAGCTCAGCTTTTCAAATTCCGGCACGATGCTGGTCCTGACGTAATTGTAAATATTGTTGACCGTGCTGTTCTCCACGCAGAGGTAGATCACAGCCACGGCGTTGATGTCCATTTCAATGATGGTGGGATCGCCGGCGTCTTCCGGCAGGGAGCTTCTGGCCGAGTCCATCCTCTTGCGCAGCTCGGAGTAGGCATTGTCCATATCCGTGCCGTACTCATACTGCAGCAGGGTCAGGGAATAGTTCTCGCTGGACCGGGAGGTCATGGAATCCAGGCCGCTCAGGGTCCCGCAGCCCTCTTCGATCTTCTTGGTGATATTGTCGTTGACCACCTCCGGGCTGGCACCGGGATAGGTGGTGGTCACGACCAGCATGGGCATACTGATCTCGGGCGTCAGCTCCATCTTCTGACTGATGATGGACATGCCGCCGAAGAAGATCAGCGAAAGGACCACCAGAAGGGTGGTGACAGGCCGTATTAAGACAAGTTTCGTCAGCCTGCTCATAGATCAGACCCCCTCCGAAGGAAGGACCTGCACCTGCGCGCCCTCATAGAGCTGGGCTGTCCAGGTTCCGATGACGGGATCGTTTTCGGTGATGCCGGAAAGGATCTCGGTTCTGACCGTGTCGGACAGGCCCGTCACGACCTCGGTCTTGTGGACGGTGGCCGTCCGGTTCCCCTCCGCGGCAAGGGAAGACTGCTCACCGCCGCTGTTAAAGCTGACAGTATAAACGTAGGTCTTTCCGCCGTCGTAATAAACGGCATCCGTTGCCACGGTCAGCACGTTCTCCGCCTTTTCCGACACGAAGAAGACCTTGACGCTGGCGCCCTGGGCGATGCTGCCGCCGTCCCTGGAAACGACTTCCACGGGATAGAGTCCGGTCATGGAATTGGGCAGCGCGTCCACGGAACTGACCTTTCCGTCATAAACAGAGCCGTGCTTTTCGATGCGGACCGCATCTCCGGCCTTCAGGGAATCCAGGAGCCTGTCGGTCACCTGGAACTGGATCTTTCCTTCTCCGTCTGTGGTAATGACGCAGAGCGGCGTGGTCTGGGCGGCAATGCCCTTTAAGGTCATGCTGACGGATTCCACGGTGCCGCTGACCGGCGCCGTCACGGTGGCAAACTCCAGCTGGGTATCGTACTGCAGCTGCGCGCCCTCCTGCTGGAGCTTTGCGCCCTCCAGCCCGGCCACAGCCTGGTCATAAGCGCTCTTCGCCTGCTCGTAGCTCTGCCTGGAGATGTCTCCGGAGCCGTAGAGGGTCTGCATGCGCCCCAGGTTGGTCTTTGCCAGCTTCACGCTCTCCTCCAGGTTGTTCACCTGCACAGCGGCCCCCTCCAGACTGATGCGGGCAGCATCGATCTGCTTCTGGTTATCGATCTCGCAGATGGGGTCTCCCTCATTGACGTGGTCGCCCCGGCTCACATAGATCCTCGTGATCTCACCGGCCGTCTTGGGCACGATGGGATACACGTCCGCAGGCATCCTGGTGCCTACCAGCGAGGTCTCCAGATAAATGCTGCCGGTCTGCGGCATGCTCACGGAGACCGTGGAAAGCGGCTTGGTGACCAGCCCCTCCCGCGGCTTGAAGATCCGCAAAACGACCAGAACAGCCAGCGCTGCAAGGCAGACAAACATGATCAGGCGGAGACTCTTCGCCTCCTTTGACCTTGACTTATCTTTTCCAGCCTTCTGCTTTCCGCCGCCGCTGCTCTGCTTCGCATCGTCCCTGTTCTGCCCGGCGTTTTCCATATCCTGCTGCCCGCCGTCATTGGCAGGGCTGTTTTCTCTCTTTACTTCTTCCTGTAAACGATCGTCCATCTTGTTCTCCGTTGGTTTCCTGCGCTTCTCCATGACGCTTCCGCCGAAAAGCTTATACACAACTCAGCCTGATATAGTTCTCAAAATTGCTGCAAAGCCGCATGGACAGCATGCAAAGCGCCTCCAGCTCAGACGGGCTGAAGTCCTGCAGCAGAAAGCTCTGCGCCTTTTTTCTGACGGCCTGGATCTCCCGGATCAGGGGCTCCGCCTCATCGGTCAGCTGAAGATGCATCAGCCGCCTGTCGCCGGCATCGGCCTCTGCCTTCAGATAGCCCCTCCGGCAGAGACTGGCCACCGCAAGAGACACCTGCCCCTTGTTCAGGTTCAGCTGCCTGTAGATCTCACTGGCGGTCGTCCGTTTGGCGCCGATGAGATAAAGCAGGATGTCGACCTCGATCTGCTTCAGCTTGTAATTTGCCCTCAGCTCCGAAAACATATTTTCCCGGAGCTTCTTATACCCCCTTCCGTTCAGGAAGGTGTCCAGCCGGAATTCTTCCAGATACTGCTGATCCATACTGTTCAACTTTGCTGCTCTCCTTCAGACATTTTAAAAACAAACTGTTTAAATTTATAATGTTTAAAATTAAACAGGTGAAGGGTAACACAGTCCGTATGCGTTGTCAAGCGTTTAGCGTTTTCTGTACAGAAGCGCGGCCAGAACCAGGCCGGAAAGAAGGCCTCCCAGATGCGCGGCATTGTCCACCCCGCCCCGGGAAGCGCCCAGATAGATGTTCAGCAGTACGATGGCGGCAAGGCGCCCCGAACTCAGCCCCTGCAGGCTGCCGCCGTTCCGGAACAGCACCCAGAGGAGCCCTCCGGTGACGGCAAAAACGGCACCGCTTGCGCCTGCCATCACTACGCCTTCATTGCCTGTCATGAGATGCCAGCGAAGGGAGATCCCGCTTGCCAGAAGTGCCGATAAAAGATAAAACACCAGATATTTCACATGCCCCAGGGCCGTCTCCATACGGTCGCCCGCCGCAAAGAGCAAGAGCATGTTGTTGCTCAGATGGCGTATGCCGAAATGCATGAACGCCGCCGTCAGCAGGCGGTAATACTGTCCTTCCAGCACCAGCGGGGCATACAGCGCCCCCTGCCTGACCATCATCTCCACGTCCGTTTCCGGATTCCCATGGAAACAGAGCCAGACAAAATACAGGAGATTCAGCCCGATCAGGGCGGCATTGATGCAGTTGTCCCGGATGTATGTTCTCAATGGATCAGCCTGGCCAGAAACCGCAGCACCATGTTATTGCTGTAGATGGTGGAAAGCAGGCTGCTTCCGCGTATGCTTTCCATGATCCTGATGCACCAGTCTTCCTTGGAAAACAGGGACAGGGCGGCCATGACCAGCCATACATAGATCAGCACCTCTCCGAAACCGGCCGCCGCGCCGGTAATGCGGTTGGCAAAGCCGATCAGCGGAATGGCATTGATGCCGTCCCCAACAAGCCCCGCCAGGAAGCGGAAAAGCACCAGCAGGATCATAAAGGAAAACAGGAAGATCAGCTGCCGGATCAGGAAAGCGGCCAGCTGCCCCGCTGCGTCCGCTGCCAGAATATCCAGCTGCAATACGTCAAACAGGGGAAGCGCGGTGCTGCCCACAGCCCCTCTGAGCACCTCCAGGATCTTTTCGGACCAGGTGTTGAAATAATCGCTGACGCCGCTCCGCTGCCAGAACAAATCGCTCAGAATGGGCGTGACGTACGCGGCCCCGATCAGGCTCATCACCATGCTCAGAAAGGTAAGCAGCAGCTTGACAAGCCCCAGCTTATAGCCCCTGACGATGCCGAACACAAACGCCGCCATCGTCAGGACCAGATAAATATTTTCTTTCAGATAGTCCATCATCAGGGGAAAAAGTCCTCTTCTTTCAAAATCAAAAGTCCATCCTTGTCATACTTGGACTTGAACATGCCGGACAGGCGTCTGCCGATGGGCGGCTTCTCGGCCCGGTCGGCGGCTTCCTCGATCAGATCGACGGCGTTGGCCTTGGTCAGCGGGATGCCGTCCTCCTCCATCAGCTCGATGCGCTCATGCAGGGCCAGCATGCTCTTGCCGGTGATGCTGCAGTCGATCTCCGTGGCGTACTGATAGCAGAACTGGGCAAAATCGTCATGCTCCATTTCCTCGTCATCGCTCTCCGGAACGTTCACGCGCACGTTGTTTTCCTTCTGGGAAACGGCGCCGGCGGCGCTGCCGCGGCTCACGGGAACGGCCGTCCTGTCCTCTTTGATCTCCGGCTCTTCCTTTTTGGGCGCGGGCGCGGGAGCGGGAGCGGGTTCATCGTAATCGTCTTCCAGGTCGGAGACCACGTCGCAGACGTCAAAGAGCGCTGGGCACTTGGCCTCCAGCTTGTCCAGACCCTCCGGCGTATCGATGAGCACCACGATGGTGCTGTTCTTCGGATCTCCGATCAGCTCATAGATCTGCTGGGCCACGGAGCCGTCCAGATCTCCTGCCGACTCGATGACAAAGTCCTTGCCGCGGATCCTGTCCCGGATGCCGGCGGAAAGGCCCTTGACGTTCAGCTTCTCTGCCGTGGTCTTCACGGCCTGGCTCTGGATGCCGGCCTCCTTGTGAGCGGCCTTCAGCTCATCGATGGCGATGGCCACGCCTTCCTCGATGGTCTCTGCCTCAATGATCATATGATAGCTGCTCAGGTCGATGCCGCTGAACAGTTCTTCTTCGTCTTCCTCAAAATCGTCCTCGCCCGGGATATAGCTCTCTTCCGCGGTGGGCAGATTCACTTTTGGGATCTCAAACGCGGGCTTTTCCTGCACGTCTGCGGCAGCGCTCACGGCGGCTGCGGCTGTACCGGCAGCTGCGGCGGCAGCGGTGACCTCCGCTTCCGCACGCTCTTCATAGTCGCTGTCACGCTCCTCCGGCTCCTCGCGCACGATGGTGCCGGTGGGCATCACCTCAGGGTCCTCAATGACGGCTTCGGGAGCTGCCGCGGGCCTGTATGATGCTTCAGGCGCGGGGCTGTACGCAGTTTCCGGAGCCGGCCTGTACACTTCTTCCGCCGCGGGTCTGAGTGTTTCTTCGGCGGCGGCCCTGAATGTCTCTTCAGCGGCCGATGCTTCCGCCCTGATCTCCGCCGCGGCGCTTCCGGCGGCCACAGCGGCCGTTCCGGCCATGGCGGTCCCGGCTGCAGCGGTTCCGGCTGCTGCGGTTCCGGCTGCGGCGATCCCCGCAGCGGCTTCCCTCACGGGCTCCGCCGCTCTTTCCACGGCGGGACGCAGCGCTTCGCGCTCTGCCCTGGCAGCCCTGGCCGCCTCTCTGGCATCCGCGCGGTCCGCCAGCTCCCCGATGCCCATCTCGCTCTCGGGCACTGCAAGCCCGTGGGCGATGGCATAGCGGTTGAAGGCTGCTTCCTCATCCTCATAGCGGCTGGAGGCCAGCGCCTCGCTGATTTCATCCGCCGAGGGCTCTTTTCTGATCACGTAGCTCTCTTCGGGGCCCTCGCCGCCCTCGTATGCGTAGACATCGCCGGCGTCTTCTGCGCCTGCCGCCTGTCCTTCCGTCTCCGGAGACTGCAGATGCCCGATGCCGCCGATGCTGCTGGGATAGACCAGCGCCTTCTGGGTATCGGTCAGGCCGGTATAGCGCTGCTTCAGCTTCAGCGCTTTGATGGCATACTTTCCGGAGCCGAACATGAGCGCGATGCGGTCGCAGACCTTGATGCACTCCTCGATGCGGCCGGCAAACTCATAAGTGGTGGCCAGCTCATAGAGCCATTTCTCATCCACTTCCCGGCGGTTGTATTCCTCCAGCGGGAACAGCAGTCTGTCATAGGGCGCGTGTTTGGACTTCAGGATCATATACTCCAGGATCAGACTGCTGCTGTCGTCTCCGGCGATCTCTCTGTATTCGTTGTAGTAATCCTCTGCCTCTTCGATATCTCCGGAGCGGACGGAAAGCTCTGTCAGCTTGTACAGAAGCCGCTTTCCGACGGGGGCACGTTCCAGCGCCAGGATCAGCAGGTCCTTTGCGTCCTGCAGTCTGTCGTTCTTCTCGTAGACATCGGCAGCAATGGACAGCAGATTGGTGTTTTTCACCTTGCGCCATTCAATGGTATCCGCGATTTTTTCCGCGGTGGCGTAATCACCTGCGCTGACCAGTTTTTTGATCTTGTCCATTTTGAAATTGAATTCCTGTTTGTCCATGACAGCTCCTTATGTTTGATCGCTCAATATGACTCTGCCCTTCAGGGCTCTTTCCAGCGTCACTTCATCTATGTTTTCAATGTCGCCCCCAACCGGCACGCCGGAGGCGATGCGGCTCACCTTCAGCGGCAGGCCGAGCGTATTGATGAGCTTCAGTATGTACATGGCGGTGCTTTCGCCCTCTACCGTGGCATTGGTGGCGATGATGACCTCGTCCGCCATGCATTCCCCGTCCTTTTCCAGACGCAGCAGCAGCTCTTTCAGCCGGATGTCATTGGGGCCGATGCCCAGCAGCGGGGAGATGGCGCCGTGCAGCACGTGGTAGACGCCGTCGTAGCGGCCCGTCTTTTCGTAGGCGGCCAGGTCTCTGGCGTTCTCCACCACCATGATCTGGCGGTGATTGCGGCGCGCGTTGGCGCAGACCGGACAGAGTTCATCGTCCGTCACGGTAAAGCACTCGCTGCAGAAGCGTACGCGCTCCCTGGCCTCCGTCATGGCAGAGGCAATGCCCTCCACCTGCTCCTTCGGCATGCCGATGATGTGAAAGGCCAGCCTCTGGGCGCTTTTCTCTCCAATGCCGGGGAGGATCTTCAGCGCCTCGATCAGCCTGCCGATGTGGTTTCCGTACAGATCCATCAGAGACCCAGACCTCCCATTCCGGGCAGGCCCTTCATCAGGTTTCCGCCGGCTTCCTCCGCCTGCCGGAGAGCGTCGTTGACGGCCAGCACCACCAGCTCTTCCAGGGTCTCAACGTCCTCGGGATCGCAGACCTCGGGGTCGATCTCCAGTTTTATCAGTTCTTTTTTGCCGCTCACGGACGCCTTCACGGCGCCGCCGCCGGCCGTTCCGGTGAATTCTTTTTCAGACAGTTCCTTCTGCTGTTCCTCCATCTGGCGCTGCATGCGCTGGGCCTGCTTCATCAGTTGGTTCATTTTTCCGGGGATCATTCCTCCCGGGTATCCGCCTCGTTTTGCCATAGCTACGCTCCTGTTATCGATTCGTTGATTCCGTCAGTTCTTCTCAAAGGTGACCGGGAAGTTGATGCGGGCCAGGTCTTCATCGCTGACGCGCGCTTCCGGTTCTTCCTTCATCTCTTTTGCCGTGGCCGGTCTGGCCAGGAAGGGAACCGCGATGCCCAGCCGCTCCCTGCAGAGCTCCCTCAGCCTGATCAGGCCGTTTTCGTCTGTGTTGGAGGAGGCCATGCGGAAGTTGATCATGTTTTTGAAGACGAGGACAATGTTGCCCCGTTCCTCGGTGATGCCTACCGACTTGAACAGCGCGCGGTTTGCGGGGCTCAGGCCCGCGGTCAGCTCGTCCCAGTGCGTTCTGACGATCTCCAGCTTGCCTGCAGCCGCTTCGGGCTGTTCCGCCGCAGGTGCTCCGGCCGGTGCCGGCTGCGCCGCGGCTGCCGTTTCCGTTCTTTCCGGCGCCGGCTTCTCTTCCGGGGGCGCCGGCCTCTCTTCCGCAGGCGCCGGCTTCTCTTCACGCTGCGCCGGCTTCGGCGCTTCCTGACTGCGGCTTTCCGCCATCAGACGCTCCCTGAAGGAGCCCGGCTTCGGAGCCGCCTCCGGCGCTTCCCGCACGGGCTGCTCCAGCGCGATGCGGATCCTGGGATCGGCCCTGCCGGCCGTCATTCCGGAAGACAGCCTGAGCAGCTCCGTCTCCAGCAGCACCCGTTTCCGGGGCGCGAAGCGGCAGCGGTTGAGCAGCTCGCCCAACGCCGTCATCAGCCCGATCAGCTCGGCTCCGGGCAGCAGACGGCTGTCCTCTTCCAGCATGGGAAGCCTGTCCTCGGGCACTTCTATCAAGTCTCCCGCGCCCGCGCTCTGATACAGAAACACGCTGCGCAGGTATTTCATAAAATCCGTGATCAGCACCGACACTTCGGAGCCGCCGTTCAGGACCCGGTCCGTGATGCGCAGCGTCTCCTCCGCTTTTCCCGCCTGTACGGCGCGCAGAAGCTCTGAATAGACGCTGACGTCCGCGCTTCCCACGATCTCCAGCACGTCCTCGTAGCGGAGGGCGCCTTCGCGCTGATAGCCCAGGCACTGGTCCAGAAGGCTCAGGGCGTCGCGCATGGAGCCGTCCGCCAGACCCGCGATGTAACGCAGCGCGTCCGGATGCACGTCGGCGTTCTCCTGCCTGCAGAGCTCCGTCAGATGGCTGAAGATGCCCTGCTGGGTGATGCGCCTGAAATCGTAGCGCTGGCAGCGGCTCAGGATGGTCTGGGGCACCTTCTGGGGATCCGTGGTGGCCAGGATGAAAATGCCGTAGGCCGGCGGCTCCTCCAGCGTCTTCAGCAGGGCGTTGAAGGCGTTCGTGCTGAGCATGTGCACCTCGTCGATGATGAAGATCTTAAAGCGTCCCGATGACGGCGGATAATCCATCTGCTCCCGGATCTCCCGGATGTTGTCCACACCGGTGTAGGAAGCGGCATCGATCTCAAACACGTTCATGGAACGTCCGTCCGCGATGGACCTGCATTCCTCGCATGCATTGCATGGATTTCCGCCGTGCTCCATCCGGTTGGGGCAGTTGGCCGCCCTGGAAAAAATCTTGGCTACGGAAGTTTTTCCGGTCCCTCTGGTACCGCAAAAGAGATAGGCGTGACCTATCCTGTCGCTGACGATCTGGTGCTTTAAGGTTGTCACCACGGCGTCCTGTCCCCTGACCTCATCAAAGGTGGCGGGACGCCATTTTCTGTAGAGTGCCTGATACGACATTTTCCCGCTCCCGCAGCAATGTACATTTGGTGTAATTATACCTTGAGAACGGTCAAAAGTCTAATGGTTTACGGCAGAAAATACAATGCCCGCTCCTTTTGAAGCGGGCATCGTCCGGCGGCATTCACAGCCGGGTTTTATCTGTTCAGGATCTCCTTCAGAGCGCTCAGAAGTCTGTCCACATTCCAGGTGGTGGCGTTATAGCCCATCAGTCCGATGCGGATGACTTTTCCGGCCAGCGGGCCGAGGCCCGCGCTGACTTCGATGTGATATTTGTTCAGGAGCTCCGCCCTGAGGGCCTTCTCGTCCACGCCCTCGGGCACCAGGACGCAGTTGAGCTCGGGAAGCCTGTATTCCGGCGCCACCAGCATCTCCATGCCCAGCTCCTTCAGGCCGGCCACCAGACGCTCATGCGCCTCCCTGTGACGGGCAAAGCTGTTCTCCAGACCCTCGTTCAGCACATTGTAAATGGCCTGGTACAGCGCGTACATCATGCTGATGGGCGCCGTGTGATGATAGACGCGGCTGGCGCCTGCCCAGTACTGGGTCAGCAGGCTGATGTCCAGGTACCAGTTGGGCACTTTCTTCCGGCGGCTCATGATGTGCTCGATGGCACGCTTGCTGAAGGAAATGGGCGCCGCGCCGGGAGGGCAGGACAGACACTTCTGCGTGCCGCTGTAGGCCACGTCGGCATGCCATTTGTCGATCTCAACAGGGATGCCGCCCAGACTGGTCACGCAGTCCACGATGTAGAAGCTGCCGGTCTCATAAACCAGGTCGCCGACCTCCTGCACAGGGTTGCGGACGCCGGTGGAAGTCTCCGCATGGACGATGGCCACGATCTTATAGCTGTCCTGCCGGAGCAGTTCCCTGACTCTCTCGGGCTGCACGGGCGTTCCCCAGGTGAATTCTTCCTTGGTGACCTCGGCGCCCAGTCTGGACGCCACGTCGGCCATGCGGTTTCCGAACACGCCGTTCTCCAGGATCAGCACCTTGTCGCCGGGCTCGACCATGTTCACGAAAGCGGCTTCCATGCCGCTGGAGCCGGTGCCGGAAAGCGGCACGGTCACTTCGTTCTCCGTGTTGAACATCTGCCGGAGGCCGCACTTGATCTCATCCATGATGTTCAGGAAATAGGGATCCAGGTGTCCGAGCACGGTCCTGGAAAGTGCAGCGTAGGTGCTGGGCGCCACGCCGGTGGGGCCTGCGCCGAGCAGAAGTGTGCTTTGAATGTCATCCAGCATGTTGTTCTTTTTCATTTTGGTTCCTTTCTGTCACTGTGGACGAAAACATAAATTTCACAGCCAGAACTCCAAAATAATAAGCACCTGTTCTTACAATACAAGAACAGGTGCATACAGACCGCTTTGGTCAAAGTTCCGCACTCTGTCCTTTTGCCTGAGAGATTTGCGCCATGCGCTTGCACCTTCGGCACCCGTGAGGGATTCTCCAGAGTTCCATCCGCATACAGTCCTGTTTTTTCAAACTCCTGAGAGTGTTACTCCTTCGGCAGACCCTTAGGTCACTTTCCTGTATGTTTCAACTGGCTGTATTTAATTGTTCATGAGTATAGAGCACTCACGCGGAAAATTCAAGGATATTTTTCCGAACAAAGCATATCATTTTTCTTTTAATCCGCGCGCTTCAGATATATGGATGCGGAACAGGGCGCCAGCCTGACGGAAAGCTCCATGTCCGTGTCCGGGCGCTCCATATCCTCCTCAAAGCGCTCTCCCTGCGTATGGAACACCCTGAGAAGCTGCTCGCCGGGGGCGATGCCGCACTGCCAGACGGGTATCCGTACTTCCTTTTCCCCATCGGAAACGTTGACGATGACAACGGCCGCTTCCTGCCCCAGCATGCGCCCGAAGGCAATGACTCCTTCGCCGCCATAGAGCGCGATCAGAGAGCCCTTTCGGAATACGGGGCGATTGCGCACGCGGATGAGCGCCTTGTAGAAGGCGGTCAGCTGCAGGTTTTCCTTTCCCCAGGGGAAGGGCCGTCTGCTGTCCGGATCGGTCCAGCCGCAGAGGCCGGCTTCATCGCCGTAATAAATGCCGGGCGCGCCGGGCCAGCACATCTGGATGACGACGGAGGTCATGAACAGCCCAACGGAAACGCCTTCCTCCGCTGCCGCCGCGCCGGCCGTCCTCAGTCTGCCGCAGCGCCCGGAGGTCCGGGTGAGCATGCGCGAGTGATCGTGATTGTCCAGCTGGTTCAGCGAGCTGAGCACCGAGGGCCAGGGCATGCCCTGAAAGCCTGCCCTCATCGCTTCAAAAAAGGCCGCGCCGTTGCCCTTCAGCTCCGGCGTGCTGTAATCGGAATGCTTTTCCATGCCGCTGACGAAATAGCTCACCGGATCCATGAATCCCCGGTAGTTCATGATGGTATCCCACTCATTGCCCTGCAGCCAGGGCCCGGGGTCTCCGTAGTGCTCCGCCAGAATGACGGCATCCTTTTTTACGGACTTGACCGCCTTTCTGAACATCTGCCAGAAATGATGGTTGTAGTCCCCGTCCGGACCGAGGTCTTCCGCCACGTCCAGGCGCCAGCCGTCCGCGTCATAAGGCGCCGCTATCCACTTTTCGGCGATGGAGAGCATATACGCTTCCAGTTCGCCGTTGTTCTCGTAATCCAGCTTGGGCAGGGTCGTCATGCCCCACCACTTGTCGTAGCTGTCGTTGCAGGGCCAGGCAGCGGGATCTTCGTTCTCAAAATGAAAGAAGCCCGCCCAGCGGCTGTCCTTGCTTTCATAGGCGCCGGGCTCCTCGTAAAAGCCCATGGCGTTGAACATATTGCTGCAGGATCCGCAGTGATTGAAGACGCCGTCCAGGATCACGCGGATGCCGGCCTCGTGGCAGCTTTTTACAAAGCTCTCAAAATAGGCGTTGGACGCTTCCAGATTCTCCGGGTCCGTGGTGCGGATGCGGTAGCCGCCCTCTTTTCTGATCACCGCCAGGTGCGGATCGATGTGTTCGTAATCCTGGCAGTCGTATTTGTGGTTGGAGGGACTGACAAACACGGGGTTCAGGTAAAGCGCCTCCACGCCCAGGTCTTTCAGATAGGGGAGCTTTTCCGCGATGCCCTGCAGGTCGCCCCCGTAGAAGCGCAGGATATCCGGCTCCTTGACGTCCTCTTCTCCCTCGTCGATGTGTTCGGAAAAGAGCTTTCCGTCCGTGAATTCGCCCTCCCGGACGTCGTTGTCCGGACAGCCGTTGCGGAAACGATCCGGAAAGATCTGATACACCACGGCGCCCTGCATCCATTCCGGCACCTCAAAATCCGCCGTCAGCGTCAGCTCCCTGTGGAAGAGGTACGACTCTTCGCCCCGGAATACCTCAAAGCGGTAGTACATCTCCGGACCCGCCGTCACCTCTGCCTCATAAAAGTCAAAGAGGGCGTCGGACCACGCCTTGTACATGCCCGTGCGGCTGCCGTCCGAGAAGATCAGCTCCACCCGGTCCACGTTGTCCTTCAGGGTACGGAAGCGGATGCGCACCCGGTCGCCCGTACAGAAAACAGACGGCACAACGAATTGTTCCGTGCCGTCTGTAAACAGGGCTTCTTTCACAATGCAGTCTCTATTCATGCCTCTCCGGCTTCCGCAGCAAATAATTCCGCAAATTCTTCCCCGCTCAGTCTTTCCTTCTCCAGCAGCAGCCTGCAGCTCTCCTCCAGCACGTTTTTGTGCTCCATGATGATCTGCTTCGCCGCCTGATAGCACTCGTCCACAAGGCGCTTGACTTCATTGTCGATCATGCTCAGCATGCTGTCTCCGTAGCTCTTGGAGTGGGCGATGTCATAGCCCAGGAAGACGTCGTCGTCGTTGTCATCGTAACTGATCATGCCGATGCGCTCGCTCATGCCGTACTTCATGACCATGGCCCTGGCGATGCTGGTCACCTGCTTGATGTCCTGCATGGCGCCGGTGGTGATGTCGTCGCACACCAGCTCTTCCGCGATGCGGCCGCCCATGGCTGCCATCATCATATGCTTCAGCTGGCCCTTTGTCACAAAGCTGTCGTCATTGTCGGGAAGGGGCATGGTGTAGCCGGCAGCGCCCTCGCCCGTGGGGATGATGCTGATGATATGCACCGGGCCCACGTCCTTCAGCAGATGGAAGAGGATGGCATGGCCCGTCTCATGATAGGCCGTGATCTTCTTGTCTCTTTCGGAGATGACCCTGGAGCGCTTTTCCGTGCCGATGCCGGTCTTGATGAAGGCATCGTCGATGTCCTTCTGCGTAATGACCGGGCTGTCGTTCATGACCGCCTTGATGGCCGCCTCGTTCAGTATGTTTTCCAGATCCGCGCCGGAATAGCCCGCCGTGCTTCTGGCGATCTTATGCAGGTCCACGTCCTCCGAGAAGTGCTTGTTGCTGCCATGGAGCTTTAAAATGGCCTCTCTGGCCGCCACGTCCGGCTTGCTCACGGCCACCTTGCGGTCGAAACGTCCGGGACGCATGATGGCGGGATCCAGAATGTCCACGCGGTTGGTGGCCGCCATGACGATGACGCCCTGGTTCTGGGTGAAGCCGTCCATCTCTACCAGAAGCTGGTTCAGCGTCTGCTCGCGCTCATCGTGAGAGCCGCCCAGACCCGTGCCTCTTCTGCGGCCCACGGCGTCGATCTCATCGATAAAGACGATGCAGGGCGCCGTCCTCTTGGCCTCTTCAAACAGGTCCCTGACCCTGGCTGCGCCGACGCCCACGTACATTTCCACGAAATCCGAACCGGAAATGCTGTAGAACGGCACCTGCGCCTCGCCGGCCACGGCCTTGGCTATGAGGGTCTTGCCCGTTCCGGGAGGGCCCACCAGGATGATGCCCTTGGGGATGTGCGCGCCCATTTCCCTGAACCTGGACGGGCTCTTCAGAAACTCCACCACTTCCTTCAGGTCCTGCTTCTCCTCGATCATGCCGGCCACGTCGTCAAAGGTGACCTGCTGCTTCTCGCTGAGCACGGCGCGGCTTTTGCCGAAGTTGTTCATCTGGGCGCCCGCGCCCGCCTGACGCCTTAAAATAAAGAACACCAGGCCGAGGCTGAGCAGCGTGGAGAACAGATAGGCCCAGAGGAAATTGCCGCTGCTGCCGTTGCTGATGACCACTTGGTAATCGATATCGGCGTTCTGCAGCTTCTCAGCCACCGCGGCCGTATCGGTCACGCCGGTCTTGAAGCTGTTGCCGGTGCTGTTCATCTGGATCCTGACGATGCCGCCGGGGCCCTGGCTCTGTTCGATCACCACCGAAGCGATCCCGCTTCCGTCCTCGATCAGCTTGTTCATCTCTCCCACCGAAAGCGACTTGGCGCTGTTCAGGGGGGCGATCACATAATACAGGATGACCGCGATCAGCAGGATCGGGATGATGGGGATTCTGATTGTTCTCTTGTTCTTATCCATTTATTCCTCGTCTGACTCTTCCACCGCACCGATGTAGGGAAGATTTCTGTATTTCTGATCAAAGTCCAGGCCGTAGCCCACGACGAATTTGTCCTCCACTTCAAACGCGCAGTAATCCGCTTCCAGCTCCACCGTCCTTCTGCTGGGCTTGCTCAGCAGGGTGCAGATCTTCAGGGACGCCGGCTTGCGGCCCTGAAGGATGCCCATCAGGTAAGACAGCGTAAAGCCCGTGTCGATGATATCTTCCACAACGATGACGTTTTTGTTCTCGATGGGCTCGTCCAGGTCCTTGATGATCTTGACGATGCCGCTGGAGACCGTGCCGCTGCCGTAGCTGGATACCGACATGAAGTCGATGGACGTGGGAGGCGTCAGATATTTGCTCAGCTCGGTCATGAAATAGGCGCCGCCCTTCAGCACGCAGATCAGGTGGATCTCCTTTCCGGCGTAGTCCTTATTGATCTGCTCCGCCACTCTCTGAATGCCCTGCGCCAGTTCTTCCTTTGAGATCAAAGTTGTGATGGTATAGCCCATGTCAAGCCTCCGTGTTTTCTGTATGATCGGCTGTTTTTCCGCCCGCGTCCCGCGTGTTTCCGGCCCCGGCGGGCATCAGTTCCCGTTTCCGTCCGATGACGGTATACGGCCCCCGGTTCACGGCCGCATAGCCCTCCGGCAGGTCCAGGGCATGGCCCCGTCCCGCGGAAAGCGCACCGTCCAGCGCCTTCACATGGACCTCGCCCCAGTCCTTCAGGGGCAGTCCCAGACTGCGAAGCGCCTCAATTATAACATATCTGCGCAGGATTTGTGGGATTTCCTGCATCTTCTTCCTGGGAAGCATAAGCTTTTCGCGGCCGCCGTTCAGCTCTTCCAGCAGGCGGACAGCCTCGGCCGAAAAATAGGCGTCGGCCTCCTGCAGCATGCGCCCCGCGCTGACGATGTGCTCCGCCGCCCGGCTGTTCACGCCCTCCTTCAGGGCCGGCAGCACCACATGGCGGATGCGGTTCCGGGCAAAGACCGTGTCTTCGTTGGTGGAGTCCGTCACATAGGAAAGGCCGTTCCTTTCCAGATATGCCAGGATCTCCTCCCTGGATACCGTGAGCAGGGGGCGGATGACGCCGTCCCGCTTCTCCCGCATGCCTCCGAGGCCCTTCAGGCCGCTGCCCCTGGCCAGGTTCATGAGGATGGTCTCCGCCTGGTCATCCGCGTGATGGGCCACAGCGATGAGCGCGTCCCCGGGCCCTGCCGCCTCCCTCAACAGGCGGTAGCGCAGGATGCGGGCGGCCTCCTCCAGGGAAAGCCCCTGCTCCTCCGAGAAGGAACGCACCGGCGCCTCCATCAGACGGAAGGCAATGCCCCGCTCCTCACAGAAACGGCGGCAGAAGGCAGCATCGCGGTCGGCTTCTTCGCCCCTCAGCCCGTGATGCACATGGACCGCGCTGACTTCCGAGCCCAGCAGCCTCCTCAGAGACCACAGAACGGACAGCAGGCAAAGAGAATCCGCTCCTCCGGAAAAGCCGGCGATCAGCCTGCTTCCCCGGGGGATCAGCTTCTCCTCCCTGATGTGTTTGAGTACTTTCTTTTCCAGCCTGTCCATGTGTGACGCCCGTCATGCCCGGAAACCGCCCGGGCCCGGAAACGGCCCTGCGCGGAAACGATCCTGCCCGGAAACGGCCCTGCGCGGGCCCGTTCCGGGCCGTTTGAAAAAAGGGCCCGGAGCACCACCCGGGTGCTTCGGACCCCTTGCCCTTTCAGACTATTCTATTTTCTCTTTTATCAATACCTCGTCCGGCTTCAGGAGTCCCAGCTTTTCCCTGGCGACCTCCTCAATGTACTGATGGGTCTTGACGTACTGTTTCTTCTGCAGCAGTTCCTCGGTTCTTCTGTCTTCTGCTTCCAGCATGCCTTTTATAGTTTCTATGCGCATCACAAGTCCTTGGTCACGGGACCTTAAATCACCACTGTCCATGATCATAATGAATGTCACCAGACCCATGGCCAGCATGATCCCAAGCACAATGGTATTGTTGAATCTGTTTTTTCTGCGCTTTTTCTTCCCCGGCATATCAGATATATTTGTACATCTCCTCTGCCCGGTCCTTTCTGATGACTTCTTCCACAGAAAGAACCTCTACCGAAACAGCTTTGTCCCCATAGCGGATCTCAATGCAATCGCCGGCCTTCACATCCTGTGAGGCCTTGGCCACTTTTCCGTTGACGCTGACTCTGCCGGCATTGCAGGCATCGCAGGCCACGGTGCGCCGTTTGATCAGACGTGAGACCTTGAGGTATTTATCCAGACGCATGGATTACTTTACGTAATCCTTCAGGGCCTTTGCAGGGCTGAACTTAACGGCCTTACATGCGGGAGACTTCATGGTCTCGCCGGTTCTGGGATTGCGGACAGTTCTTGCCTTTCTCTCAGCAGCCTTGAAGGTACCGAGCTCAGGGATCTGGACCTTTCCGCCGTCCTTTAATTCCTCGCGAATGCTGGCGGTCAAACCTTTGATGACTTTATCGATGTCCTTCTTGCTAACGCCGCTTTCCTCTGCTATTGCATTGATCAGCTCTGTCTTGTTCATAATGATCCTCCTAATGATATATGCATGAATGCACATGCTTCTTTAGTTATAATAATTTGGCCCTTTCTTGTCAAGTTAACAAGGCCAAATCAGAAGAGTCCGGTGATCTTTCCGTCCTCGTCCACGTCGATTTTTTCTGCGGCGGGGACCCTGGGCAGTCCGGGCATGGTCATGATCTCTCCGGTAAGGGCTACGATGAAGCCTGCGCCGGCGGAGACCTTCAGGTTGCGGACCGTGATATGGAAGCCCTTGGGGGCGCCCAGCAGGGCCGGATCATCCGTGAAGGAGTACTGGGTCTTGGCCATGCAGATGGGCATGCCGCCGAAGCCGAGCTCCTCCAGCTGAGCGGCCTGCTTCTGTGCTGCGGGGGTCAGCTGCACGCCGTCGGCGTGGTACACTCTCCTGCAGATGGTCTCCAGCTTCTCTTCAATGCTGCCTTCCAGACCATAGCTGAAGCTGAAGTCATTCTCCTCTTCGCAGAGTCTGACCACTTCCTTCGCCAGGGCGATGCCGCCCTCGCCGCCCTTGGCCCAGACCTCGGACAGGGCCACGTTGACGCCCAGTTCCTTACACTTAGCCTCGACCAGCTCCAGCTCGGCCTTTGTATCCGTGGGGAACGCGTTGATGGCCACCACACAGGGAAGCTTGTATACGTTTTTGATGTTGTCCACATGCTGCAGCAGGTTGGGAAGGCCCTTCTCCAGCGCCTCCAGGTTCTCCTGATTCAGCATATCCTTCTTTACGCCGCCGTGGGACTTCAGCGCGCGGACGGTGGCCACCATGACCACGGCCGAGGGCTTCAGGCCCGCCATGCGGCACTTGATGTCCAGGAACTTCTCCGCGCCCAGATCCGCGCCGAAGCCGGCCTCCGTGATGGCGTAATCGCCGTACTTCATGGCCATTCTTGTGGCGGTCACGGAATTGCAGCCGTGCGCGATGTTGGCGAAGGGGCCGCCGTGGATGAAGGCGGGCGTATGCTCAAGGGTCTGCACCAGATTTGGCTTTAAGGCATCCTTCAGCAGGGCTGCCATGGCGCCTTCCGCCTTGAGCTCATGCGCGGTAACGGGCTTTCCGTCATAGGTATAGCCGACGATGATCCTGCCCAGTCTGGCCTTCAGGTCTTTGATATCGGAAGCCAGGCACAGGATGGCCATGACCTCGGAAGCCACGGTGATGTCGAAGCCGTCCTCACGGGGCACGCCCTGGGCCTTTCCGCCAAGGCCGTCCACGATGTGGCGCAGCTGTCTGTCGTTCATGTCAACGGCTCTCTTCCAGGTGATCTGCTTGAGATCAATGCCCAGCGCGTTGCCCTGCTGGATGTGGTTGTCCAGCATGGCGGCCAGCAGGTTGTTGGCTGCGCCGATGGCGTGGAAGTCGCCGGTAAAGTGCAGGTTGATGTCCTCCATGGGAACGACCTGGGCATAGCCGCCGCCGGCAGCGCCGCCCTTCACGCCGAAGACCGGGCCGAGCGAGGGCTCTCTGAGCGCGACCATGACCTTCTTGCCGATCTTTCTCATGCCGTCGGCCAGACCGACGGTCGTGGTGGTCTTTCCTTCGCCTGCGGGAGTGGGATTGATGGCCGTGACCAGGACCAGCTTTCCGTCAGGTCTGTCTGCAATACCCCCTTCGGAAGCGGGTTTCTTTAACAGATTGTAGTCGATCTTTGCCTTGTAATTGCCGTAAAACTCAAGATCCTTTTCGTCGATGCCGGCTATTGCGGCGATCTCCGTGATCTTTTTCATTTTGCATTCCTGCGCGATCTCAATATCAGACTTATACGCCATGTTTCCAAACCTCCCTTTTTGATAAGTGAATTTTATAATAGGACGGGCCTTTTCGCAACTCGCATTTCCGCCAATTTTGCAATGATCAGAGACCATATGCCTATTAAAACTGCCAATGGCCGCACGGACAATTCCTCATTGACGAAGCACGCGCCTCAGCAGTAAGCTTAAACTGATGAAACGGACACGCGTCCGTGAACAGAGACCGGCCAAAGCGGCTTGAACAGAGGCCGGCTAAAGCGGCTTGAACAAAGGCTGAACAAAACATTCTGAAAGGGGAAGTTACCATGTTAAGAGACAACGCCTACAAGTATTTCATCGAGTGCGACAACAACTGCGCGGAGACCA
>Ga0129307_1001189_pt1 | contig 30108 bp, 30 predicted proteins | sample P1105metagenome_FD_94437 | JGI IMG/M metagenome (GOLD analysis project Ga0129307, IMG submission 94437) | Capybara group fecal microbial communities from Wisconsin, USA - P1105 metagenome | ecosystem: Host-associated > Mammals > Digestive system > Large intestine > Fecal | place: USA: Wisconsin...
ATGGTAGTGTGGGAGCTTCCCATGTGAGAGTAGGACACCGCCAGGTATTATTTTAGCGAAGGAAACCCCGGTTCAGAAATGAGCCGGGGTTTTTGTGTTTTCGATAATTAACGTTCTTTGCCGGGTTAATTCGTTGCGAATTTCTTCTTTTATTTTATCAAAAGTGTGAACGTTTCTTTTGGGTTATACTCTTTTAATTTCATCTGTGATAATATTATTAACTATAAAATTATTCATTAGACAATTATTTGCTAAATGAATTGGCTAATGGACTTGTTATTTACTTTTTTATTTTTTGGGGTTATTTAATGAATAAGGTCGGTGTATTAGCTTTCCTTATGGGCGGAGCTTTGTGCGCTCAAAATGCGGTAAGTTCTCCGATAGATGAACAACGAGAGGATATTATTCGCTATTCCCGGTTGGGTGATGCGCAATTGGTCGAAGGAACAAAACAGCTTGCGGATTTATACCGGAATACGCATGATCATAAGGTTCGTGATGATCTGATTACTCTTTTAGTCAGACAAAATCAATTTAAAGAGGCTTTAGCCGTTTGTCGTCATTGTCGATTAGACGAATTGTCCGAAAATGAATTGGAAGTTTTAGCTAAAGCGGCGAGAAACGAACGACAATTTCAGCAATCTTTATCTTTTTATAATCGATTAACACGAGTTTCGCCTAAAAATCCTAATGGATTATTAGGATTATCTTTGGTTAATACCGATATATCTCATTTCGACGATTCTCAAAAATATCTTTCTCAATATAAACGAAAATTCGGTATTGATAACGAATATAAGCAAGCCGATTTATATTTATTAGAGAGTAGTGAATCTTTAACCTCCAAATTACATCGACTAAGTAATAATTTAGTTAAAAATCCGAATGATATTGAATCAGCGAAAAAATTATATCGCGTTGCGGCTCAATTAAATATTTCACCTCTTCAAGAAAAACTTATTTCCGATTATCCGGATTTATTTAATGAAACCGATAAATTATGGTTCTTGCATGATGATGCCGTTCGAACGGTAAAAAATATTCCTAATCGGCGGCAATTAAAGGAAGCTTATTCGAATCTCGAAGAAGCTTATAGCAAAGCACCTGAAGGCAGTCCTGTTAAACAACAATCTTTACAGGATATGGTGGTTGTTGCCTCTAAGCTGAATAATACCGATTATGTTGAAAAAAACTATATTCTTTTGCAAGAATCGGAGCAAGTTATACCGAATTATGTAAAAGAATCTTATGCGGATTCTTTATTGGCCTCGGGTTCGCCTTTTTTAGCGCTTGATCTGTATCGTGAAATCGAACAAAGTTATTTTGCACAAAAACAGAAAGTCCCGTTTTCTTTACAATTAAAAATTGTTAACGCACTAACTGATGCGGCTAAATATTCGGAAGCGCAGAATTATTTAGAATCCGGAATGGCAGAAATGCCGCTTTATGTGATGGACTTTACCCGTTCGAGAAAAATAGAGAATCCCGATTATGGTAATTATTTTTCCAGCAAAGTGAATTTACAGGCGGCTAAAGGGAATTTATCGGATGCAATGCAATTGGTTGATGAGCGATTATCGCTTACTCCCGGAGACGGATGGGTGATGTTGACTAAAGCTGAGCTGGAAAGTGCGCGGGATCATTCGGATGATGCGTTAAACTGGATTGAGAAAGCTCAGGAATTTTTACCGGGCGAACCGATTTGGGTCGAAGTTGCGAAAGCGAATGTGGCGTTATCCGTAAATGATTGGAAAACTGCGAGTGGTATAGTCAATAATTGGTCAACAGAACAAAAAGAAAATGTTACGTCTTTTTTAGAACAATATGAACAAGCAAAATCCGCTCGGTTAGTTGCATCCGGGGGAATTTCTCACCGCACTTCTCCGGCCGGAGAGAATGAAAGTAATCAGGAATATTATCTTTACTCGCCTAAAACGGATGACGGACATAATGCATTTGTTCATTACCTTATAACTAAATCACCCGATGACGGTTTAAAACTTGAACAGCAACGTATTGGCGCCGGGATTGAAGCGAATTTTTATCCCGTTATTATAACGGCCGAAGCGGGCAAGGGGATTAAGTTAAACGATAAAGCTTATTTTGCGGCTAATATCCAGTATCGTTTAAATCAGCATTGGAATTTTAGCATACGAGGCGGTTTAAATAGCGCCAATACACCGGTGAAGGCACTATATCAAGATGTATATACTAAGGAGCTGGATTTTTCAGCCAGTTATAAATATTCAAATCGATTCGAAGTCGGGAGTAATGTTTCCCTAATGAAATTTGACGATGGAAACTTACGTAAAGATTTGTCTATTTGGTCGAATTTTAATTTATTTAAATACAATCGCTGGAATTTAGACGGCAGTTTGTTTGCTTCCTATGAACGCAATAAAGATATCTCCGGGGCATATTATTATAATCCGTCAAAGAGTCGTTCTGCAGAAGGAAATTTGGATTTGTCTTATTTCCAACCGTTTGATCACCGTATTACTTTAACGCATCATATTAAAGGCGGGGCGGGTTATTACTGGCAGGATAATTTCGAGAGTAGTGAAACCTGGTCTATCGCCTATGGTCAGGAATGGCATTTAGGTAGACGTTTAAGTATTTCTTATGATATCGGTCGAAAAAGATCCATTTATGATGGAGCGCCTGAATTTAATAATTTTATTAATCTGAATTTATCCGCTTCTTTTTAATTTTTATAGCATTTCTTTCTAAGGGTTTATATGTTTAAAAAGTATATAAAAAATTTTGGGTATTTAATTGTTTTATTACTTTTAAATATACCGGCTTTTGCATTAAACGAGCATTTAGGTATTCTTTGTTACCATAATGTAATTGACGAAAGTGTTCCGAATAAACATCAACAATATTTTCCACAAACTATTTCTGCTCAGACATTAATTACGCATTTCAACTGGTTACGAAATAACGGATATAAACCGGTTAGCCTGCAACAAATCATGGATGCCCGAAACGGCGGACATCCGCTGCCGGATAAAGCCGTATTGTTAACTTTTGATGATGGTTATGAAAGTTTTTATAACGTGATTTATCCGCTCCTGAAAGCTTATAACTATCCTGCCGTGTATGCCATAGTCACGGATTGGGTTAATACTCCGAATAACCGGAAAATTTCTTACGGTAATCAAAAATTGAATCGTAACGAGTTCGTTACATGGCAGCAACTGCGTGAAATGCAGGCGAGCGGGTTGATTGAAATGGCGTCTCACACCAATGATCTTCACCACGGAATCAACGCCAATCCGGCAGGCAGCAGCTTACCGGCTGTTATTGCGCCGGCCTATCGTAACGGTCAGTATGAAACGTCAACGGAGTATAAGAATAAGTTGCGTAAAGATTTCCAGCGTTCTTATGATTTATTGAAAAAAAATGTAGGCGTGGCGCCTCGCGCCATGGTTTGGCCTTATGGTCACTTTACGGCAACCGCAGCGGATATTGCGAAAGAGGTTGGCTTTGAAGTGCATATGTCGCTTGTCGATACAAAAACGAATACGCCCGAACAATTTCATTTAGGCCGATTATTGCTGGATACTGAAACTTCGATCGAGACTATTGCGAATTACTTGAAAAATAAGAATGAATCATTGTCGGTGCAACGTTCTTTGCGAATTAAGCTGGATGACGTTTATGATCCTGATCCGATAAAACAGGGTAAAAATCTGGATAAAATTATTGAACGCATTCACCGACAAGGTGTTTCAAGAGTTTATATTCAGGCTTTCTCGGATGTAAATAATGACGGTATTGCAGAGGCATTGTATTTTCCTAACAAATATTTACCCGTGCGGGCTGATCTGTTCAGTCGAGTTGCCTGGATTCTGGAAACCAGACTCAATGTTTCTCCTTACGTCTGGCTGCCGGTTTCGGCTTTTGATTTAACAAATGTGGATTCACATAAAACGGAGATGATTAAATCCGTTTATCAGGATTTATCGCTTTACGCTAAATTTAAAGGTATTTTATTCACCGATGATCAGGTTATTGAAAAGGGCGAACAAAATATTTCGGCTTTATTTAAAATAACCGACGAAGTGAAAAAAGTCATGTCGCCTTATGTATTGTGGGGAAGTGAATATTTTAAAACGACCGGCATGATTTCGGCGCCGTTAAATTTATCGTCTCAGAATGAAACGCAATTTACACGGCGTTTAGCGAGTTTCGCTAAATATTATGACACCGTGCTGGTATCAACCGCCCCTTATCTGCATCATTCCGAGTTTTCCAAACGGGAAGCAAAAAATTGGGTGGATGATGTAGTGAAAAGTACGACGCCGTATATTGCAAAAGATAAACTCGCTTTTGAATTACAAGCCGTGGATGCGCGAACTCAACAAGCCGTGCCGGATGATGAGTTGGCGGATTGGATGGAGGTGCTCCAGAATGAAAACAAAATTTACAATTTTGGCTACTATCCGGACAATTTCCAGACCGATCAACCAAAACTGCAAAAAATCCGACCGCACTTTTCAATAAATACCAATATCGGATTGAAATAAGGGGCGAATTATGTCGTGGTTTGATGTATTAAATGCAACGTTATTTATGTATCCCGCTCTGATGGCGGTTTATTGGACCATTGCGGCGGGTTATTATTACTTTTTTATTGAAGGAAAATTGCAGGAACCGGAATTCGCTCGAATGGATATGGCGGACGTGCCGATGGTTTCTATTATGATACCTTGTTATAACGAGGCCGATAATCTGGATGACGCCATTCCTTATTTACTCAAGTTGAAATATCCGAAATTCGAGCTTATTTTTATTAACGACGGCAGTAAGGATGCGACAGGCGAAATTATCGACCGCTGGGCGCAAAAAGACAGCCGCATCGTTGCGTTACATCAAGAGAATGCCGGTAAGGCGAGCGCCTTAAATCACGGTTTAACCGTCGCCAAAGGCAAATATGTCGGCTGTATCGACGGCGACGCCGTTCTGGATTACCGTGCTGTGGATTACATGGTTCAGGCGTTGGAATCTAATCCGCAATACGGCGCAGTGACGGGGAATCCGCGGGTGCGCAACCGTAGTACGATTTTAGGCTGTTTACAAACCTCGGAATTCAGCTCCATTATCGGTTTGATTAAACGCGCGCAAAGCGTGATGGGAACTATTTTTACCGTGTCCGGCGTATGTTGTTTGTTCAAAGCGGAAGCCATGCAAAAAATCGGCGGTTGGAGTACCAATATGATCACCGAAGATATTGATGTCAGCTGGAAGCTGCAAACGGCGGGATACAATATAATTTACGAACCCCGCGCTTTGTGTTGGACGCTTATGCCTGAAACAATTAGCGGGCTTTTTAAACAACGTTTACGTTGGGCACAAGGCGGAGCTGAAACGATTCTGAAATATTTTCCGGTGGTTTGGCGTTTTAAAAACCGTCGTTTATGGCCGATGTATCTGGAATATTTCGTCACCGCAATCTGGGCGTATGCGCTTATTGCGGTATTATGCATCAATACTTATCTTCAAATTACTCAAGGGACGTTTGAAGTATCCGTATTTCGGGTGCTGATGACGGTATTGTTTTTCTCTTTCTTCTGGCAGTACATGTTCAGTTTGTATATTGATAGCCGCTATGAGAAAGGGTTATTTCGTTATTCTTTATATTGTATTTGGTATCCGTACGTGTATTGGTTACTGAATATGTTGACGCTCGTTTTCGGGATTCCGAAGGCGATTTTTAGAAACAAGTCCAAGTTGGCCGTCTGGACAAGTCCTGATAGAGGGGTATGAATTGGAACTGCAAAAATTAATGATTATTAAAAAACAAACAAAAGAATTGCCGTTGGCTTTGATTCTGAAAAGTATGTTGTTAAGCCTGGTAACCTGGTCTTTGTGGGGATATACCGTTTATGCGATTATCCGGTATTCGCAAAAGATTTTTACCAATCCGGTTTTTGAACATTACTTTTTCGCAGACATTGTCGTATTTATGTTCGCAAGCTCGGTGGCATTGCTGGTGATTGCAATTGTTTGGTCGTTTATTGCAAAACCGTCAAAACGCTTGGTTCTTCATCATCAGAACTGATTAACGGAAAAGGCACAAGAAATTGTGCCTTTTGTGATCAAGGTTTCGGTAAAGTGCGGTAAAAAATTTCATAGTTTTTTCATCATGTAAAAAACTATGAAATTTTTTACCGCACTTTTGTTCAATTAGGGGTCGGAAATCTCGATCGTTTTATCCAGCCACAACGTATTGCCTTGATAATCATAAGCCTGATAATCTTTACCGTCCCGCTGTTGAACGTGGTCCGTTTTCCGCCAATGGGGATTTAATTGGATTTTCTGTTTATCCGAACCGTTGAGCCAGAAAGTAATTTTCCGTTCGGGCAGTTTGTTTTCCTGTAATAAACGGACGGTTTGCCGATTGTTTTTCAAGGCAATAAACGCATGATTTTTAAGCTGCAACAAGTCGATATAGGTTGTGCTGTCCAATGAGGCAAAATCGTTTTCCGTTAATAAACGCAGACGTCGGTTCGTTTCGTCACGGTTGTTCGCCGCTTTGGTTTTGTAAATAATTGCCGTTAGTAACGGCGCCGTATATTTTTGAATGGAATCGCTTTGCAGCGAACCGGCATGCTCGCCCCAGATGGAGAGTGCCGATCCCATGATTTTATGCGGATCTTTGATTTTATTTTGCGGGTTTTGCTCGTCCCAGATGGTTAAATCCCAATTTTTCAGCACATCTCTCGTGGCAAAATTGCTGTCATGGGAGGTGGCGGCGCCCTCTTCCGGCGTGAAGTACAAATAATAGGCGTTATAGTTGAGAACCGAAAAACCGCGTTCTATTAATTCCGGCATGCTCATGCGGATTTTTCGACGACGTTGCGCTTCCCGTTCGTCCTGCGGATTGCCGTCATAACTCCAGTAAGTAATTTGAATATCGGGGTTGAGTTGATTGATGGTGGCTTTAATTAATCCGTCATTCCAAATTCTGGTTTTCAGCCCTTTTTCCTGAAGAAATTTGGCTAGCGTATTGGCGTAATTAATAAATTCGTGATTATTATCTACTCCGTAGCCGAATTCATCGCCGCCGATATGAAAATGCCGGCTGCTGTCACCGAAAATATCAACCACTTCCGTTATCAGCGATTTGACAAAGGCAATGCTGTCAGGATTGGTGATGTCGATTTCTTCTTCGGTCCACTTGGAACGGATCTTTTGCACATAAGGTTTTCCGTGTTCTTTTTCCAGCAAATCAAAAATCGCCGTCATGTGGTTAGGACTGTCTAATTCGGGAATCAATTCAACATTTTTACTTTTGGCGTAATCCGTGATGTCTTTCAGTTGGGCGTAACTTAAAAACGGTTTATGGGTTTTCGGGTTAATATAGACGCCGTATTGATCCTGCGTGGCGTTTTCGGCGCGTTGATTTAACACGGCGCTTTCCAAGGCATAATTTTCATGATCGGAAAAATGCAGATGCAGGAATGTTCCGCCCGCATTATGAATTGTGTCAATAAACGCTTTAATCACTTCGGCGGGATAAAAATGGCGGGCAATGTCTAGCGCCAGTCCCGTTTCTTTATTGGGTGCCGATTCCGTAGGTTGAAAAGCCTGGCGAAGCTGTAAAATTGCGCTGTCGTCATCAACGGCTTGCACGGGGAACGAATGAAATCCAAGTCCTATCAATACGGCTAAAATTAGAGGGTTTCTGGCTTTACGCGAAGAATCCGACATGTTTATTATCATCCTGGTTTTAACGTTGTTATGAAGTGATTTAAGGTATAGGCGATAAAGTCCTTACTAATTGTAGATAAAATTTTGTTAGAATAGTTCAACTTTATTTATCGAAACGACTTCGTGAAAATGATTTTATGAAAAATGTCAGACACTTTACACAGCGTTATATTGACTGGGTAATCAAACTCGGTCGCGTAAAATTTTCCGTGCTGGGATTTTTGATTCTGGCGGCTTTTGCCTTGCTTACGCATATTGTTCTGAGCTTTATCGTGGTTGGCAAAATTCATTGGGAAAGTTTGGGCTATTCTATTATTTTCGGTTTGATTTCAGCGCCGTTTGTGATTTATTTCTTCACGGTCTTGGTGGAAAAGTTGGAATTGTCCCGGCAAGATTTGGCGCAGCTGATTCGCGATAAAACGGATTTGATGGCGACCATCAGCCATGAACTGCGCACACCCTTAAACGGCATTGTAGGATTAACCCGAATTTTGCTGGATACGCCGTTAACCGACGAACAGAAAAATTATCTGAATACCATTAATGTCAGTGCGGTCTCTTTAGGCAACATTTTTAACGACGTTATCGATCTTGAAAAAATCGATTCGCGCAAATTGGAGTTGTATAAAAAAGAAACGGATTTTTTCAGTTTTATCAACGATATTAATCATATTGCACAATTTTTAGCGGGACAGAAAAATCTTACCTTCGAATTAAAAACCTCGCCGGATTTACCGCACTTTCTGTTGATCGACGCGACTCGTCTGAATCAGATTTTATGGAATCTAATCAGCAATGCCGTGAAATTCACTGAAAAAGGGAAAGTGACGTTGAATATTCAACGTCTTTCAGCGAACGGTTTTCAGTTTTCCGTCAGCGATACGGGACAGGGAATTCCCCGTGATGAACTGACCAAAATTTTCGGTCTGTATTATCAGGTCGAAAACAAACATAAAGCGGCAGGCAGTGGCATCGGTTTATCCATTTCGAAAAATATCGCCAATCTGATGAACGGCAATTTAACGGTTTCCAGTGAGTTGGGCAAAGGCTCGACTTTCGTGCTGACCATTGAAGCGGAGCCGCTGGCGGAATCTCATGCGACTTTCGCAACGCCCGTTATTTCCAACCTGAACGTTCTGTTGGTGGAAGATATTGAACTCAATATTTTGGTGACGAAATCCTTGCTGGAAAAATTGGGTCATCACGTGGACGTAGCGATGAGCGGCAAAGAAGCCATCGATAAATTCGAGCAACATGATTACGATTTGGTGTTGCTGGATATTCAGCTGCCGGACATGTCCGGTTTTGAAGTGGCGCATTTTCTGCGGCGCAATTATGAAGACGGCGTTTATGATTATTTGCCGCCATTGGTGGCGCTCACCGCCAATGTCATGCAGGATAAATCCGTATTTCAGGTGAAAGGCATGGACGACGTATTGCGCAAACCGCTTTCCGTGACGGCATTAACGGAATGCCTGGCGCAATATTTTGATGATTCGACGATTGCGGCGGAAAAATCGAGCCTGGATCAGGTAAAAAGTGCGGTCAAATTTGAGCAAGATTTTGATCCGGCTTATGCGGAGGATATCGATTTTTCCCATATCAACGAATTAACGGCCGTGATTGGCCGAGCGGCGTATCGGCAAAATCTCGCCCATTACCGGCAGGCGAGGCACGCAGAGTTGGATATTCGTTCCGTCTATCAACAGTTTTGCGCGCAACCGGATGCGCAAATAAAAGAACGACTTTGCCAGGCGGCGCATAAATTAAAAGGCGCGGCGGGCAGTTTGGGATTGCATAAAGTACAGCTGCTGGCGAATCATATTCAGCATGGTGAAGCGGCGGATTGGGAAGCCAAATTATCTGCACGAATGGCAGAACTGGATACGGCGGAAAATCGAAGTTTGCAATATTTGCAGAACTGGATTGAGGAAGCGGAATAACGATGAAAATAATCAAGGAGCCGAAAGGCTCCTCGTTTTTTATGCGTTGAATTCATTGCCTAAGCAAGGTTGAATCAGACTTAAGATCGCTTTTACAACACGCGGCGAAGCTACTACGATGTGACCTTCTTTTAAGAATTGATGCCCGGCATTGAAGTCGCAAGCCAAAGCGCCGGCTTCGCGAGCGATAAGTTCACCGGCGGCGATATCCCAGGCTTTTAAGCCCATTTCAAAGAAACCGTCTACCCGACCGGCGGCGACGTAACACAAGTCTAACGCAGCAGAACCCGTACGGCGGAAATCGGCCGCTTCGGCGGATAACGCACTCATCATAGCAAACTGAATCGGCATAAATTTTGGTTGTTTGAACGGAAATCCGGTGGTTAATACCGCGCCTTGTAAATCGCGACGTTCCGGCACGCGTAAGCGAAGTTCGTTGAATTTGGCGCCTTCGCCGCGTACCGCAGTGAACAGTTCGTTTTTAATCGGATCGTATACCACGCCCACTTCTGTGCGGCCTTTCACACGAATGGCGATAGAAACGGAAAAATGGGGGAAACCTTTAATAAAGTTGGTAGTGCCGTCTAACGGATCAATCACCCATTGAATATCGGTGTTTTTACCTTCTAACGCGCCGCTTTCTTCCGTTACGACGGTATGGTCGGGATAAGAGGCGCGAATCGTTTCAATAATCACGGCTTCCGCCGCTTTATCCACATTGGTGACATAATCGTTAGGGCCTTTAGCGCTGGTTTGAATATCATCACGGCGTTCGTAACTTTTAGCAATTACATTGCCCGCTTTTCGCGCCGCACGAATAGCGATATTTAACATTGGGTTCATAAATTGTCCATCGGATAGATTGTGAAAAGAACGATTGCGGACGGGAAATCCGCTCATATAAACGGTGAAATATTATAGAGACTTTTTGTTTTGAATTCTACCGAAAAAAATGAAAAAAACTGACTAACTTTCAAGGTTATTATGGTAGAATAACCACAATTTTTACTTTGAATGTAAATAATATGTTAAATAATATTCGCATTGTGTTGGTAGAGACTTCTCATTCCGGCAATATCGGTTCTGCCGCCAGAGCGATGAAAACTATGGGATTAATAAACCTCTGTCTGGTTTCCCCAAAATGTTCGATTGACGAACAAGCGATCGCATTATCGGCGGGAGCCGAGGACGTGGTAAAAAATGCGGCGGTGGTTTCCGCTTTTGATGAGGCGGTGGCGGATTGTTCGTTGGTAATTGGCACCAGCGCGAGATTACGGCATTTACCGAGTTCGCTGATTGAACCGCGCGAATGCGGTGAAAAGGCGATAGAAACGGCGACAAAGTGCGGTCGAATTGCTATCGTTTTTGGACGTGAACGTGTCGGGTTAACTAATGATGAGCTGCTGAAATGTCGCTATCATCTGACCATTCCCGCTAATCCGGATTATTCCTCTTTAAATTTGGCAATGGCGGTGCAGTTGGTTTGTTACGAGTTGCGAATGGCTTATTTAAAGATGCAAAAAGCGCCTTTTTCTGCGATAGAAAAGATGAATCAAACGCCGAATCCGTTAGCGACCGCGCAGGAGCTGGAATATTTTTATCAACATGTCGAACGCTTGTATACGCAGTTGGATTTTATTCAAAATCAAGCGGTTATGCAGAAATTGCGGCGCTTATATCAGCGCGCGGACGTGGAAAAAAACGAACTTAATATTCTGCGCGGCATGCTAAGTGCGGTAGAAAAACGCTTAATTTTTTATAAAGAATAATAGTTGATTAATTTGGTTGGTTATGTGTAAACTAACCTTATTCAATTTAAAAGGAAAGTGACATGAAATTAACTTCAAAAGGCCGATACGCCGTCACCGCAATTTTGGATATCGCCTTGTTCGGCACGGACGGACCCGTAACCCTGTCCGATATTTCGGAACGACAACATATTTCGTTATCCTACTTGGAACAGCTTTTTGCCAAATTGCGTCGTCACGGATTAGTGAAAAGCGTGCGCGGGCCGGGCGGCGGTTATCAGCTCGGGCATTCCATGGATAAAATTTCTATCGGCATGATTATTGCCGCTGTAAATGAAAACATTACCGTTACCAAATGTCTGGGCAAAGGCAACTGCCAGAACGGAACGGAATGTTTAACGCATTCGCTGTGGGCGGAATTGAGTCATCGGATCGAAGATTTTTTAGATAAAATTACTCTGGCGGAATTGGTTAAGAAACATCACGGCAAACAAAAACACCGTGAAGCCCATGTGGATTTTGATAATTTATTAGTTGTAAACAGTTAAGAGAAATAAAATGAAATTACCAATCTATTTAGATTATGCGGCAACTTGCCCTGTGGATGAACGCGTTGCAAAAAAAATGATGGATTATCTGACAATTGACGGAACCTTCGGGAATCCGGCGTCCCGTTCCCATAAATTCGGCTGGCAGGCAGAGGAAGCGGTGGATATCGCCCGCAACCAGATCGCGGATTTAATCGGTGCGGACAGCCGGGAAATCGTTTTCACTTCCGGTGCGACGGAATCGGATAACTTGGCGATCAAAGGTGCGGCGCATTTTTATCAAACCAAAGGTAAACACATTATCACCTGCAAAACCGAGCACAAAGCGGTATTGGATACTTGTCGTCAGCTTGAACGCGAAGGTTTTGAAGTAACGTATTTATCGCCGAAATCCGACGGTTTAATTGATCTTGAAGAATTTAAAGCGGCGATTCGTCCGGATACTATTTTAGCGTCAATTATGCACGTCAATAACGAAATCGGCGTGATTCAGGATATTCGGGCGATTGGCGAAATTTGTCGCGAACACAAAATCATTTTCCACGTAGACGCCACCCAAAGCGTGGGCAAAATCGCCATTAATTTGGCAGAATTGCCGGTGGATTTGCTTTCCATGTCCGGACACAAATTATACGGACCGAAAGGCATCGGCGCATTATATGTTCGACGTAAACCGCGTATTCGTTTGGAAGCCATTATTCATGGCGGCGGTCACGAACGCGGCATGCGTTCGGGCACATTGCCGGTTCACCAAATTGTAGGCATGGGCGAAGCATACCGCATTTGCAAAGAAGAAATGGCGACGGAAATGCCGCGCTTAAAAGCGTTACGCGACCGTTTGTACAACGGTTTGAAAGACATTGAAGAAACGTACGTGAACGGTTCGATGGAACATCGCGTGGATAGCAATTTGAACATCAGCTTCAATTATGTGGAAGGCGAAAGCTTAATGATGGCATTGCGCGATATCGCCGTGTCCTCCGGTTCCGCCTGTACTTCGGCCAGTCTTGAACCTTCATACGTGTTGCGCGCATTGGGTTTAAACGATGAACTGGCGCACAGTTCAATCCGCTTCACCGTCGGCCGTTACACCACGGAAGAAGAAATTGATTACACCATCGAATTGGTGAAAAGTGCGGTCAAAAAATTGCGAGAATTATCGCCTTTATGGGATATGTTCAAAGAAGGCGTCGACATGTCCAAAATCGAATGGTCCGCCCACTAAAATCAGGGTTAGCGACAACGTTTATTGTTATTGAAAATTAGGAACAGAAGAAAATGGCATATAGTGAAAAAGTTATCGATCATTATGAAAATCCGCGCAATGTCGGTTCGTTTGATAAAAAAGCGTCGGATGTCGGCACTGGCATGGTCGGCGCGCCGGCTTGCGGCGACGTTATGCAGTTGCAGATTAAAGTAAATGATCGCGGCATCATCGAAGATGCGAAATTCAAAACCTACGGTTGCGGTTCCGCCATCGCTTCCAGTTCGCTGATTACCGAATGGGTGAAAGGCAAATCTTTGGATGAAGCGGGCGCAATCAAAAACAGCCAAATCGCCGAAGAACTCGAATTGCCGCCGGTAAAAGTGCATTGCTCAATTTTGGCGGAAGATGCAATTAAAGCGGCGATTGCGGATTACAAAGCGAAAAAAGGCGAATAATTTTAAAGTGCGGTCAAAAAAATCGACGAAAAACTGACCGCACTTTCAATCTTTGTGAGGCAGAAAATGGCAATAACATTAAGTGAAACGGCGTTAAACCGGGTTCGTACGTTTTTAAAAAATCGCGGCAGCGGCATCGGTTTGCGTCTGGGTGTTAAAACATCGGGTTGTTCCGGATTGGCTTATGTGCTTGAATTCGTTGATAAATTAAGCGATGACGATCAGGTCTTCGAACAAGATGACATTAAAATCATCGTCGACAAAAAAAGCCTGGTTTATCTTGACGGCACACAATTGGATTTTGTCAAAGAAGGCTTAAATGAAGGTTTCAAATTCACCAATCCGAACATTAAAGATCAATGCGGCTGCGGTGAAAGTTTCAGCGTGTAACATTTTGTAAACGGATTATTATGGCCAACCCATTCGAACTCTTTGATCTTCCTGTTGATTTTCACCTTGATAACGACCTGCTGACCAGCCGTTATCTGGCGTTGCAGAAATCGCTCCATCCGGATAATTTTGCTCATAGTTCGCCGCAAGAACAGCGCTTAGCCATGCAAAAATCGGCGGAAGTCAACGATGCGCTGCAGATTCTGAAAGATCCCGTCAGTCGCGCAGACTGTATTATCCGTTTGAATTCAGCGGACGTGCGGGACATCGAACAAAAAAGCAATCGGGATATGGAATTTTTGATGCAGCAGCTGGAATGGCGTGAACGGTTGGAAGAGATTGAACAAGCGCAGGACTGGGAGGCGTTGACGAATTTCGTGCGCAATATTGAATCGGTGCAGCGAGAAAATTTAACGGAAATTTCTACCGCACTTAGCGAGCAAAATTGGCAACAGGCCGAACAAATTAACGATCGTTTACGTTTTATGAAAAAGCTCAACACTGAGATTGAGCGGGTAGAAGAACAGATTTCAGGATTTTAGATCATTATGGCATTACTTCAGATTGCCGAGCCGGGACAAAGTGCGGCTCCGCATCAGCATAAATTAGCAATCGGTATCGATCTCGGCACGACAAACAGTCTGGTGGCGACGGTGCGCAACGGTCGGGCGGAAATTCTATCCGATGAACGGGAGCGTCCGTTAACGCCTTCTATCGTGCATTACGGCAACGAGGTGACCGTCGGCTATGAAGCCGGCGAATTGGCGAGCCGGGATCCGCAAAATACGATTATTTCGGTAAAACGCTTGATTGGGCGCAGCCTGAGCGATGTGCAAGCGCGTTACCCAAATTTACCGTATCGGTTTGTGCAAAGCGAAAACGGATTGCCGTTAATGAACACGGTGCAAGGTAACGTCAGCCCGGTTGAAGTTTCCGGAGAAATTTTAAAAAAATTGACCGCACTTGCGCAACAACGTTTGGGCGGCGAATTACAGGGCGCCGTGATTACAGTGCCGGCGTATTTTGATGACGCGCAACGCCAAAGTACGAAAGACGCCGCAAAATTAGCGGGACTGAATGTGTTGCGTCTGTTAAACGAACCGACTGCGGCGGCTATCGCCTATGGCCTGGACAGCGGACAGGAAGGCGTCATCGCCGTTTATGATTTAGGCGGCGGCACCTTCGATATTTCGATTCTGCGTTTATCCCGGGGCGTGTTTGAAGTGCTGGCCACCGGCGGGGACACCGCATTGGGCGGCGATGATTTCGATCATTTGATCGCGGATTGGATCAGTGAAAAATCCGGCATTCAACCGCAAGACGATCAACAAAAACGGCTGCTGATTGAATTGGCGACGCAAACTAAAATCGCTTTAACGGACAACCCGCAGGTCAACCTTTCATACCGGGGCTGGCAGGGTGAAATACGACGCGACGAGTTCAACGCACTTATTTCGAATTTAGTGAAACGTTCGCTAATGGCTTGCCGCCGAGCGTTGAAAGATGCGGGAATCAGCCAGTCCGACGTGCGTGGAGTGGTAATGGTGGGCGGTTCTACCCGTGTTCCCTTTGTACGCGAACAAGTGGGCGCGTTTTTCCAACGTCAGCCGTTGACGTCCATTGACCCCGATAAAGTTGTGGCGTTGGGTGCGGCAATTCAGGCGGATATTCTGGCGGGTAACAAACCCGATAACGAAATGTTACTGCTGGATGTGATTCCGCTATCTCTCGGTATTGAAACCATGGGCGGTTTGGTGGAAAAAATTATTCCGCGCAATACCACCATTCCGGTGGCGCGGGCGCAGGAATTTACCACGTTTAAAGACGGCCAAACCGCCATGTCGGTGCATGTAGTGCAGGGCGAGCGTGAATTGGTGAGCGATTGCCGTTCTCTGGCTCGTTTCACATTGCGCGGCATTCCGCCGATGGCGGCGGGCGCAGCTCATATCCGCGTGACTTATCAGGTGGACGCGGACGGTTTGCTGAGTGTGACGGCGATGGAAAAATCCACCGGCGTGCAATCCAGCATTCAGGTGAAACCTTCTTATGGTCTGACCGACGATGAAATCACCCGAATGCTGAAAGCGTCAATGGAAAATGCTAAAGAAGATATCGACGCTCGTATGCTGGCGGAGCAGCGGGTTGAAGCCCGCCGCGTGATTGAAGCCGTGTTATCCGCTTTGCAGGACGATCAGGATTTATTGAATGACGACGAATTAAGTGCGGTCAAAAATGCGTTAGTTTTTTTGGATAATTTACAACAAGGCACGGATACGCAAGCGATTAAGCAGGGAATTAAAGCGCTGGATGCGGCAACTCAGGAATTTGCCGCCCGTCGCATGGATAAATCTATCCGACGCGCATTGTCCGGCCAGTCTGTAGACAGTTTATAACGTTATAGGAAAGTATTATGCCAAAAATTGTTTTTCTTCCGAATGAAGAGATTTGCCCCGAAGGCATGGTCGTTGATGCCGCTGCGGGCGAGAATTTGCTTGAAGTCGCTCATAATGCCGGGGTGGAAATTCATCACGCTTGTGATGGTTCCTGTGCTTGTACCACTTGTCATGTGGTGATCCGCGAAGGTTACGACAGCTTAAACGAAACCAGCGATCAGGAAGAGGATATGCTGGATAAAGCCTGGGGCCTGGAAATGGAAAGTCGTTTATCCTGTCAATGCGTGATCGGCGATGAAGATTTGGTGGTGGAAATCCCTAAATACAATATTAACCAAGTCAATGAGGCGGCGCATTAATGAAATGGACGGACGCGCAGGAAATTGCCGAAGCTTTGTATGATCGCAATCCGGATTTAGATCCCAAAACCGTTCGTTTCACCGATATGCATCGGTGGATTTGCGAATTGGACGGATTTGACGATAATCCCGATGCCAGTAATGAAAAAATTCTCGAAGCCGTTTTATTGAAATGGCTGGAAGAATACCAATAATCCAAGTGCGGTCAAAATTCCGGAAATTTTGACCGCACTTTTGGTCTATTGCTATCAAAAACCACAATTTTCCCGTATAATTTCTTCAATTTTACCCATTCAGGTCAGCATTTATGGCAGAGACATCTTGCATTATTATCGGCATCGCGGGCGCGTCCGCGTCTGGAAAAAGTTTAATCGCTTCCACCGTTCACGATGAATTATTACGGGAATTAAATTGCGGCGAGATCGGCATTATCGCGGAAGACAGCTATTACAAAGATCAAAGTCACCTGGATTTTGAAACCCGAACGAAAACCAATTATGACCACCCGAATTCGATGGACCGCGATTTGCTCATCGAACATTTACGCGCCCTGAAAGCGGGAAAAGCGGTAGATATTCCCGTTTATAATTATGCCGAACACAACCGTTCGAAAGAAATAACCCATTTTGAACCGCGCAAAATTATTATTTTAGAAGGTATTTTGCTGCTTACCGACGAACGCGTGCGCAATGAATTGTCCATGTCGGTATTTGTCGATACGCCGCTGGATATTTGTTTTATTCGCCGTTTGCAGCGGGATATGGTGCAACGCGGACGTTCTATGGAATCCGTTATTCAGCAATACCGCACGACGGTCAGACCGATGTTTTTGCAGTTTATCGAACCGTCCAAACAATATGCGGACGTCATTATTCCGCGCGGCGGCAAAAACCGCGTGGCCATTGAATTGTTAAAAGCGCAGATTTTGAAATTATTAGGAAGATAAGATGAGACTTTGTGACACCGATATTGAAAAGCACTTGGACGAAGGCGTTATCGGCATTTTCCCGCGTCCGGATAACAGCAAAATCAACGGTGCGACCATCGATTTGCGTTTGGGAAATTCCTTTCGGGTTTTTCGCGACCATTCCGCCGCTTACATCGATGTGAGCGGGCCGAAAGAAGCGGTGGCGGAACAACTTGAACGGGTGATGAGCGACGAAATCATCATTGCCGACGATGAGGCGTTTTTTCTGCATCCCGGCGTGTTGGCGCTGGCGACGACGCTGGAAAGCGTTAAACTGCCCGATAATATTATCGGTTGGTTGGACGGGCGTTCTTCGCTGGCGCGTTTAGGGTTAATGGTGCACGTCACGGCCCATCGTATTGATCCGGGCTGGGAAGGTAAAATCGTATTGGAATTCTATAATTCCGGTAAATTGCCACTGGCGTTGCGTCCTAACATGATCATCGGCGCCTTGAGTTTTGAAGTATTAAGCGGGCCGGCGGCGCGGCCTTACAACAGCCGCCAGGATGCGAAATATAAAAATCAGCAAAGCGCGGTGGCAAGCCGTATTAATCAGGACAAATAATGATGAAAAAATTAGGCATAGGCTTTCTTGTGATTGTCTTTGCCTTTTTGGCTTTTGTTTATGTGCAAAAAGGCAAAATCGAGCAAAAACTGACCGCACTTTTGCAGGATAACCGCATTCAAGTGGCGCAGTCTCGGGTAAATTGGTTGCCTTCGCCCGCTATTGATTTAGCCGGCGTCACTTATTTAACGGAAGATATGTCTTTCTCCGCAGAACGGGTTCGCTTAAATTTCAGTTGGTGGGGATGGTTATTCGGGCAGTCAGCAATCGCCGATTTGCAACTGGAAAACGGAAAAGTGCGGTCAAATTTGAAGGAGAATTTTTATTTTCAGCAAATTAACGCCGTGATCACGCCGGAAAACTTAAAATTAGCCTCATTGCTTGCGCTGTCGGCGCAATATCGCCAAGGTTCCGACTTCCCGGAAAAAATGCCCGAATTGTTCATTAATGTTGCGGCTTTAAATGAACAAGAGGACAAATTAACCTTTGAAGGGGCGTTAAAACCGATTTCATCGGGTCTTCGCCTGAATAATGTAAAGGCGACAATTCAGCTGAAAAAACGCCGTTTATTTAATGCCGAACAAATTCTTTTAAACTGGACGAACGGTGAAATTTTACGCTTGCCGCAAGAAGGCTATATTGTCAATTTGGCCGGCGCGGAGTTTAATCACATTGCTCTTAATGAGGTGAATGCTCGCATTCAAACCGAGCCCCGGCTTAATGCGGTCGTTCAGTTTCCTTTTATATCCGACAAGGGGCGGTTGTCCGCTAATCTTGAATCCCACTCTCAATCGACACGGCCGGAACCTTATCATTTAATGATTTCCGCTCAGCATTTGGTGCTGGCGGATTGGTTGAAAGCGTTTAATATTCCGGATTTGATTTCAGGGGACGTTTCCGTTGAAGCGGATTTATTTTCGCAAGACGCTTTGCCTCGCCACGGTATGGTGACGGGACGCGTGACGGAAGGTAAATTAAAAGGCATAGGATTGCTGGCGCTGATTGGTCAGTATGTGCCGCTTAACTATGATGAAAGCGAGCTGAATAATAAGCATATCGAAACCTCTTTTGATGTACTTGAAACCCAATTTCGCTGGGAACCTGAAGGCATTCGCGTTGACCGTACGCAAATGCTGCATCGCGACTTTACGGCAAAAAGTCAGGGATATGTGGATTTAATCACGGGTTATTGTGATTTTATGACCTATATTTCGTCCAATGACGAACGTTACCGCGCCCTAACCCTACCGGTGCATTTTTTCGGCGATTGCAAATCTCCTCAATATAAAGTGAAATTTAATCGCGATTTCCGTAATCAGTTAAAAGATTTTCTGCGTGAGAAGTTTAGATAATGTTTAACACTGCAAAATTCGAGCGCCTTGCTAATTTTCGCATTATAGCCATAGCGTTTGCCGCCTTTATTTTTAATACGACCGAATTTGTTCCCGTCGCCTTGCTCTCCGATATTGCGCAGAGTTTTGCCATGCCCGTTTCGCAAACCGGGCTGATGATCACGGTTTATGCCTGGATTGTGTCGCTGATGTCCTTGCCGTTAATGTTAATCACGGCAAAATCGGAACGTCGAAGCCTGTTATTAAAATTGTTTCTGTTGTTTGTTAGCGGACATATTTTGTCGGTTATCGCTTGGAATTACGGCATTCTTGTAGTTTCCCGCATATTAATTGCCTTGGCGCATGCGGTGTTTTGGTCGATTACCGCCGCTCTTGCCATGCGAATTGCCCCAAAAGGAAAGCAAACGCAGGCATTGGGTATGATCGCAATGGGTTCTTCCATGGCGATGGTGCTGGGTTTGCCGTTAGGACGAATAATCGGACAATGGCTGGGGTGGCGTACCACATTTGCCTTGATAGCCTTGTCGGCTTTTGTGGTAATGCTCGTTCTGGCAAAACTCTTACCGCATTTGCCCAGCAAAAACGCAGGATCTTTCGCCAGTTTACCGAGTTTGGTTAAACGTCCTTTGCTGATGGGAAGCTACGCGGTGACCGTGCTGATTATTTCCGCCCATTTCACGGCATACAGCTATATCGAGCCCTTTGTGAAAGAAATCGGCGGGATGACGGAAGGCAGTGCGACGCTTGTGTTGCTTATTTTCGGGCTGGCGGGCTTTGTGGCTAGTTTCTTATTCGGACGTATTTATCGTTTTTCCCCGATCAAATTCGTGATGAGCGCCATGGGCTTGCTGATTTTATCGCTTTTTTCGCTGTATTTGCTGAGCGGTTATACCGCGCTAATGCTGATCTTAATTTTTGTGTGGGGAATCGGAATTTCAGGCCTGTCGATCGGGTTACAAATGCGCGTGTTGCAGCAGGCTCCGGACGCGACGGATGTGGCCACGGCGATTTATTCGGGGATTTATAATGTGGGCATCGGTGGCGGCGCTTTAATCGGTAATCAGGTTATGCGGCATTGGGGTTTAGGCGGTATCGGTTTTGCGGGCGCGCTGATTGGTGTGCTGGGCATTGCGTTATTTGTTGTCCTTCATTTGAAATATCGCAATGTGCCATCCGAATAATTAAGTTTCAGTGGAGGATAATGAAAAGTGCGGTCAAATTTGACCGCACTTTTTGTTAACGTTTTGATTTCTTAATAAATTTCATTAGGCGTTTGCGTTTGCGCAACTGATTCGGTGTTAATTTGTTGCGTTTGCCGGCAAACGGATTGTTGCCTTCCTGGAACTGAATGCGAATCGGTGAGCCGACGATTTTCAGGCTGCGCCGATAATAGTTTGACAGATAACGTTTATAACTGTCCGGCAGTTTGTCCATTTGATTACCGTGTACAACGATAATCGGCGGGTTATAACCGCCCGGATGCGCATATTTCAGCTTAATACGGCGACCGCCGACCATCGGCGGCTGGTGTTCGTCCGTTGCCATTTGCAGAATTCGTGTCAGCAATGATGTGGTCATTTTTTGCGTTGCGCAGGCGTAAGCTTCCCGCACGGATTCAAACAGATTGCCGACTCCGCTGCCGTGCAAGGCGGAAATAAAATGTACGCGGGCAAAATCGATAAAATCCAGGCGGCGATCGAGTTCGGATTTCACACGATCTTTAACATCCTGATCCAATCCGTCCCATTTATTTACCACGATGACCAAGGAACGACCGGCATTCAGAATAAAGCCGAGTAACGATAAATCCTGATCGGAAATACCTTCGCGGGCATCAATCGTCAATAACACGACATTGGCATCCTGAATGGCTTGTAAGGTTTTAATGACGGAGAATTTTTCGACGGTTAAATGAACTTTGCCGCGTTTGCGTACCCCGGCGGTATCGATAATTGTGTAATGCTGACCGTCACGTTCCATCGGAATATAAATACTGTCGCGCGTTGTGCCGGGTAAGTCGTAAACCACTACGCGCTCTTCACCTAAAATGCGGTTGGTGAGGGTGGATTTTCCTACGTTCGGACGCCCGACAATCGCGATTTTAATGTTTTTATGATCCGGCCCCGTATTTTCTTCTTCCAACGCTTCGTCTAATAATGCGGTATCGTTTTCGTCGGAAAAATCGAAGGATTGTTCCCATTCGTCCTGTTCTTCAAAATCTTCGGTATTTTCGACCGCACTTTCCCCCATTTTTTCAGCAAGCGGAGCCAGCACGGTTTCCATCAGTTGTGCGACGCCACGCCCTTGGGCGGCGGCAATTTGGGCGATGTCACCCAATCCCAGCTGATAGAATTCCGCGCAATGAGAATCGGCGTCAATACCATCGGTTTTGTTGGCGACCACAATCGTGATTTTGTTCTGACGCTGACGAAGATAGTTGGCAATGCCGATGTCGGCGGGCGTTAAGCCTGCGCGCGCGTCCACCAGAAACAATACCACATCCGCTTCTTCAATGGCGAGCAGCGATTGTTCCGCCATTTTTTCTTCGACACCTTCCTCGGAGCCGTCAATCCCGCCGGTATCAATGACGATGAAATCATAACCCGCAATATTAGCCTGGCCGTATTTACGATCGCGGGTTAAACCGGGAAAGTCCGCCACTAAAGCATCACGCGTGCGGGTTAAGCGGTTGAATAAAGTAGATTTACCTACATTAGGGCGACCGACGAGCGCCACAACGGGAGTTGTCATAAAAAATATCTCTTAATTCGGAATAAAATTCGTGAAAGTATATCAGATCTCAGGGGATTTTTATATTTTGTAAAAATAAAAAGCACAGTCTGAACTGTGCTTTTTGAATGTTGGCGGAATGGACGGGACTCGAACCCGCGACCCCCTGCGTGACAGGCAGGTATTCTAACCAGCTGAACTACCACTCCGCAGCTAATTTATAAGGAATCAAATTGAAAAAGTTGGCGGAATGGACGGGACTCGAACCCGCGACCCCCTGCGTGACAGGCAGGTATTCTAACCAGCTGAACTACCACTCCGCTAAGTGTTGCGAATGATACTTGTCATAAGCGTTTTCGTCAACTGTTTTTTCTCTGGTTTGGATCCGCTTGCTTAATTAATGCACGGTTTTATTAGCGTTCGGAGACAATCTTTTGAGCCAAATACAGTTATCTTTGCTCTTTTTGTTAATTAACGAAAGATATTCCGCATGAGCCGCAGATTCCTCTTCGGTTAACGGTAAAGCGATTAACCCTTCTGAGGAAATTTTAGCGGGAGTCAATTCTTCTTTGATTTCTTCCGCTTGCGGAACCGGCGTTTCGGTTTCTTGTTCGGCAAACAGGCTGACTTGTCCGCCGGTCATGGCTAAATATACGTCGCCTAAAATCTCCGCATCCAGCAATGCTCCGTGCAAGGTTCGTTTGCTGTTGTCGATATGCAGACGATCGCACAAGGCGTCTAAATTATTGCGTTTCCCCGGATATTGCCGGCGCGCCATTTGGAGCGTATCCGTTATCGTGCAAATATCCGCCGTTTTGACATCTATATGATGTTTGCGGAATTCGTAATCCATAAAGCCCACGTCGAAGGGAGCGTTATGAATGAGCAATTCCGCATCTTTGATAAAATCAATGAATTCCTGCGCGACGGCGGCGAAGTCCGGTTTATCGGCCAGCATTTCGTCGGTGATGCCGTGAACTTTAATTGCTTCGGGATCAATAGGGCGATCGGGTTTGACATATAAATGCAATTTACGGCCGGTATATTTGCGGTTAATCAGTTCCACCGCACCGATTTCGATAATGCAATGTCCTTCATAATGTGCGCCGAATTGATTCATACCCGTTGTTTCGGTATCGAGCACAATTTGGCGAATAATTTCATTTTCTTCTTTCATGGTTCTTACTGTCTATTTTTGTTTATTTGCGCTATTATCAACCGCACTTTTAGGGGATGATTGTAACAGATTATGGGAAAACAGATTGAAATTTTTACTGACGGTTCTTGTCTCGGCAATCCGGGAGCCGGCGGAATCGGCGTGCTTCTGCGCTATAAACAACATGAAAAAACCTTATCAAAAGGCTATTTTTTAACTACCAATAATCGCATGGAATTACGCGCCGTTATTGAGGCGTTAAATTTATTGAAAGAACCCTGCCGGATTACCTTGCATAGTGACAGCCAGTACATGAAAAACGGCATAACCCAATGGATTTTCAACTGGAAAAAAAATAATTGGAAAGCCAGTACAGGCAAGCCGGTTAAAAATCAGGATTTATGGATGGCGTTGGACGCGGCTATCCAATCTCATGACATTCATTGGCGTTGGGTTAAAGGGCATTCCGGTCATCGCGAAAATGAAATTTGTGATGAGCTTGCAAAACAGGGAGCGGAAAATCCGACATCGGAAGATGTCGGTTATCAGCCGGATTAAAGCGGTATTAACAATAAAAACAAGCTCCCGAGCCAAATCAGAGACATGCGGGAAATTGAAAAATGATCAAAGTGCGGTCAAAAATTTGATCATTTTTTGATTCTTTCTCCGTCATGCATTTTCCTTAACGACATTTTTGCCACGCCATTGTTCCGATAACGCTTTATATCTGCGAAAACTTAACCATAGCGTTTAAAATTTACCGTTCACGGTGTAACCAACGAATAATATGACATTTACCTTAACTAACAATCGTTAAGATTAATTAAAAAAACGTTGCGATTTTTCACCGCACTTTGATTGAGTTTTGCCGCGTCAAAGGATTTCCGGAACAATTACATCCATGCATTATTGCGAATAATACCTACGGCGATTCCTTCAATTTCAAAACGTTCCTGTTCGCGTAAATTGACGACAATCGGCGCAAATTCTTCATTTTCCGCATGGAGATAAATAATATCGCCTTTGCGTTCCAAACGTTTTACCGTGACTTCATCTTCAATGCGCGCCACAATCACTTGCCCGTTGCGTACGTCTTTTGTACTGTGTACGGCAAGCAAATCGCCATCTAAAATGCCAATATTTTTCATCGATTGTCCGTTCACTTTAAGCAGGAAATCCGCCTGCGGTTTAAACATATCGGGATCGACGCGATAAGTGCCTTCAATATGCTGTTCCGCCAGAATCGGTTCGCCGGCGGCCACCTGACCGATTAACGGTAAACCTTCCGGTTCGTCATTGGCGGCGTCAAGCAGTAAACGGATACCCCGTGAGGTGCCGGCTAAAATTTCTACGGCGCCTTTGCGAGCAAGAGCTTTCAAATGCTCTTCCGCCGCGTTAGGAGAACGAAAACCTAATTCGCGGGAAATTTCGGCACGTGTCGGCGGCATGCCGGTCGTTTCGATGTAGTGTTTGAGAAAGTTATAAACTTCTTGCTGGCGGGCAGTAAGTGGTTTGGCTAATGACATAATATTTCCCTGTGGTTGTATACAATGATTGATATTCTATACAGTTTTCACTATATATACAACCTATAAATACAAAAAAATACAGTATATTCGGAAAAACATACTGTATTTTTGGGAAGTGAGAAAATTAACCTCGATGGGCGTTTTTCATGATACGATCTTTTTGAACTTTCCACTCGCGATCTTTAATATCTTCGCGTTTATCATGTTGTTTTTTCCCTTTGGCTAACCCGATTTTGAGTTTCGCCCAAGCGTTTTTCCAGTAGAGTGAAAGCGCTACAATCGTGTAACCGTCCCGGTTGGCTTTGCCGAATAAGGAGGCCAATTCCCGCTCGTTGAGCAGCAATTTACGGGTGCGTGTCGGATCGCAAACCACATGGGTAGAGGCGACGGAAAGGGGTTGGATGGTGGCGCCGAACAGGAACGCTTCTCCGTTATTGAAAATGACGTAACTGTCGCTGATGTTGGCTTTACCCGCACGCATAGATTTCACTTCCCAGCCTTGCAGTGAAAGCCCCGCTTCAATTTCTTCTTCAATAAAATAGTCGTGGCGAGCGCGTTTGTTTAATGCAATGGTGTTGGAGACCGCTTTGTTTTTTTTCTTCGTCATAATTTTACTGATTAATTGTTTTGTCGGAATTGTACCGAATAAGCGGAACGAACACAATTCTAGCCGGAAAGCAAAAGTGCGGGCAAAAATTCTTTCGTTTTTTTGCCCGCACTTTTGTTATGCGACAGTTTATTCCAATTCGCCGCAGAAGCGGTAACCTTCGCCGTGGATAGTGGCAATAATTTCAGGTGTATTGCCGTGATTTTCAAAATGTTTGCGAATGCGGCGAATGGTGACATCCACCGTGCGATCGTTATCTTTTAATTCCCGCCCCGTCATTTTGCGCAATAATTCTTCCCGGGATTGAATTTTGCCCGGGTTTTCGCAGAAATGCAGCATTGCGCGGAATTCACTGCGCGGTAATTTAATGATTTCGCCTTCCGGAGTGATTAAAGCGTGTTGGTTGGAATCCAAAGTCCAGCCGTTAAAACGGAAAATTTCAATATTTTCCACCGCACTTTTATGTTCGCTCATGGTGCGTTGCAGTAAGTTGCGTGCCCGAATAGTTAATTCGCGCGGATTAAACGGCTTGGTTAAATAGTCGTCGGCACCGATTTCCAACCCGAGGATTTTATCTACTTCGTTATCGCGTCCGGTTAAGAAAATCAAAGCGATATCGGCATTTTCACGTAATTCTCTGGCGAGCATAAGTCCGTTTTTACCCGGCAGATTGATGTCCATCACCACCAAATGAATGCTGTGTTCGGCTAAGACACGGTGCATTTGAGCACCGTCGGTTGCTTCGAAAACGTTGTAACCTTCGGCTTCGAAAATACTTTTTAAGGTATTTCGCGTGATAGTTTCGTCTTCGACCACAAGAATATTAGGCGTTATCATTTTTCTTTCCCTTTTAAATTTTTATCCCTAATATTGGGTATTTCTGAAGGTGGATTCTACCCATGTAACATTCTTGTAACAAGTGAGAAATACAAAATCTGGAAATTAGCCGCAATTTTTATGATTTAGATCATAAAAAATAAGACATTATCTCTTTGATATTCAAATCAACTTGATGTGTTAGAACACGCGCTTAAACGGTTTGACGATTACTTCGCCGTAAACTTTCGCACCCACATAAGGATCTTGGGCCGCCCAGGCTTGCGCGTCTTCTAACGTGGCAAATTTCGCAATCACGGTTGAACCGGTAATGCCTTTGCCGTCCGCGCTGGGATTCGGGCCTGCCGTTAATAGGCGCTCTTCGGCTTTCAACTGTTCCAGACGCGCTAAATGTTGCGGACGTACCGCCAGACGCTGTTCCAAAGTGTTAGGTCTGTCTTGAGCAAAAATAACAAAATATTCCATTTCATTTCTCCTTTATTATTAAAAATCAGGCATTCATTAATGCGAGCGCTTGCTCTAATTCCGGGTTGTTTTCTTGCGGTACGGCGCGCGGTTTCCCTTTTTCGTCTATTGCAACATAGGTGAACAGGGCTTCGGTTACGCAATGGCGATCACGTACGCCGGCGTATACCTGTTTGATCCAGACTTCTACTTTGACCTGCATGGAGGTGCATCCGACTTTAACCAGTTTACCGTAACAACAGACCACATCTCCCACGGAAATCGGGCGTAAAAAAGTAATTTTATCGACGCAAACGGTGACCACGCGTCCTTTAGCGATTTCTTTTGCCAGAATCGCGCCGCCCATATCCATTTGTGACATAATCCAACCGCCGAAAATATCGCCGTTAGCATTGGTATCGGAAGGCATCGCCAATGTACGTAAAATCAGAGAACCTTCGGGTTGGCGGGAAACAATGTGTTCTGTCATGATTAGTCCTTATCCTTTGGAAGGTAACGGTAAATATATACGCCTGTAATCAGTGTTGCAATAAGGGTCATGCCGATAATGCCGAATGATTTGAAATCAACCCAGATTTCTTCCGAATAATATTGGCTGATATAAATGTTAGTCAGCATACAAAGTACAAAAAATCCGGCCCAGCCTAAATTGAGTTTTCGCCAGGCGGGATCGGGTAATTCGATTTCTTTGCCGAGTAATTTCCGGATTAACGGGGTTTTGAATACAAATTGTCCGATTAACAGAATCGCAGCGAATAACGCATATATAATGGTCACTTTCCACTGTAAGTATTTGACTTCGTTGAAATAAGCCGTTAGTAAACCGAAAAAGACCACGGCGATACCCATAATGATTTGCTGTTTTTCGATTTGACCGTATTTGATTTTAAGAATAATCAGCTGCACGACGGTGGCGACAACTAAGGTTATCGCCGCATCGCGAATGCCGGATAATTTGTAAACCGCAAAAAATAGGACGAGCGGGATAAATTCGAGTAATTGCTTCATATTACGTCGCCTGGTTGCTGAAAATAGAATAAAAACGATAAGTGAAAATCAATGAAAACAGGCTGACTAAGGCAATAGCCGCCAGTACGATCACACTAAACAGCATATTAATTGCCATCGCAGAGAGCTGCAGCCCGATAAGCGGCAGGAAAAAGTTCACGATTAAACAATAGAAAAACAGCGTGCCTGTCCGTTTCGTACCAAAAACTAAAATATTTTTGACCGCACTTTGCATGGAAACCGGTTGAATCAGATACTCCACCGGCCCTAAACAGAGGCGAATAAACAGAATAAGGCCGGCAATCATCAAAACTAAAGACAGAATTGACGGTGCTTGGTTGTTGCTCATGTCGCCGAATGCGAACCATAATCCGATGAATAACGGCAATACGCTCAAGATGCTCAGCAACGCAACGCCAATAAAACGACGGGCCGTGAAAGCGGCCGAGACTATAAGATTCATACCGTGTTGCCGGCTGATTGAGTGAATCACCGTTAACGCCCAACTGGAAATAAAAAGCGTCACGCCCTGATTCAGTAAGAAAAATAGTTGTCTGGACGGTTGCTGCGATTGTTCAATCATGGATTGAGCCAATTGGGTTTGATCCATCTGAGCCGGATTGGTTACCGAAGATTGCAGTATCGAAGCAAGAGCGCTCATTCCGGCGGAAACGGCCAGAAATATCAGCATGAATTTTATGACGAACTGACGTTGGTTACGCATAAAATTCCAACTGTCGCGAAAAAGTTGGGTAAAGTTAATTGGCATTGCTGTCCTTAAACATAGAGTTGTTACAAAATTGATAAGATTATACTCATTTTATGGTGAAATCACTAAGGTTATTCATTTTGAAAGCCATTCTTGATTGTCTATGAACTGTTCGGGGCATTCGGAAAAAGCGAATTAGCAAAGGAGGATGAAAAAACATCCTCCCAAATAATAAACCCGAAGCCTTAACCGGCTAAATTTAACAATTCCTGAGCATTGGCTAAGGCGTTATCGGTTATCTTCGTGCCGCCTAATAGTTTTGCCAACGCTTTTACGCGTTGTTGCGGGGAAAGTGCGGTCATATTTGTTTCCGTTTTTCCGTCAATGGTGAGTTTCTCAACGGAAAAGTGTTGATTGCCCTGGCAGGCAACTTGCGGGAGATGCGTGACACACAGTACCTGACATTTTTGCCCTAAACGGCGTAATAATTTGCCGACTACACTGGCGGTGGCGCCGCTAATGCCTACATCAATTTCATCGAAAATTAAGGTTGGAATTGCGCTCTTATCGGAAGTTAAAACCTGTAACGTCAGCGCGATCCGTGATAATTCACCGCCCGATGCGGTTTTTGCCAGCGGTTGAGCATTCTGTCCCGGATTACTTTGCAGATTAAAAATAACGCTGTCGGCACCGTTTGCATTCACTTTATTGAAATCCGTTTTAAGTTCGATAAAAAATTGTGCGTTTTCCATGGCTAATTGCTTAATGGATTTTGTGACGCTTTGCGCTAATTTATCGGCACCGGTTTGGCGACTGCGGTGAAGTGCCGCTGCGGTTGTCTGCATTTTATCAAACGCCGCTTTTTCTTGCGCCAGTAATTCGTCTTCGCCTCCGGAAAAATCCACCAACTGCATTAATTCGCTCTTCAAAGTGCGGTGAAATTCTACGAGATTTTCCGGCTGCACGCGATGTTTCCGGGCTAAATGAATGGCTTGGCTCATTCGGTTCTCAATTTCTTCAAGCGAATGGGGATCCTGTTCGATAGCGGAAGCCAGAGTCTGCATCTCATTCACTGCTTCCTGCACCTGAATCAGGGCTTCGTTCAACATGCTTTGTACGCCGCTATATTGCCCGTCCAGTTCGACTAATTCGTCTAGCTGCTGAAGGGCGCGATAGAGCAAACCGTCTGCACTGACCGTTTCATTTTCGCTGAGTATTTGTAAAACCGATTGCGTTAAAGAAGTTAATTCTTCGCTGTTTGAGAGGCGTTTGTGATCCTCTTCCAATTCCAAATATTCGTTATCCTGCAGATTAAACTCATCCAGTTCGTTTACCTGATATTGCAATAGTTGTTTTTTTGCTTCGTTTTCGGCAACTTTTTGTTTGAAGAGGTCGAGTTGATGCTGTAACGCTTTCCAGTG
>Ga0129307_1001190_pt1 | contig 30108 bp, 27 predicted proteins | sample P1105metagenome_FD_94437 | JGI IMG/M metagenome (GOLD analysis project Ga0129307, IMG submission 94437) | Capybara group fecal microbial communities from Wisconsin, USA - P1105 metagenome | ecosystem: Host-associated > Mammals > Digestive system > Large intestine > Fecal | place: USA: Wisconsin...
AATGTCTGGGAGCTTTTCATTTTTTTAGGTCTATATGCAGCTGAAGCAGGGGGACTTTTTGAAGTGAGGAAAAATTAGTGATAATAAATATAGAGAAAATTTCGAAAAAGACTAAAAAACTTGGAAAATATAACTTTTTTCTTATAATATATAGGTAGGGCATTTATACAAAAAAGACTGTAGACACTTAAATATGTCCACAGTTCTTTAATATAATTAATGGTAAATTATTATAAAGTTTTTTTCGGAATTGTATTAGCTGGATTCTGGCCGCCAGCGGCTGCTAATTCGTCAAGTTCTTCCCAGGAGAGCTCTCTCTTCTGCTGACGCATTTCATGGAGATGAGCCTTAAGGCTGGTCTTTACCTTGCTGAGGTGTGAAAAATCTGTATTCATTAACTCATTCTGGATGCTCATAATATTCACTCCCATCTTTTAACAGTTCTTATTTTACCATAACATACGACCTATGGGCAGGAGTATTACAAAAAAATATAAAAATTGTGGGGATTTAAGATGAAAATTTACTTCTATTTAGGGGTAGGCATTATTATTACGCTGATTGTGACACTATTTGGATATGGTGTTTATCTGAATCATCGTGGAGAAAACGATATTGCTGAGCGGATGGCTAATCATCATCTGCCATTAACTGGTGTTAGGGTTCAGGAACGAAATATAACGCCTATTGTTGAAATGGATTTGGTGAATCTGTACTCAAAGAATATGACAGATGTGGTGGCTTTGGAAAATGGCCGGGTGGTGCGTACTTTCGTGGAGAAAAATAGCCATGTGGAAACGGGAACCTCCATTATGGAGCTGCTGGATGAGGATATCCCTCTTAAAATACGCCAGGCCGACAGTGATATATATGAAGCGGAAGCCCAGCTGGTAAAGGCGAGAAATACCTATAACCGTTATCGTCAGCTGGTGGAATATAATGCCATTTCCCTTGAGAGATTCGATGAGGCTGATGCCGCATATAAGGCTGCCCAGGCCCGTCTTGCCAATTTTGAGGCCCAGCGGGAACAGCTTTTGATAAGACAATCCAGGGAAATAATAAATTCTCCTATTGAAGGAGAAGTATTAAGTCTTTATCAGACGGTGGGGGCCTATGTTAAGGCTGGTACCCCTGTAGCTCTGGTGGGTGATTTCTCAAATCTTAATTTTACATCTACACTGAAGGATATTTATACCCAGCGTCTCTATGTGGGAAGGGAATTTGATCTGACCATAAGCGAAGGGGAGGGTATTCAAAAATCTTATGGAGCTAATTTTTCCTCGGGAAATTTAGGAGATGACCAGATTTTCCGTGCAAAGGTTGAAAAAATTACCCCTGATTTAAGTGAACCTGCCTCAATGCGACAGGTGGTATGGAGTATAGATAACAGGGTGGGCTTACTGGAGCCGGGAGCATACAGCAAATTGCGTCTCCATTCAAATTTGCCACATAAATGTCTGGCTGTACCAGTGGATGCCTTTATAAATGAAAATAAAAACCAGGTGGCTGTTCTGGATGAGGAGGGCCGCTTGGCTGTACGGAATGTGGATATCGGTGTAACCGATGGCAAATATGTTGAAGTAAAATCGGGACTTCAAGCTGGAGATATAGTTATTACCTCAGATACAGAGGGTATTGAGGAAGGCACACAAATTGATATTGTATTGGAGGATAACTAATCATGGCAGATGGCAGCAAACTTTTTAGCCGGGCGGCTTTAGATAAGCTCCGTTCCCCGGACAGACTGGACACCCTTTTGCCCATAACCACCCCCATTGGATGGATGGGATTGTTGGCTGTGGGCTTATTGCTGTTGTCCATTGTAATATGGTCGATTTTTGGTTCTCTTACTGTCAGAGCTGATGGTATGGGTATGATTCTTGATTATGGCGGCGTTGCCAATGTTACCCATGTAGCCGGGGGCAAAGTGTCCAATGTTTATGTGCGGGAAGGCTCTCAGGTGAAGAAGGGGGATTTGGTTGCCCGTTTGGAGCAGTCTGATCAGTCCGCAGACACCAATATAGCAAAATTTGAATCCGAGCTGGCAGGCAGTATGCGTGATACCTCCAGCCAGGTATATCAATATAGGGCCAAACTGTACAAGCAGCAGATGTCCCGTGATGTAATCAGTGATTTTGATGGCATCGTTGATGAGATGATGGTAAGGAAGGGAAGTATTGTCAGCAGTGGCAGTCCTATCTGCAGTGTTCGTCTGACCCAAAAAAATTCTGATTTAATGGGAGTTCTATATGTTCCCGTGGACAAGGGTAAACAAATAGAAACGGGCCAGACTATTCAGATAGTGCCAAGCGGCGTTGATGCACAGGAATCAGGAAGCTTGGTGGGGGTAGTGCGTACTGTATCTAATTACCCTGTGTCTTTAAAGTCCATTGAACAGCAGATAGGCAACCCGGAATTATCCCAGCGCCTTATGGCCAGTGGCCAGGGGGCGGTAATGGAAGTGCGCTTCATATTGGTAAGGGATGAAAAATCTCCTTCAGGGTATTTGTGGACCTCCATGGTAGGACCTCACAAACCAATTACTGCGGGAAGCTATTGCACGGGTTCCATTATTATTGAGCGGCGTGCGCCTATCGAAAAGGTATTTTATAGAATCAGCCAGTGGCTGCGGAATAGGTGAGTCATATTATGGCCTTTGAGTTATTTAATAAGCTTCATATTGGTCAGGGAAATCGGGTGAAGGTACCAACGGTGCTGCAGATGGAGGCCACCGAGTGCGGGGCTGCATGTCTGGCCATGGTACTGGCCCACTATGGCATGTGGGTTCCCCTTGAAAAGCTGCGGGCTGAATGCGGTGTAAATCGTGATGGAAGTAAGGCCAGCAATGTGTTGCGGGCGGCAAGAAGCCGTAATTGCGAGGTTCACGGATATAGCTGGGATGCAGAAAATTTGCGGGAGGAACCGGAGTATCCCTTGATTATCCATTGGGAATTCAACCATTTTGTGGTTCTGGAGGGAATCATTAATGATAAGGTATATCTCAATGACCCGGCTATGGGCCGTCGTACTGTAACTTGGGAGGAGTTTCTTTACTCTTATACTGGTATTGCCCTTGCCATTAAGCCTGGCCCTGGTTTTAAGCCTGAGGGACATCGCTACAATGTATTTAAGGCTGTGGGAGAAAAGCTGTGGCAGGATAAATGGGGAATGTGCTTCCTCATTTTGCTGGGACTATTTATGATTATTCCGGGCCTGGCATCTCCAGTTTTCAGTCAGATATTTTTGGATGAGATTTTAACTAACAAACACCCTGATTGGATGCCTAATTTGTGCTTGGCCATGACCATATCCTTTGTGGTGTCGGCGGTATTGACATGGCTTCGCTCCGTGCTTTTGACTCGTTGGCAGCGGAAATTGACCTTGGCAGATTCATCCAGCTTTTTCTGGCATTTATTGAGATTGCCTATGCAGTTCTTTCATCAGCGATATGCTGCGGAGGTGGCAGGGCGCATCAGTATGAATGAGTCTGTGGCAGGTGTTTTGTCCGGTAGTGCAGCTACTGCTGTATTGGATGGATTTGTAGCCCTATTCTTTTTGCTGTTGCTATTGCAATACAACTTTACTCTTACTCTTATTGGTATTGCCTTTCTGATGATGAATATTGGTGTCCTTCTGTTGACACGGCGCCACTTAACGGATTTGAGTATGCGTATACAGCAGGATGCGGGCAAGGAGTATGGTGTAAGTATAAATGGCCTCACCATGATTGACAGTATCAAGGCCAATGGCAATGAGGGCGATTTCTTCATGAAATGGGCCGGATACAGAGCAAAGGTGCTGAACGGTATGCAGGAGACCCAAATCTGGATGCTGTCTGTGACTATGCTGCCAACTCTGTTATCCGGGCTGAATGGTGCTCTTATAATGACCTTTGGTGGCTTTTCCATTATGGATGGAGCCATGACGGCAGGTATGTTTGTGGCCTTCCAGCATTTAATGACGAATTTCCAGGCTCCTGTCAATAATCTGACGAGCCTTTTTACCAGCCTTCAGACTACTGAAATGCAGATGCAGCGACTTAATGATGTGCGGTGCTATGGCGTTGATACTCTAAACTATCCGGAGGAAGCATCAGATAATGGTCCTCAAAAGCGGTTGTCCGGTGAACTGACCATGGAGCATGTATCCTTTGGTTATAGCCCGTTGGAGCCTCCTTTGTTACAGGATTTTAACCTTCATTTAAAGCCGGGGCACTGGGTGGCTATAGTAGGCTCCTCCGGCAGTGGTAAATCTACGGTGGCCAAGATTATTACGGGACTGTATGAAGAATGGGATGGGAAAGTGCTGTTTGATGGCAAGCCTCGTCGCCAGATTCCTCGTAGTGTAATAACCTCATCTCTGGCTGCTGTGGATCAGGATATTTTTCAGATAACCGGGACAGTGTCCCAGAATATATCTCTGTTTGATGATTCTCTGCGGCAGATCGACATTATTCATGGAGCTATGGATGCCTGCATTCATGATGATATTCTCCAGTTGGATGGAGGCTATGACGCCAAGGTGGCAGAGAGTGGACTGAATTTCAGCGGTGGACAGCGTCAGCGTTTGGAAATAGCCCGTGCATTGGCAGTTAATCCCTCTTTGATTATATTAGATGAAGCCACCAGTGCTCTGGACCCAGTTGTTGAGGAGCAGGTGCTTACCAATATCCGGCATCGGGGCTGTGCCTGTGTAATTATTGCCCATCGTCTTTCCACCATTAGGGATGCAGATGAAATTATTGTTTTGGAAAATGGTAAAGTGGTGGAGCGGGGACGGCATCGTGACATGATGAAGCATGATGGTCCTTATCGTAGACTGATTGAAGAACGAGACAGTAAATAGTATTTTTAGTGAGTTGTGATGGTATGGAACTACAAGCGGGAAAACGCTGGCGATTGAAAAATGCAGATGAATACTTGCTGGTGCAGCAGGGCATGATAGAAGTCTATGCCGTTACGGCAAGGCAGGAATCCTATCGCCAGGAATACCTTTTTTCATTAAAGGCGGGACAGGCAGTATTTCCAGCTTTTGATGAATTTGGTGAAATAGATATACTCATATATGCCATGGAAGATTGTCAGCTTCGAGTAGAAAAACTGGCCGATTCTTCCAAGGAAAAATTGCATCCACAAATGCAGAACTGGTTCAAACAGATTTCCGGGATCAGATGGATAAAGAGATTGGTTGATTTGGGCGACACCAGTTTGGACCAGGATGATCTGGTGCTGGATGGGGATATTACCTCCAGCAGTGATTTGTTAAGGCATTTTGAGGAGAAACAGCGAATTTTTTCAATGCTTCAGGGAATTCGCTTCTTGTCTGCTGACAAGCGGCTGGAGCGGCGACAGGCTATTATTAACCAACAAAAAAAGAGGTTGGTTGATGATGCTATTGATAACCTGTTGGGGGAAGAAGAAATATTTTATGAGGAACGGAATACAGAGCAGCGCACCAAAAATTTGGAGGAAGCCACCTTTATAATTCATTTGGTGCAAAAATCCCTGCGTATGGGACAGTCTGATATAAGTATTCCAACTGAAAGAGTGAAGAAACTGGATAGTATCGGTCTTATTCGCCGGGTGGCCCAAAAGGCCAATATTCAGTTACGCCTCATAAAGCTGGAGAGAGACTGGTATGCCAAGGATTGTGGCACCATGATTGGATATTATGGTGAACAAAAGGAAATGGCGGCTATACTACCCCAGGCACCTGGCACTTACAGACTGATTACCAGATCTATGCCGGAGGGGATTGAACTAACTGCAGAAGAAGCAAATAAGCTGGATATGGATGCATTTTTGTGCTATGCCGGTTTTCCAAGGCGCAAGCTGCGTCTTAGGGATTTGTTTAGGTTTATGTTCCGTCAGTGCTGGCGTGTAGACTATCGGATCATCGTTATGGTGAGCTTTTTTGCTGGCATTGTTCCATTGATAACTCCTGTTATAACGGAAACAGTTTTCCAAAATATTATCCCCATAATGGACAGAGAGGGACTGGTATCTGTTACCCAGGTCCTTATGGTAAGCAGCTTTACCTTGGCGGCACTGAGTATGATTCGGGCTGTATCAGTAATACGCATTGGTTCACGACTGGATATGTCCGTGGAGGCTGCCTTGTGGGGACGGCTTTTGGATATGCCGGAGAAATTTTTCCGCAGATTTACCACTGGTGAGCTGGCCAGTCGTATGCGAGGCTTTGAATCCATCAAGGAAGTTCTCAGCGGAACTTTTGTGGCCACAGTTTTCAATACATTGTTCTCCTTTTGGAGCCTTTTGTTAATGTGCTGGTACAGCATGAAGCTAACGGCTGTGGCTGTTGTGATTTGGCTTATTTGGTGTGTTATTACTGTGGCGATTTATTGGCGTGTACTGAGCTATCAGCGCAAGCTGATTTCTGCCACAAATGCTGAGGCCGGACTGGTTCAGCAGATATTTGCAGGATTGAGCAAATTCCGCGTTCATGGAGCAGAGGAACAGGCCTATAACCTTTGGAGCAAAGTTTTTGGTGAGACTTGGCGTTGGAATCTAGCTTTAAGATGGCAGAACAATTATAATAGTATCATAGGTGCAGCCCAGCCTTTTATCCTTACCATGGTCTTGTATTATTTCGCAGTTTATGGACTTCAGGATTCATCCCATGCTGCTGTAGATACTGAGAAAGTGATTATTGGCATTGGGTATGCCCAGTTTTTGGCCTTTGAGGCTGCCTTTACGGCGTTTAATGCCACATTAAATTCTGTGATTCCACTAATAGGAACATTTTTCTCCATACAGCCTCATATAGAAAATTTGCGGCCTATATTGGAGGAAGTTCCGGAAAATACCACTGACAAGGTGGAGGCTGATCCATTATCAGGGGCTATTGATGTAAGCCATTTATCCTTTGCCTACGGGGAGGATAAGAATGATGTACTCCACGATATAAGCTTCCAGATTGCAGCAGGTGAAAATGTGGCCATTGTGGGCCATTCCGGTTGTGGAAAATCAACATTGGTCCGTTTGCTGCTTGGCTTTGAGAAGCCTAGAAGCGGTGCCATATATTATGATGGTCAGTCCTTGGCAGAGTTGTCACTGACTTCTGTTCGTTCCCAAATGGGTGTGGTATTGCAAAATGGTCAGCTTATGTCCGGAGATATATTTACCAATATTGTGGGCCAGACGGCCCTTACCCAGGATGATGCCTGGGCAGCTGCGGAAGCGGCGGGTATAGCTGATGATATTCGTGCTATGCCTATGGGGATGCAGACAGTAATCAGTGAAGGCTCCGATAATATTTCCGGAGGACAGCGCCAACGAATTATGATTGCCAGAGCTTTGGCGGCTAAGCCAGCAATATTAATATTTGATGAAGCCACCAGTGCTTTGGACAACCGCACTCAGGCCATTGTTACGGACAGTCTGAATAAACTGAAAACCACACGGCTGGTAATTGCTCATCGCCTGTCCACCATTAAAGAGTGTGACCGAATTCTGGTAATGGATAAGGGCTCTTTGGTGGAAAGTGGCACTTATGAGGAATTGGTAGCCAAAAATGGAATTTTTGCTCAGCTGGTAAGACGGCAAGTGGCGTAGGAGAAAGATAGTATGGAAGAAAAAGATTGGAATATAATAGCCCAGGAAGCTCTGCATGATGATGGGGCTTTTGATGAGCTATATGAACATTTTTTTCCCCGGATATATAATTTAATATATGTTCGGGTAAAGAATGTTGCCACTGCCGATGATATTGTCAGTGATGTTTTTGAAAAGATGGTAACTCATTTGGATACCTTTGACAGCACCAAGGCTTCCTTTGCCACTTGGTTGAGCCGCATTGCCACCCGTACTTTGACGGATTATTACCGTTGGCAGAGCCATCGGCAAAATGTGGAGTGGGATGATGTATTCTCCCCTAAGGTGGACGAAAAGGACGGACCTAATGGTCAACTGTTGGAGCAGGAAGGTAAAAAAGAGCTGTTGTTGGCCCTTGGAAAGCTGTCAGAACGGGAGCAGCAAATCATTGAGCTAAAATTCTGGGGCGATATGAACAATAAGGAAATTGCAGAAACCCTTGGAATTTCCTCAGCAAATGTAGGTGTCATTCTCTTCAGGGCAATGGGCACCCTGCGACAGATTTTGGGGCGTGAATAATTGTCACGAATTTTACGATATCATAGAAAACTGTAATAGATACAATGCTCAATCGTATATATAAATGTAGTAAGAGTTGCATGGAAGGATAATTTCCATGGTTAATTTGTCGTTATTTTTTTATATATATAAAGGAGGAAAAAACATGAGGGTATTAAATGTATTGAAGGTTTTCTTGGTAGCAGTAGTTATGGCAGTGGGACTTCAGGGGACAGCCTTTGCCGGGAGCCAGGATTTTACTCTGGTAAATGGAACCGGCAGACCTATCACTTATATTTATTTAAGTCCTAGCCATGAATCTGAATGGATTTATCAGGATGAGTTGGGACCTAACAGTGTTCTCTATCCAGGTCAGGACATCTTTATTGGCTTCAGCCCAAGAGACGGTGTACAGTACTGGGATGTTAAGGTAGTATATGACAATAATGATGAGGATTACTGGATTGGTTTAGACCTCTTTAGAGTATACTCATTAACCATTCGCCCTGGCGGAGCTTCCAGTATTGAAATGATATAATATGGTTTGATTGTTATTGACCCACACCTCCGACTAATTTATAATTGAACTATAAATTAGTCGGAGGTGTTTGTTTTGTCCTATATAAAACGCCATATTGAGCAAAGTCTTTTAAAAGCAAATAAATCATTCAAGGCTTTATTAGTTACAGGCTCACGACAGGTCGGAAAATCAACTCTACTAAAGGAAGTTTTTCCAGACCAAAATTACATAACTTTTGATAATCCATTGCTTTTATCTCAAGCTCAGAATGAGCCGGGGATGTTTTTTCTTAATCATCGTTGTCCTATTACTTTGGATGAAGTGCAATATATACAGGAGCTCTTTCCTTATATCAAAATAGAATGTGACAAAAGCAATGAAAGGGGATTATTTGCCTTGACTGGCTCTCAGTCATTCCAACTGATGAAGCATGTATCTGAATCATTAGCTGGGCGGATTGCCATTTTCGAGCTTTCTGGACTATCTCTCCGGGAAATAGATAGAATAGATTTTAATCAACCTTTTATACCTAATAGGGAATATATTTCTAGTCGAAGCCATTCACGGAAAAGTCATTCCAATATATGGCAGCTAATACACAGAGGGAGTTACCCTGCTCTTTATGAAAATGATGTGGATTGGCAGATGTTCTATTCTTCTTATGTACAAACTTGCCTTAGCCGTGATGTCAATGATTTAACTAAAATTAAGGACCACATGAAATTTATGAGGTTTTTGACTGCCATGGCAGCCCGTACTGGTCAAATGCTTAATTACAGCAAGGTTGCTGAACAAGCTGATATCACTGCTGCTACTGCCAAAGAATGGACATCTATTCTCGAAGCATCTGGACTTATATACATATTGCAACCATTCTCTAATTCTGCTTTGAGAAGAGCGATTAAAACACCTAAGCTCTATTTCCGTGACACAGGACTGGTATGCTTCCTCACCAAATATCAAAGTCCGGAAACAGCCATGAATGGAGCTATGGCAGGAGAACTGTTTGAAACCTTCGTGGTATCGGAAATACTAAAATCATTTACTAACAGCGGTCTGGATTATCGGATGCAAGTTACCTATTATCGTGGTAAAGACAAATCAGCCAGCCGTGAATCTGAAATTGATCTGTTGATTGAGGATGGGGATGTCATATATCCTATAGAAATAAAAATGTCCGCAAACCCCAAACTAAGCATGACCAACACCTTTGATGTTATCGATAAAATAAAGGGTCGCCAACGTGGTGTGGGAACAATACTTTGTATGTATGAACAGCCCTTATGGCTAAATGAACGAACCATAGCTTTGCCTATTGATTACATTTAATTTTTCATAGGCGTTTTATGGCCGTTAACATAGAATATTATTTACGCATAAGTCCTAATCTAAATAGAATTCCCGGGTGATTATAAAAAGAAACAAATTCCTTTTTCTGGTGTAATGGTGAAGTATCGGGGACTGTTTACAGGATTTTATGTTGTGCGTTATAAAAGGTATTTTTCTTTTTACCGGGTTCGGGGTAATAATATTGAGGTCGTGAGAATAATAATGGCCAAGCGTGATTTCATGAAAATTTTGTTTGGGGATGCAGAAGATTGAATAAAGATAAAAATTCAGTTTGTGCCAAAATTGCACAAACTGCTTATGAATCAAAAATTCCAAGGACAAGCAAAGCATGATGGATTTAGTGGACAGTGATCCTAAATATAAGTCTCTTAGTCGTGAAGCAGTACAAACCATAAGTGTATGTGCCAATGTTGATTTTAAGATTCCTGAAGAAGAGGAGCTGATAGATATGTGCAAGGCAATTGAGGATATGAAGGACGATGCTCGGATGGAAGGTCGTCGTGAGGGTAGGGATGAAGGTCGTATGGAAGAACGGCTTACATCTATTCGGAACTTAATGAAGAAAATGGGCTGGTCGTCCAAGGAGGCTATGGATGCCCTTATGATATCAGCAGAAGAACAGAAGCAGTATAGCGCCTTGATTTGAAACCAAAACAATAATGTAAGTATCTAATTATCAGACTCCCAGATTTTATAAAATCATCTGGGAGTTTTAATGTGCATTATAATGTACATTTATTTTGATATATTATAACCAAGGATAGATATAGTTTATAGAGAAGAGAAGAAAAACTATGTTACCGGCAAAGAATGTGTTCTTATAGATGATTATGAGAAAAATATCATAGAGTGGGAAAATGCCGGCGGTACAGGAATTTTGTTTATCTCTGCAAAAGATACATTAAGCACGATTAGTGAAATTGAAAAAACACAAAGATAATATGTGGCTGTATTTTTCAGACGCAAAAACGAATGCACAATGTTATATTTGCTTTTGCGTCTTTTTTTGTGGGAATAATATGTGGAAGTATGGTAAAAAATGTGTGGTATTAAATGGATAAAAAACTTGTTGGTATATCTCTTTAGCGATATAATTATTGCAAAGGAGGTGGCTGTATGATTGTTTATCATGGTTCTGATCATATTGTTAAAGTACCTGTATTTCAGGGCGGCAAACGGAATAATGATTATGGTCATGGCTTTTATACTACGGAAAGCCTGGAGCTTGCCAAAGAGTGGGCCTGTGCCAAGAATACGGATGGCTTTGCCAATCGTTATGAATTGGATATGGAGGAACTGGCCATCTTAAATTTGAATTCATCAGAATACAATATCCTTAATTGGCTGGCATTGTTGACAAAATATCGCAGCTATTGGCAAAGTGGCAGTATTGCTGAAGATGCCAAGAATTATCTGCAGCAGCACTTTTTTATTGATCCTGATAAATATGATGTGATTATTGGCTATCGGGCAGATGATTCATATTTTAGTTTTGCCCAGGATTTTATTGCAGGAACAATATCTCTAAATAAGCTGTCTGAGGCCATGCGGCTGGGGAAGTTGGGAGAACAAATTGTTTTAAAAAGTGAGAAAGCCTACAGCCACATTAAATTTTTGGGGGCTGAACCGGCAGAAGCCAATCTATGGTATGAGAAAAAAACTGTTCGGGACAGGGAGGCCAGAAGATCATATCGTAAAAGCAGAACTCAGACTGATAGAGTATCAGAGATTTATATGCTGGATATTATGAGGGAAGGGATAACAAATGGCGATTCGCGCTTACGATGAAATGTATGTGGACAGTGCTCAGAATATATTGGGGCATGCGGTGGATTTTGCCATTATGTCTCTGGAAATCGAGCCTAATGATTTTGCTAAGGCACTGATGGTAAGTGCCAGTGCACGACAATTTGCCAAGGGCAATCCTCGTTATTTGGCCGGGATGAATGGATGTGAACTGGCCAGACAGATTTTGGATGAAGCTCATATTTCGTATCCTGATATTGAGGATATTATGTATGTTGATAAATCACCGGAATATTGGTCAGGATGGGCATTGGCGTACTATCAGTGGTATGCAGATGTTTCCTTTGGGGATATTCTTAAGGTAATTTCTTTGGAAGAGATAATTGGAATGTACTCTGTGTACCATGAAATGGATATTTCCCATTTTGTAGAGCAAATTAATCGGCTTATGGGAAAGGCGTATTCTCAGACCCGATTGCGAGCAAGGCGGGATAACTGCGGATTATCCCAGTCAGAGCTGGCCAAAGAAGCAGATGTACCATTAAGGCAAATACAACTTTTTGAACAGGGGCAGCGCGATATTAATAAAACCTCGGCTATCACACTTTACAAGCTCAGCAAGGCTCTTCATTGTAAGATGGAGGATTTGCTGGAGCCGTCACTAAAAAATGATGAAGAAGCAGTATAGATAAAAGAAAATACGATTGTTTTACTCCCAGGTGAAAAAATGAACATCTGGGAGTTTTTTGGTGTGGAAAAATTTGGGCGAAGTAAGGCGGTATGGTATAATATTAAGATAAGTGAACTGTGGAGGATTAAGCGTGGAAGAAAGTATGCTTGAGAATAATATACCATTTGCCCATTTGCATGTTCATACTGAGTATAGCCTGCTGGATGGGGCAAACAGAATAAAGCCATTGGTGAAGCAGGCCAAGGAGCTGGGCATGAAGCACCTGGCCATTACTGACCATGGCAATATGTTTGGCGTAATTGATTTTTATAAGGCTGCCAAGGCGGAGGGAATAAATCCTGTTATTGGCTGCGAGGTTTATATGGCTCCCCGGGATCGTCGGGAGAATTTTGAGGTGGATGGTACTAAGTACTATCACCTTATTTTGCTGGCTGAAAATGAAACTGGCTACAAGAATCTGGTACAGCTGGTTTCCAAGGCCAATATTGAGGGCATGTATTACAAGCCCCGTATAGACAAAGAGCTGTTGCGTCAGTATCATGAGGGAATTATTTGCCTTAGCGCCTGCATTGCGGGGGAAATTCCTTCCTGGATTCTCCGTGGCGATATGGACAGGGCGGAAAAGTCCTTGCAGGATTATCTGGAGATTTTTGGTCGGGATAATTTCTTTATTGAAATTCAGTACCACGGCATGGAGCAGGAGGTTAAGGCCAACAAGGGACTTATTGAACTGGCCCAAAAGTACAATATCGGTTTGGTGGCTACAAATGATGCCCATTATTTGACCCGTGAGGCCAGTGAGTTCCACGATATTCTTCTCTGTATTCAGATGAGCAAAACCGTGGATGATCCCAGCCGCATGAAGTTTTTTGGTCAGGAGTTCTATCTTAAGAGCCCTGATGAAATGGCCCAGCTTTTCCCTGAATACCCTGAGGCTATGTCAAATACGGTAAAAATTGCTGAGCGCTGTCATGTGGACTTTGATTTTGAAAATCGCCATTTGCCACTGTTCCCATTGCCGGAGGGCATGACGGACGAGCAATATCTGAGAAAGCTGTGTGAGGATAATCTTCCATCCCATTATCCTGAGGAAACCAAAGAAGTCCGTGATCGTCTGGAGTACGAGCTTGGGGTTATTCATACCATGGGCTTTGACAGCTATTTCCTTATTGTATGGGATTTTATAAATTATGCCCGCAGCGAGAATATTCCCGTTGGTCCTGGACGAGGTTCGGCGGCAGGCAGTATAGTGGCCTACTTGCTGGGTATTACGGATATTGACCCACTTAAGTATTCCCTGCTCTTTGAGCGTTTCCTCAATCCTGAACGCGTAACCATGCCTGATATAGACGTGGACTTTTGTTATGTGCGCCGTGAGGAGGTTATTGAATACGTTAAACGCCGTTATGGCGAGGACCATGTGGCTCAGATTGTTACCTTTGGAACCTTGGCGGCTAAGGGGGCTATCAAGGATGTGGGTCGTGCCCTGAATATGCCTTTCAGCGAGATGAATAAGATTACCAAGCTGGTACCTTCAGAGCTTGGTATAACCATTCAGAAGGCTTTGGATACTACCAAGGAGCTGAAGGCTCTTTATGATGAATCTGAGGAGGTTCATCGTCTGCTGGATTTTGCCATGGGAGTGGAGGGCCTTCCAAGACATTCCTCAACCCATGCGGCGGGTATTGTGATTGCCCGTAACCCTCTTACAGATTATCTTCCTGTAATGATGACTGATGGCACACTGGTTACCCAGTACGACAAGGACCATGTGGAGGAGCTGGGACTTCTTAAAATGGATTTCCTGGGCCTTCGCACCCTTACAGTTCTTGACGATGCTATTAAAAATATAAAGAAAAACCGGGGAGTGGATGTGGATTTAAGAACCATTCCTTTGGTGGACAAGAAAACCTCTGAAATGCTCTGTAAGGGCTTTACGGGGGCTGTGTTCCAGATGGAATCCAGCGGCATGACTAATATCATTAAGGAGCTTAAGCCGGAGGGCTTTACGGACCTTATTCCACTGGTGGCTCTTTATCGTCCGGGGCCTTTGGGCAGTGGCATGGTGGATGACTTTATTGCCGGCCGTCATGGTACCAAGGAGGTTACATATATGCATCCTCTGTTGGAGCCAATTCTTAAGGAGACCTTTGGCGTGGTTCTCTATCAGGAGCAGGTAATGCAGATAGTACAGGTGCTGGCTGGGTTTACCTTGGGACAGGCGGACCTTCTCCGTCGTGCCATGGGTAAGAAAAAGGCGGCTATTTTGATGGCCCAGAAGGAAAATTTCTTAAAGGGCTGTGAGGCTAACGGCATTGATGCTGATCTGGCCAACAAGATATTTGATTTGCTGACTCACTTTGCAGACTACGGTTTCAATAAATCCCATAGTGCGGCCTATGCCTATGTGGCTTGGCAGACAGCTTATTTGAAGGCTAATTATCCAGAGGAATTCATGGCGGCAATGCTTACTAGTGTTATGGATACCACCGACAAGGTAAGTGTATATATTGAGCAGTGCCGTCGTATGGGGATTGCGGTGCTGCCACCTGACATAAATGCTAGCTCCGTAAATTTCAGCGTTGATGGAAATGCCATTCGCTTTGGGCTGGCAGCTGTGAAAAATGTAGGGGATGCTGCCATGCAGAACTTGGAAGAGGAACGTAGTAATGGCGGCCCATATACTTCCCTTATGGATTTTTGCCTTCGTATTGATATGCGCACCATTAACAAGCGGGTTATTGAGAGCCTGATTAAGTGTGGTGCCTTTGACTCTATTGGTGCAAAGCGCTCCCAGCTTTTGGAGGTGCTGTCCAAAACTGTAGATGCGGCGGCTGTGTCCCAAAAGGATAAGGCTACAGGCCAGATGGGGCTCTTTGATGATGAGGTTTTAAATGACGTTACTGAGATCAAGCTTCCGGACATTCCTGAAGTGGATCGCAGCATTATGCTCATGTGGGAAAAGGAAATCACCGGCTTCTATATTACGGGGCATCCACTTGATGATCATGCTGAAATTCTTAACGGTTTCACGAGCATAAGTGATATTTTGGCCGGGAAGATACGAGATGGCAAGAGTGTGAAGCTGGGTGGCATGGTGGTAAGTGCCAAACGCATTGCCACCAAAAAGGGTGATACCATGTGCTTTGCGGAGGTGGAGGATTTTTCCCATTCCATTGAAGTGGTTGTATTTCCAAAGGTGTTCTACAGCTGTGTAAATGCTCTGGAGCCCGATTCTGCTGTTATGGTGGCGGGCAAGGTGAACTATACCGATGAGGGAATTAAGGTTTTGGCTGACAGAATATGCCCGCTGAAGGATTATAAGCCGGACATCTATCTTGCCATTAGTGCTGCCCATGAAAATGAGGCAGTGTTTAAGGCGGTGAAGGATGTACTGACTACTCATCAGGGAGATCATATCGTATATATTTATTATTCAGACCGCAAGAAGGTTATTAAGACAGAGCGGGCCATGTGGATTGATGGCTCAGAGGAAGCTATTTCTCTGCTGAAGGAAATTCTTGGGGATGACTGTGTCAAAACCAGATAAGCATCGGATAACTAGAAAGTTGAGGTTATTTTTATGGGCGAGATAAAATGTGGGCCTAAGGCGGGGGTATTTCTTCTGGCCGGGGGTCATTTTATGGTTGATTTCTATAATAATTTTCTCCCGGTGCTTTTGCCAATAATCATGGTGCGAATGGATATGTCCCTTACCATGTGCGGGCTTTTGGTAATGGTGCTGTCCATAACCTCCAATTTGTTTCAGCCGATTTTTGGCTACTTTTTTGACAAGCATAATTTCAGCAAGTCTATGGTATATGCAGTGTCGTTAGCCGGCTTGTTTATATGTGTTGTGGGTTATGCTCCCAACAAGCCAGTGCTGTTTTTGCTGTGTGCCCTTTTGGGAGTGGCGGTATCTGCCTATCATCCATTGGGGACCTCTCTTCTTAGGAAGGTCAGCAGCAAAATGAACATGGGCCGCTCTGTGTCATTCTATGTGGCTGGGGGAAATATCGGCTTTGCTTTGGCTCCGGTGCTGGTGGTGGCCTTTTTGGACCGCTATCCTTTGGAGAGTCTGCCAGTTCTCATTATTCCCGGGGTGATTTTGGCTGCTGCGTATATAGCAACCAATCTTTGGAACTTGCATTCAAGGAGTGACAAGCCTTCTGATAAGGCAGTGGAAAGTGATTTTAAGAGTATTCTGCGGAATATTGATGTGGTGCGTCTGAATTTTGCCATGGGCTTTAGATGCTGGACCCATGTAAGTGTGGTTACCTTCTTGCCTCTGCTTATGCAGAGCAAGGGCATATCTCCTGTTATGTCGGGAACACTTTTGGGAGTGTTTTTGGCGGGTTCGGCCATTGGCGGACTTTTTGGCGGTGAAATAGGGGACAGAACCAATCATAAAAAGGTAATGGCCTATTCATTGATTTTATCATTGGCTCCTGTTATCTATTTCTTTTTAATGCCAAATGACAGCATGGTAGCTATCATTGCCCTGTTTTTCGCTGGGGCCCTTTTGATGGCACCTCAGCCAAGCTCCATAGTATGGACGGGCCATCTAATGCCTCAGTTTATTGGGGTGGCCAGCGGGATGATGATGGGCCTTTGCTATGGTATTGGCAGTATTGGTGCGGCAGTTACTGCTGTGCTGGGGGATTATATTGGCCTAGAAACCGCTCTTTTGATTAGTATAGTACCAGTATTTTTGTCCATCGCCATGGTTATAATTACTCCTTATAGGGAAGAATAAGGATTTTTAAGGATAAGAATTTTAGCAAAAAGAAGTCTGTTCTTTTGACTATTGTTGAAAGAACAGGCTTTTTATGTTATGATATTTTAGTTAGAGTGTTTATTCGATTATTTATTGGAACACCGCGAAAATACTAATGAAAGCGAGGCGATTATTTGCCAGCTATAACCTATGAATTAATAAAGCAGGACCCGGCCACTGGTGCCAGGGCAGGTATTATTCATACACCTCATGGCAGCTTTCCAACTCCTATTTTCATGCCTGTAGGAACACAGGCCTCTGTAAAGGGCGTTTCTCCTGAGGAGCTGCACGATATGGGTGCTGGGATTATTCTCAGCAACACATATCACCTCTTTTTGCGTCCAGGCTCTGATCTGGTTAGGGAGGCCGGCGGTCTTCACAAGTTTATGAACTGGGATGGTGCTATCCTTACAGATAGTGGCGGCTTCCAGGTGTTCAGTCTTGGGGATCTTCGCAAGATTACCGAGGAGGGGGTTACCTTCCGTTCCCATATTGACGGTTCCAAGAAGTTCCTGTCACCAGAGGTTTCCATGAAGGTTCAGATGGATTTGGGCTCTGATATTGTAATGGCATTTGATGAGTGTATCCCTTATCCTGCAGATTACGATTATGCCAAGGCTTCCACAGCCCGTACTACCCGTTGGGCCCAGCGTTGCAAGGATGTTATGACCAGCCCGCATCAAGGCCTATTCGGTATTGTTCAGGGCGGTATGTATAAGGATCTTCGTACCCGCAGTGTAAATGAGCTGGTGGAGATGGATTTCCCTGGTTATGCCGTAGGTGGCCTCAGTGTAGGAGAGCCTAAGGAGCTCATGTATGAAATGCTTGACCATACGGTGGAGCAGCTGCCAAAGGATAAGCCAAGATACCTCATGGGTGTTGGTACTCCTGACTGTCTGGTGGAGGGCGTAATGCACGGCATTGATATGTTTGACTGTGTATTCCCAACACGGGTGGCCAGAAATGGTACAGCCATGACCTGGAATGGCAGACTGGTAATGAAGAATGCAGAATTTACCAGTGATTTCAGACCTCTTGAGGAGGGCTGTGACTGCTATGCTTGCCGTAACTTCAGCCGTGCCTATATCCGTCATTTGGTTAGGGCCAATGAAATTTTCGGCTTAAGACTTCTTTCATTGCATAATCTGCGCTTCCTGCAGAGATTTATGCATGAGATGCGTCAGTCAATTATTGAGGAAAGATTTGGTGAGTTCCGCCGTAATTTCCTCGACAATTATAACTATGGGTCAAAGTCCCATAGCTGCAACTAATTATTCTGCTAAAAAGCAGATTAAGGGGGTAATGTGATGGGGGAAGATTTCTTCGGACTTGGTGGAGCAGCACCAGTCATTTTGATGGTTATTCTGTTTTATGTGTTGCTTTATCGTCCCCAGAAGAAACAGCAGGAAAAGCAGCAGGATATGGTGTCCAAGCTGAAGCGGGGAACCAGAGTAGTGACCCGTGGCGGTATCTACGGTAAGGTAGATATGGTCAAGGAGGCCACCATTATGCTGGAGATTGCTGATGGCGTGGTTATTGAGGTAGCCAAGTCCATGATTGCCACAGCTATTGTGGGCAGTGAGGAGGAGCGTAAAGAGCTTATGTCCGGAACTGCATCCAAGGATGAGGCTGTGGAAAATTCAAACCTTGAAGAAGCAAAGGATAAGGAATAATGGAGAAAGACCTTAGTCTTTTGAAAAAAGAGCTGAGAAAAACTGCTCTCATTAAAAGACGGGCCATGCGCCCGGAAAAGCGGGTGGCTGAAAGCCATGGTATATTTAAACAGCTTAGGGATTTTGAGCTGTATAAAAAAGCCTCCTGCGTTTTTTGTTATGTTTCAGTGGAAGATGAAGTCCAGACCAGGGAGATACTGAATCAGGTGCTGACAGACGGGAAGAAGCTCTGCATTCCATATATTGGGGAGCCAAAGTCCCGTATTATGACAGCTGCCAGATTAAACAGCTTGGATGAGCTGGAGCCTGGCTATTGGGATATTCCCACGGTAAGCAAGGAGAATTATCACGAAGTGAACCCTGTGGAAATCGATTTCGTGGTGGTTCCCGGAGCGGCCTTTGATAAAGAGGGCCATCGCCTTGGCTTAGGCGGCGGATTTTATGACATATTTCTTAAGAAAGTCAGAGATGCTGCGCTGGTAGGAGTTGCCTATGAGTGTCAGCTTATGGATGAAATTAAGGTTATGGACCATGATATTCCCGTGGATTATCTTCTTACACATAATGGAATTATCAAATGTTCCAAATAAATAATTCGAAAGAAGGATAAAGTAGTTGAGAAAGGATAGTTTATTAAAGCTTCTGGCTGCTATTGTTATCATCGTTGGTGTTTTCTTCGCCTTCGTTGGTCCTTTGGCAAAGTCCATCAGACAGGGTCTTGACCTGCAGGGTGGTACTCATGTAGTTCTGGAAGCTGAAGACACCCCGGAAGCACCTGTAAATGGTGACGCCATGGATCGTGTAGTACGAATCATGGAGAAGCGAGTTAATGAGTTAGGTCTGGCAGAGCCTATTGTACAGCGCCAGGGTGAGCGCCGTATTATCATTGAGCTGCCTGGTATCAAGGATCCTGATAAGGCAATTCAGGTGATTGGTAAGACAGCAATGCTGGAATTCAAGAATGATAAGGGCGAGACAGTTCTTACCGGTACTGACCTGAAGGATGCCCGTGAGCAGACTGACCAGCAGGGGCAGAACTTGGTTGAGCTGGAATTCAGCCCTGAGGGTGGCGAGAAATTCGCAGATTTGACCACTAAGAATGTGGGCCGTAACATTGCTATTCTTTTGGATGGTGAGGTACTTACAAACCCACGTGTAAACGAGCCTATTATGGGCGGCAAGGCTGTTATTACTGGTAACAAGACCTTGGAGGAAGCTCACAATCTTGCAATCCTCCTGAGAAGTGGTTCCCTGCCGGTAAAGGTTAACATCATTGAAACCCGTACTGTAGGCCCTTCCCTTGGTCAGGACTCCAAGGATAAATCCGTTTATGCCTTTGCCATTGGCCTTGGTGCCGTAGTTCTCTTTATGATTTTGTTCTATCGTTTGCCAGGTCTCATTGCAGATATTGCATTGATGGCTTATGTTATTATTTTGCTCTTTAGCTTGAAGATGCTGGATGCAACCCTCACGCTTCCAGGTGTAGCGGGTATTATTCTTTCCATTGGTATGGCGGTAGATGCCAACGTGCTTATTTTTGAGCATTTTAAGGAAGAATTCCGCACGGGTAAGACCATGCGTTTGGCCATGGATTCTGGCTTTGAGCGTGCCTTCACCACTATTTTCGACTCCAATATTACTACCATCATTGCTTCTGCAGTGCTGTTCTGCTTTGGTACAGGCAGTATTAAGGGCTTTGCAATTACCCTTGGGTTGGGTGTTGTTTTATCTATGTTTACAGCCATTACACTTACCCAGTTTATGTGTAAGAATCTGATTGCAGCTCAGCTCTTTAAGAATCCTGCTATATATGGTTATGGTATCAGTAATGTGGGGAAGGAGAAAGAGGAGGTGACTAAGCTTGGCTAAGAAAACTGTTGAACAGCAGGTTAAGATTCCTTTTGACATAATGCGCCGTTCCAAGATTTGGTTCGCAATTTCCCTGCTTATAATCATTCCTGGTATTTTCAGCATGTTTACCAACGGCTTTAACTTTGGTATAGATTTTACCGGTGGTACTATTATTGACATGCGTTTTGAAAAGGAAGTTACCCTTCCGGAGATTCGTAACACTTTAAAAAAATACAATCTGGATAACGCTACTATTCAGTTGTCCGGTGATGCTACCAATGTAGAATCCTCCAAGGACGTAATGATTCGTACCATTGATCTGGAGGAGAATGATCGTAAGGCTGTTATGGCAACCTTAAAGGAAGATGTGGGTGACTATACTGTTCTCCGTGAGGAGAAGGTAGGTGCTACCATTGGTGGCGAGCTCATTATGGATGCTGTTATGGCAACACTGATTTCCTGGGTACTGATCATCATGTATGTTTCTTACCGTTTCGAGTGGCGTTTTGGTGTATCTGCGGTATTAGCCTTGGTTCATGATATTCTGGTGGTATTGAGTATTTTCTCCTTTACCCAGAAGCAGGTGGACAGCTCTTTTGTAGCAGCCGTACTGACCATTGTAGGTTATTCCATCAATGATACCATCGTAATCTTTGACCGTATCAGAGAGAATTTGAAGCTCCACTTCCGTCGTGGCGGTGACCTTTATGAGCTGGCAAATCGCAGTATTTATCAGACTCTGACCCGTTCCCTGTACACTGTATTTACCTGTTTGTTTACAACCTTTGCACTGTACTGGTTCGGTGGCGATACCACCAAGGACTTCGCCTTTGCACTGCTGTGCGGCTTCTTTAGTGGCTGCTATTCCTCAATCTTTATTGCAAGCCCATTGTGGGTAACCATGCGTAACATAGCGGAAAGCAAGAAATCTGGCAACAGCAACAAGCCAGCCACCAATGAAGTGTAATTAATCATAATAAGGGCTACTTTCATTATGTAAAGTAGTCCTTTTATTATGTGCAATGGTTATGAAGTAATGGGGGAAGTCTACGGGCGGACGTATTTCACATCGGTACTTAGTGAATCCAAGCTGAAAGCGAAGGATGAACTTAGTATCTATATCTATATGCTCGCAAATAAAAACTCGCTGTCGGTGTGGCAACATGTAATTAGTTTCTTGTACCGAGACGATACAAGAGGCGTAGGCAGGGGATTTTAAGGCATATCCCCGAATACGAGAAACTAATCATGTGTTGCCATTTTTGTATGGCGGAAAGGAGCATTATGAAAAAAGAGCAACGGTACACGGCACTCTATGAGAGACTGAGCCATGATGATGAGCTTCAGGGAGAATCCAACAGTATCTCGAATCAGAAAAAGCTTCTTATGGAGTACGCTGTATCACACGAATTACCGAGTCCCCGGCATTTCGCAGACGATGGAATATCCGGTACCCGCTTTGATCGTCCGGCATTCCTTGAAATGATGGGAGAGATCGAGGACGGAAATATCGGGGCTGTCCTTGTAAAAGACATGTCTCGCCTGGGCAGGGACTATCTGAAAGTCGGGCAGATCGTGGAGATGTTCAGACAGAAGGATGTGCGTCTGATCGCAGTTAATGATGGAACCGATACCCTGCAGGGTGATGATGATTTCCTGCCGTTTCGTAATATCATGAATGAGTGGTACGCCAAGGATACGAGCAAGAAAATTCGCTCTACCTTTAAGGCAAAGGGCGAAGCCGGAAAGCACGTTGCAAGCTCTCCGCCCTACGGATACATGAAGGATCCTGATGATAAGACCAAGTGGATCAAGGATGAAGAGGCGGCAGAGGTTGTGCAGCGTATTTTTAAGCTCACCCTTGAAGGAAAAGGCCCGTTCCAGATATGCAAGATACTGGAAGCGGACAAGGTGGAGATACCGGCATATCATCAGCAGAAAATGGGTATGGGATTATGGCAGAACAGGGAATTAAAGCATCCCTATCGGTGGACGAGTTCGAGCGTAGCTTCGATACTCACGAGAAAGGAATATCTGGGACATACGGTCAACTTCAAGACCAGAAAGCATTTTAAGGATAAGAAGAGCCATTATGTGGCACAGAAATACTGGCAGGTCTTTGAAGATACGCAGGAGCCGATCATTGACGAGGAAACCTTCTACAATGCGCAGAAGTGCAGGACGGGCATTAAGCGTTATCCGAACGGCTGGGGAGAACCTCATCCGCTTGACGGGAAAATGATCTGCCATGATTGCGGGAGCCTCATGTACTGCCACAGGACGAGCAACGGCAAGAAGGTCGCACAGTATGTATGCGCCAAGTATGGCAAACAGCCCGTAGGAACCTATTGCAGTTCCGGTCACAGGATCAATGCAGATGCGGTTATGGAGATCGTAAGGGATACGCTCAGATACCTCAAAACCACTATCGAAGACAATCCGGAGGAGTTTATCGAGCATATCACCCAGACGGAAGCCGATAACCGCAGCGCAGAAGCCAAGAAGAAGCAGGAGCGCCTTAAGCAGTGCAGGAAGCGTGTGGACGAGCTTGAAAGGCTTATCTGCAAGATTTATGAGGATAATGCACTTGGGAAGATGCCTGAGAGCAGGTATGAAACGCTTATCAGGCAGTATTCCAAGGAGCAGGGTGAGCTTAACGAAGAGGTTGAGATTATCGAGGCTTTTCTGTCCGAGGTCGAGGAAAATCGCAAGAGCGGCAAGAGGTTCGTTGATCTTATGGCAAGATACAATGATTTTGACGAGATCACGCCTTTTATGGTCAGCGAGTTCATTGATCATATCGAGGTACATGAGAGAGACAGGAAGGGTTCCGTGCAGACCACGCAGAAGATTGATATCTACTTCAATTTCATCGGCAATTACAGTATGCCGGAGAAGGAACTTACCGAGGCGGAAAAGGCTGAGATCGAGCGCATGAATGCAATTAAAGATAAGCGTCACGAGCAGTATCTGGCACGTAAAGCAAGAGGATCACAGCAGAAATGGGAGAAAGCTTATGAGCCGAGAAGAAAAGCGAGAATGGCACAGCTCAAGGCAGATAATCCCAATACCTACGGTATTCCTGCCGAAGAATATGATCAGGAGCATTATTCAAAGGTAAGTGTGGTACTTGCTGACTCTGTAGTACCTGATTTTTAACAAGTTCACACGATAGTTATCGGGATAACGGCATATGAAAGAGTGCGGATGGAAGATATATGTTCATCAGCACTTTTTCTTTTCTCCCAACAATAACTATCTTTCTCCCAAAACAATGGTTGATTTGGGAGAAAAGGAGAGGCAGTTGGGAGAAAGGCATCCGTCCTGTCCGTCAGTCCATCCATCAATCATATTTTACAGCCCTATGTGGGCAGAAAGGAGCAAAAATGCAGAGAGTATCAGTAAAGGAGAGGTTTAAGAGGTTAGAAGCACAGAGAGAGGGGATCCGGAAAGCAGAACCGCCGATAATCCATGTGACAATCATCCATGTGCTTGATGATCAGTCATCCTTCGGGAAAAAAGGCGAGTATTTAAGGCTTTTCCTTGATGAAGCCGGATATAAAAAGGCAAGAGAGGAAGAAACTGCGAGGCATATCGAGATCATCTGGTATTCAAGGGTAAAGGACAGATACCTTGTATCATGGGGAAAGGAGCAGGTACAGGAGATATGAAACTATCACGATATGAACGGGAGACGATTATCAATTTTAACGCCGAGGAGCCAACAGCCACCCTTTACACCCGTGATCCTGCCATTATGAGGAAACTTGACCAGTTAGTTATCAGCTTTCCAGAGGTCTATAAGTGCATAGGCGAGACAGACATCGACAAGACCTATGAAATGCCTAAATCCGTCGTTAATTATCGTAAGCCGAGGCGGTTATCTGAGGAGCAGAGAGAGGCGGCAAGAACAAGAATGTGCCGCAATCGGCTTAGGAATTAGGGAGATTGTTTGCCATTGTAAAGTATAAGGTTTGATCAAACCTGCGTTCAGGGCTTAAGCGTTGGATATATCCAGGGCTTATAATCTCATGTACGACAGATTTGTTGAGGATGGGTGTCAATATGCGTTCTGATGAAACATAGTTACGCCATTTTGAACCGTTAATTGCAAACTCCTTATCAGTTTGATTACCAAATGCCATCTGGCGATAAATGTCTGCGACACGGATTTTACCTGATTTGCTCAATTCCCATAAACATCGAGCAAGTCTGGCTGTAGCTCGCATAGGACGACTCATAGTGTCTGCCGGTTCAATGGAGCTGTCTATAAAAAGACGGGAAAAGGCATAGTCGCTCCATATAACTATATCGAATGCCTGCTCAGCAAGAAAAGGAGATTTTCCTTGTGTTTTCCATATAGTCTGCATAAGCAAAGGCTTTTGGGACTTATAAAACTCCGTTTGAAATGAAGTGATGCTTTCGCATAATAGAGGCATTTTATGAGTCATTTCATAATCGTTATCCCACATTTGGATAGAAGAACAGGCAGACTCAAAAATCTCGCGAATATGCGATGCTTTTTTCTTTACCGAATCATACATTCCGAGGGCACAGTATGAGGTGGTAGCAGATCGGATAACCAACTCACAACCCCAGCGGTCTTCTGTTTGACGGCTTGTCTGGTCAGTGGGGAGAACAGTCAGCTTTACTTCTAATGGAGCCAGATACTTGTCATTGGCATCCTTTACTACAAGATCTATTCCGTCTATGGTATCAAAAGAATACTGCTGATATGGCTCGTAGACAGATTCAAATGAAAAATATAGATTGTCGGAACTCTTGTCTCCGCAGTTAAATACTTTTTGGATTGGAATTGTATCGGCAACAACTTTAAGTTCTTTGCCAACTTTGTCTAAGTGAATGTAAATGGCGGGTATATCATTTGCCAACATATAACAAGCGGTGGCGGTGGGATAGCTTGAGTTGAAGCAGTTTTTTCCCCAGTGATCATCTACACTTCTGTTGGAGTGCTTAATGCCGTATAATCCTGTTTCCATATATCAAACCCTCTTTTCAGTTTTTTGGCGTCAAATACTTGACGTCGAAGAGTGAGTATCATATAATTGCATACAGAATTATTATAGCATAAAGCACTTTCTCTATAAAGGAGTTTTTCATGAAAGTTGTTGACTTATTTGCAGGCTGCGGAGGCATGTCTTTGGGATTTGAAAAACAGGGTTTCGATGTGGTCGGAGCTTTTGAATGGTGGGATGCGGCTGTGAAGTGTTATGAGAAGAATTTCAAGCATCCTGTATTTCAGATGGATCTGTCAGATACAGAAGAAGCAATAAGAAGAGTATCTGAATTAAAGCCGGATATGATAATAGGGGGACCTCCTTGTCAGGATTTCTCCCATGCAGGTAAGCGTGTTGAATCGGATCGTGCTGAATTAACAGAAAGCTATGCTAACATTGTATCTGCGATAAAACCATATTGTTTTGTTATGGAAAATGTTGACCGTGCGAGAAATAGCCATGCATATGCTGTGGCGCGTGAAATTTTTAAGGATGCAGGGTATGGGTTGACAGAGGTTGTTCTTGATGCAAGTTTATGTGGCGTTCCGCAAAAAAGAAAACGATTTATCTGCTTTGGAATGATGGGAGAAGAGGATGGATTTGCAGATAAGATCATTTCGGAGAGGATATCACGTAAACCTCTTACAATGAGAGAATACTTTGGTGATAGATTAGGGTTTGAGTATTATTACAGACATCCGAGAAACTATAATCGTAGAGCCGTATTCTCTATTGATGAACCGGCACCGACAATTAGAGGTGTTAGCAGACCTATACCAAGTGGTTATCACGGTCATCCGAATGATGCTTGCCCTATAGAAAAGGTAAATCATTCGCTTACAACCAATGAAAGGGCATTGATACAAACATTCCCTGAAACATATCAGTGGGTGGGCAATAAGACGGATATGGAACAGATGATAGGAAATGCCGTTCCCGTTAATCTTGCAAGTTTTATTGCAATGGTCGTAAGTCAGTCATTGGAGGAAAAAAGAATTGGTAGAAGTAGAGCAGTTTAAGCAGTGGCTTAAAGAAGAAACAAATTATTCTGATGCTGTAATAGGCGATATAGGATCAAGAATAAAGAGAGCGGATAAGATTCTTGAATGGAATGGAGAAGAGACTTACATTTTCTATCTTGAAAAAACAGAATCGTTTCAACAACTTACCGTTTCAGTAAGATCGCAGATAAAGAAATCAGTAAACCTATATCTGGAATATGCGAATAGATTGAGTGAAATGAGAAAAAGCAGTTAATCGACAGCAGAGGCATTTAGGAGTAATCCCGAATGCCTTTTCTGATATAAAGAAATCTATAGGCAGGAAGGAGGTTTTTCAAAATTGAATATCGTTACCGCAGACGGCGGCGATTATCTTTTGAGGATTATCGTCACCGTCTTTTTTTGACCATAAATTGCCGGAAACGGCGCACAAAAGAAAGGAGAATTTCAAATGGAACAGAGAGCAATTACACAGATGGAGAAATCCAAGAAGATGGCGAAGGCAGACGAGAAGTTCAGGCAAGCTCAGGCGCAGTATGCGAAGGCAGTAAAGGATGAAAATGAGCGCATAAGAAAGATACAGGATCGTCACAAATATATGATGGGCGGATGTGTGCTGAAATACTTCCCCGAAGGTTTTAATGCGTATGAGTTTAATGAACCGGAAATGAACAGGATCATAGCTTGTGCGTTCAGCTTTGCCGGTGTCGCAAATCTGATCAAGACGGTTATCAAAGAAAGACCGAAGGAAGAGCAGGAAGCAGAAAAGACGGATGATCAAAATGAAACTGTCGAAACCGAGGGTAACGAAACAGAGGAGACTGATTATGACGATGCTGATGGTGATGATACTGATTCCGAAAATGAGGAAAATGACGAGGACGAAAACTGACCAGGTCTTTCACCCAGATTTTCTGGGTGCGCACAGATATACCACCGCGAGCGGTGGTATTGTGCGTCCTGCCGGAGGCGGTCTCCGCTGTCGCTCCGGTCGGTGCAGAGCAGGCTTCCACTGGAAGCCTTGCACCCTGCGGACAGCGGTTGTCTGCCGATGGCAGCCAAGAGGGGACGCTACGCTTCCCCTCCGGTGTGCGAGGCACACCTACCCCTTAGTGTACTTTGCGTCTGATGAAGCTCTAAAGAGCAGAGCTTCACCATCCACAAAGTCTGCCCTGCCATACCGTCAGTATCGGGAGCTACCGCATCGACCGAAAGCGAGGTGTGGACATGGCAGTTAAAAACATCAGTACCCGCATGACGATATGTGGCAGGACTGCGAAGTGTACCGGCGGTCATTCGGCAGTCGAGCAGTCGGGGTATATCTGCCGTGAGAAGATGTATTCCGAATATGACGGCAAGACATACTACCCGAAGTGTCATGAGGACTTGGTACATTCGGAGGTGCTTCTTCCCGAAAACGCTCCCGAGGAATATAAGGATCCGGCGAAGCTCTGGAACTCCGTTGAGATGTTCGAGAAAAAGAGTGATGCCCAGCTTGCGAGGACATGGAGAATTGAGCTTCCGAATTTCTGGACTTATCAGTTTGCGATCATGTTTGTGAGGATGCTCTGCGAAAGGCTTTTCGTATCAAAGGGAATGTGCGTTCAATTTGCCATCCATGACTCCGAAAATGATAAAGGACAGCGTAATCTCCATGCTCATATCATGCTTACCCTGCGGAGTATAGATGAGCAGGGGCGTTGGATGCCGAAGCAGAAAAAAGTATATCTTACGGATGAGAATGGCGAGCGGATTCCGGTCATTGATAAAAAGACCGGTGAGCAGAAAGTCGATAAGCAGAACCGAAAGCAGTGGAAATGCACCACGATAAAAACCAATGACTGGGATAATCAGGAGTACAGCAAGTTGTGGAGGAAGGAACTGACGGACGCTATCAATTCCGCCAATGCCAATCTGGGCATGACACAGGATTTTTGGGAACATAGATCATTCAAGGAACAGGGGCTTGATCTCATACCGCAGATACATCTCGGAGAAAAGGCGAGCGCAATGGAGCGTGCAGGAATACAGACCATCCGAGGCAATATCAACCGTGACATCATAAAGAAAAACGCAATCATCAATGCAGCCCGTATGGCGGTTGAAAAAGCCAAGGAAGAACTTGAAGCGGTTAAGGCTATACCGGTCGCTGTTGTTAAGGTGTTTAAGAGCGAGATCATTGATATGATCCGAAAGATGTGCGAGCGCAATAATAATCGACTTACACTTCCGGTTGTTAAGGGTAAATTTATCGGTGAAATTTCTGACCGTGCCGCTTTACAGGACAAGGCAAAAATGGAAACCTATGTCCAAAGCAAAGGATGGACAACCTTTGATGAAATGCAGGCTGACAGGAAGGCGTTACAGGCTGAATATGAAAGACTTGATACGGGCAGTGAGGTTACGAGCGCACGTATGGATTATCTTCAGAGTCTGATTGCCTTTTACGAAGATAAGTATGAGCCATATCATAAGTTCAATGTAGAGTATTGGAAGTTAAAAGGCGCGGAGGATAAAAATGGTAAGCCTCTTGGATTCTTCAAAAAGAGCAAAGCAGAGGAGTATAAGCGGCAGCATCAGACCGAACTGAACACTTTTAGGATGTATAAGAATATTCTCAAAGATATGATCAAGGAGCCGGATAAAAAGATCGTACCGAAGAAATGGAAGGAAGAGCTTGCCGGACTGGATGAAAAATCACAGAAGACGGAGAAAGCTATCTCAAATGCGGTAGTCGATCTCGCAAAGATGGAAGTGCTCAGTTACAACAGGCGTGACCTCGAAAGAATGCTTGAAAACGAAAGGCATCAGCCGTCAAAAAGTATCACGAAAAAGAGAAATGATCAGAGTTTATAAGGGAGGACGAAAATGGAGAATAAGAACTTAATACCGGAGCAGGAGGGCGCAGTTGTCGATCACGATACCTGCGCGTCTTCTTTTCACACAAATACTATAACCCGAACTATCGGCAAGACCACATATATTGCCAATCTTCACTTTAAGGAGCAGGGGCCGACCTTTTCCCAGAAGCTGAAAAGGGTGTTACAGGCTGATTGCGGAATATAAGGATTATCGCTGAAAGTTGCATAGAAAAGATATGAAAACACCTCAAAAATCATTGCATTCAGTACGCTGTTTTGATACAATATATGAGTATAAGTGGGCAAATATATAAGCGCATCGTAGGCAACTGACTACATATATTCGCAAACTGGACATCAGAGATATCTCTGATGAAAAAATATTTTACGAAAAGGGGTTGACAGGTATGAGTCAGGTAGGATACGCTTTCGCATCGCATCGCATCGCATCGCATCGCATCGCATCGCATCGCATCGCATCGCATCGCATCGCATCGCATCGCATCGCA
>Ga0129307_1001192_pt1 | contig 30062 bp, 24 predicted proteins | sample P1105metagenome_FD_94437 | JGI IMG/M metagenome (GOLD analysis project Ga0129307, IMG submission 94437) | Capybara group fecal microbial communities from Wisconsin, USA - P1105 metagenome | ecosystem: Host-associated > Mammals > Digestive system > Large intestine > Fecal | place: USA: Wisconsin...
CCCGGTCAGCAGTTAGCTTCCTCTACAGAGTAGCCTGACATGTATTATACACATTTTTTGCGCAGATGATAGCATCTGCTTATTTCTCATGCTCTTTTTTCTCTCAGCAACAGAAAAGAGACTAACGCACTTTCTTCTCTTGTGCTCAGTCTCTTTCTGGTATCTTGGCCGTTGTCATTATCTAAATGACATTGGTTTCAGGACAGGCATTTTTCATTGGGCAGCTTGATCCTGGCAAAAAGTGACGCACGATTCTGATGCCGGGAGCATAGCGTTTGCATGCGGGTTATGCTATGATACTCACAGTCATGAAGAAAATGGGGACAGCACGGATGCTGTCATGGGAGATCGGGAAATGAAAAAGGAATGCTTGAAGGGGATTCTGTGGAGAATTCTGTTTGGTCTCAGTGCACTGCTGACAGCTGCATGGCTTGAGCTCGGAAAGCATACTGTCTGGGGCTGGGTTCTGACAGCTTTGGCTTTTTCAGGATGGTATATTGTGCGTACACGGGTGTGGAAGAAATGGAATGCGGGCAGAAAATGGCTCGCAAGAGGCGGAATGCTGGCTGTGCTTGCAGTCATTCTGTGGATTTCCTGGCCCCCGGTTCAGCCTGTTCCGGCAGTCCGGGGCGGCCTGAATCGTACCACCGGTATTGTTCATGTGGAACAGGGCGATCTGACCGGTGTGCTGACTGAGGACGGACAGGTTGAGGTCTATGCCGGCATCCCGTATGCCCAGCCGCCGCTTGGCGAACTGAGATGGAAGGAGCCCGGAAAAGCCCTTCCGTGGGAAGGTGTGCTGAAGGCGGATCATTTTGCACCAATGTCCATGCAGACGCAGAATCTTCCGATCGTGGATTCCCTCACACAGATCATCGGCTATCATGATTATGAGATTTCGCTCAGCGACAATACCCGCGACCCGGTCAGTGAAGACTCGCTCTATCTGAACATCTGGAAACCGGCAGGGAATGCTGAAAAGCTCCCTGTCCTGGTCTATGTCCATGGCGGATCTCTGCAGACCGGGCAGCCCTGGTGGCAGGATTACAGCGGCAGGGGACTGGCGGAGAAGGGCATCGTTGTGGTCAATATGGGCTACCGCCTGGGCATTTTCGGATTCTTTGCAGATGAAGCGCTCTCGCAGGAATCCCCGAACGGAACAACAGGCAACTATGGCCTGCTGGACCAGATCTGTGCGCTGGAATGGGTGAGGGACAATATTGCTGCATTCGGCGGGGATCCGGATAATGTGACACTGGCCGGGGAATCGGCCGGAGCGGCCTGCGTGAGCGCGCTCTGCACGTCTCCCCTGGCCAAAGGCCTGTTCCGGCGCGTCATTGCGGAGAGCTCCACCGTGACAGCGAAGAAACCGGCGCATTCTTTCAGAAGCATGGAGGATGCACTCAGGGCTGGCAGGGAAACGAAGGCGCGTCTGAACGCGGCGACGGTGGAGGAACTCCGAAAGCTCCCTGCAGAGAAGCTGGTGAACGAACTGTCTGCCCATCACCATATGACCGTTGACGGGTTTGTGTTGCCACAGACCCCGTATGAGGCCTATGAAAACGGGAAATACAATGAAGAGGCCCGCCTGCACGGATTCAATCTCCAGGAAGGGGAGGCCTTCATCCTTTTCAATCAGGCCAGCATGAAGAACTATGAGGAAACAATACGCCGGTTCTTTTCAAAGGAGAACGCGGAGAAGGTGCTGAAGCTTTACCCTGCCGAAACCGATGCGCAGGCCAGGCAGAACTGGGCGGATATTTACTCAGCAATCTTCTTTACCTACGGCCATCATGTATGGGAAAAGCAGGCCGAAGCCAACGATATTCCTTCCTACGAGTATCTGTTCTCCAAGTCCAACGGCCGTCTGGGCAGCTGGCACAGCGGAGAGGAAGTCTATTTTTACGGGAATATTCCGGAAAAGTCGGGCCTTTATTCTGCGTCTGACCGCCGGCTCAGTGAGATCATGCAGCAGTATTTCCTCAATTTCATACACACAGGTGATCCCAATGGCGAGGGGCTTCCGGAATGGCCGGTCCACACGGGCGCCGGGGACCAGGTGCTCATCCTGGATGAGGAAGTGCGAATGGGTGAGGACCCGTTTGCTGATCTGTATCCGATTCTGGATACAGCATGGTAAGACGGAGCGAAGTCTGAGCGGCCCTCCAGATGGGACAGCAGAGAATACAGGAGAAAGAAAGCAGCGAGAGGACTGCAGAAAGGAGCCGGTATGATCAGGATCGCGATCGTCGAGGATGAGAAAAGGTATGCGGAAGAAATTGCCGGTTACTGCAGACGCTACAGCGCGGAAAAAGGAACGGAGATTTCATCCAGGTGGTTTGATAACCCTGTGGATTTTCTGGAAAAGTATCGCGGGGATGTTGAACTGGTTTTCATGGATGTCCTGATGCCGCTGATGGATGGAATGACCTGTGCCAGACGCCTGAGAATGCTCGATGAAGATGTGTTTCTCTGCTTTGTGACCAGCGTGGCCCAGTATGCCATCAACGGCTATGAGGTTGGTGCACTGGATTTCATGGTCAAGCCCGTCAGTTTTGATGAGTTTTCCATGAAGATGGACCGGATCCTCCGGCTGCTGAAAAAGCGGGGCGGCGACACAGTGCTCATCTCCAGCCGCAATGCCGTTCGCAATGTCAGCCTGCGGGATCTGTACTGCGTGGAAGTTTACAATCACAGTCTCGTGTATCATACCTCCGAGGGGGATTATGAAGCCTACGGCAAGCTGTCCGCCCTTGAGGCAGACCCGCGCTTCAGCGGGTTTGTGCGGATCAGCCCGAGCCATCTGGTCAATGCCTCCCGGATCGAGGCGGTGGAGGAGGAATGCGTGGTGATTCACGGCACCCGGATTCCGATTTCACGCCGCCGCCGGAAGGAATGCATGAACCGGATTGCCGCACTGCTGGGAGGGATTGGCATATGATGTGGTTTATCAATTTTTTTCATATTCAGATTCTGCTGATCGAACTGCTGTTCTGCTACAGAATGCAGCGCAGGGAACACTTTCTCGCGCGGTTTGTCCCTTTGACAGCCGCATACTGTGTGCTTCCGTTTCTTGTGGAGGGCGGTTTCTTCAACAGGCATCTTGTGTGGGGCTGGTTTACCTTTGGGTTTCTGATCATGTTTCTGCTCTCGGGCGTCCTTGTTTTCAGCTGCTTCCGGATGAATCTGCGGCAGACGGTGTTTTACTGCTGTGTGGCGCATACGCTGCAGCATATGGTGCACTGCCTCTATCGAATCGCGGAGATCGTGCTGATGCTGAACAATACCGCCGCACAGGCACTGCAGCTGGTCTTCATGGTGATGGTTTGCGTGATCGTCTGGTATACGCTTCGCAACCGCTTCCGGGAGAGCGATACGGTGGAAATGCGGAACGGACCGCTGGTGGCGTTTGCATGCGTGTCCACGCTCTTCATTTACGTGATCAGCTACTGGACAACCAGCCTTGAGAAGGAGACCGTCGGTGTTCTGGTGTTTGACGTCACGACCTGCCTTCTGCTGGTCTTCATCCTTCTGGACATCTTCCGGCTGCGCAGCGCAGAGAAGGAACAGATGCTCATGCAGCGCATGCTGCGCCAGGAACAGGAACAGCACGCGCTCAGCCGCGCGACCATTGATGTGATCAACCGCAAATGTCATGATCTGCGCCATCAGATTGCAGCGCTGAGAAACATGAATCCCCAGGAGCAGGAGAGAAGCATCGGCGAACTTGAGCAGGCCGTCCTGATCTATGACAGCTTTCCCAAGAGCGGAAACGAGAATGTGGACCTTGTGCTTGCTGAAAAATATCTGCTGGCAGAGGAGGAGCATATCACCATCCGGAGTGTCGTGGACGGAAGCGGCTTCTCCTTTATGCGGGTGGAGGACCTGTACTCCCTGCTTGGCAATGCCCTCGACAATGCCATTGAAGCAACAAAGGATGAGCCAAAGGAGACGCGGCGGATCATCACACTCAGCGCCGCGCGCAGGGGAAGCATGTTTTCTGTGCACATTGAGAACCCATGTGCAGCCCGGCCGCTGTTCGCTGAAGGGCTGCCAGTGACCACAAAAGCCGACACAGACTATCACGGGTACGGGATGCGGAGCATGCGGTACCTGTGTGAAAAGTACGGCGGCGTGATGAATGCCGCCTGGGAAGAGGGCATCTTCAGCCTGGACATGCTGTTTCCCTCAGCCGGGGCATGAACGGTCTGCCGCCTGGATGGCGGCAGATTTTTATTTGGATGGATCGGACATGTTTTGACCAGCTGCGCCATGAAAATGACCAGATGCGTAGTTGCTCTTCCTTTCCGGCTGCCGATCTCCTATAGTCAGGATAGCGCAGGGTGGGAAAGGGTTCCCCTGCAACTTGAAGGAGGCGACTGGTTTGAAACATGAAAAACTGTGGTCCGGTCTGACATCCGTCTTCGCGGTCCTGATGGTGATCGCGATGATCGGCAACACGCTTGCCATGGCAAACGCGAGCTACATCAACAGTCAGCTCGGCATCAATACGGCACGTGTGGTGGAAAAGGGTACGGCTCCGACCGATACCACCTATTACAAGAGTCAGTTCGGTGCATTCGACAGCGCCGATGCCCAGGCGAAAGCCATTGCGGCAGCGCTTGAGCAGAACGTCAATGAGATGCGGGAAGGCGCTGCGCTCCTGATGAATAAGGACAGCGTTCTGCCGCTGAAGGGTGTGACCAAGATTTCCGTGTTCGGCCACGGCGCGGTGGATCCGGCCTATCAGGCTGCTTCTGCCGGCACCAAGGCGAAGACCGGATCGGTCAATACCATTGATCTGAAGACCGCGCTGGAAAACGGCGGGTTTCAGGTCAACGAGACACTCTGGAACGGCCTTCTGGCAGGCACTGCTGCGCGCGGCGTGATGCAGCAGGGCTGGGGCGGCATGACCATGGCTGTGACCGGCTCGGCAGCGGGCAGCGAAGAGAACCGCGCTTTCTATGAGCAGTTTGCGGACAGCTATGCTGAGTACAGCGATGCCGCGATTGTGGTTTTCACCCGTGAAGGCGCCGAGGGTACGGACCTGATCATGCAGGACAAGGATGACGAGGGCGGCTCTTCTGAACCCATCAGCGCACTGGCACTGCACAAGAACGAGCGCGACCTGCTGGAAATGGTGCGCGAGCGCTTTGGCAAAGTGGTTGTTCTTCTCAACAGCCCCAACCAGATGGAAGTGCATGAGATCAAGGAGTATGCAGATGCCATCCTGTTCATCGGCTTCCCGGGACACCAGGGATTTACCGGTGTTGCGGAAATCCTGAACGGCACGGTGAATCCTTCCGGTAAACTTGTGGATACCTATGCCACCAGTTCCCTGTCAGCCCCTGCAACTGTGAACTCCGGCACGGAAACGCCCCTGTTCATGAACGTCGATGAGATCAACAATACCATCGGTGCGGACGAGAGAGCAGAATACATTTCCTTCCAGGCAGAAAATATCTATATCGGCTACCGCTATTATGAGACCCGTTATGCGGACGCCGTGATGGGCAAAGGCAATGCTTCTTCGAATGTCGGTGCACTCAAGGGTGCGGAATCCTGGAAGTATGCCGATGAAGTCCAGTATCCCTTCGGCTATGGTCTGAGCTATACCACGTTTGAACAGACACTGGACAGCGTCACGGTGGGCGAGGACGAAATCACCGCTTCTGTCACGGTGAAGAACACCGGCGACGTCGCCGGCAAGAGCGTTGTGCAGCTGTATGCACAGACCCCTTACGGTCAGTATGAGATCGATCACCGGGTTGAAAAATCCGCGATCGCCATTGTGGGCTTCGGCAAGACCGGTCTTCTCCAGCCCGGCGCTTCCGAGACCGTGAAGGTCACCGTGGACCGTTATCTGCTGGCCAGCTATGATATGACCGCCAATGACGGACAGGGCGGATACATCCTCTCCGAAGGCGACTACTATCTGGCCATCGGCGACGATGCCCATGACGCACTCAATAATGTGCTCGCAGCCCAGGGCTACACCGTGGACAACGGCATGACCGCAGCGGGCGTGAGCGCAAAGAGCTACAAGTGGACAGAATCCTTCAACAGCGAAAAGTACCGCTATGGCGCAAACGGCGTGGCAGTCTCCAATCAGTTCCAGGACTGCGACCTGAACTATTGGGTTGAGGGTGCAGGCACCTACCTGAGCCGCAATGACTGGGCCGGCACCTATCCGGTGAGCAAGACCACCGTGAACGCAACTGCGGAAATGATGGATATCCTCGACGGCGAATGGTATGTGAAGCCTGAAGATGCACCGACCTTTGCCGAAGTCGCCGCACCCTTTGAAGTGCAGAGCGGCCTGAACCTCGCATCCATGAAGGATATCCCGCTGTCCGACCGCGACACATGGGAGAAATTCATCTATCAGCTGAAGGTGGACGATCTTCCCATGGCGACAGCCGAAAGCTTCTCCTGCCCTGCCGTGGGCGAACTGTCTCCCTCCTTTGGTGTCGGCGACGGCTGCGACTCTGTGGGCGGCAATTATCCGATCCCTGTGAGCATCAACGGAGAAGAAGTCACGGTGCCCACGACCCGCTACTGCTCCAACCCGATCATGACCGGCAGGTTCAACTATGACATCATTGCCAACCGTGGCACCATGCTGGGCGAGGATGGCATGTGGTCCAAGTTCATGATCAACTATAACGTCGGCAACGACCTGCACCGCACGCCCTTCGGCGGCCGCAGCTTCGAGTACATGTCCGAGTGCCCGACCATGAACTATCTGGCCGGCCGTGCCGAAGTCGAAGCCATGGAAAAGACCGGTTCTCATGCAGCGCCCAAGCATTTTGTGGGCAATGACCAGGAATTCTATCGCGACGGTGTGGCCTGCTTCTTCACTGAACAGGCTTTCCGCGAAGGCAACCTGCGTGCCTTTGAAGGTTCCGTGCGCATGGCGAATGCGGGCGGCATCATGCAGTCCTTCTCCCGTTTGGGCCTGAAGTGGAATTCGTCCAGCTATGCGCTCAACACCCAGGTCCTGCGCAATGAATGGGGCTGGAACGGCGCCATCGATACGGATGCAGCGCCCTGCTTCGGCGAGTATGTGGACGGCGGCTATCGCAATCATGCGGCGGAAGTCCTTGCAGCCGGCACCCAGGAATGGTGTCTGGACGGTGTGGGCGGACACGGCACATGGGTCCTCAACAAGGCCCGTGAGACCGATGACGGCCACCTGCTCAACCTGCTCAAGGAAGCTGCCATCAGCTGGGAATATGCCATCAGCCGCTCGGTGATCGCCAACGGTTACAGCTCCACGGCCGTCATTGAGCACATCACACCGTGGTGGGCCACTGCGCTCAACGTGCTCACGATCTGCTCCGGCGTGCTGGCGCTTGCCTGCCTTGCCATGCTGATCCTCTCCAAGATCAAGAGCCGCAAGGCGAAGTGATCGGACGCAATTAGGAAGGAGACTTGACCATGAAGAAAAAGAGCATCGGTTTCTATCTGGCGGCTGTCACCTGCGTGCTTGCTGTCGTGACACTCGTCCTCCTGCTCGTGTATCATTCCAGAGGCGGCATTGTGCAGCCCGCAGTGTTTGCAGCGCTTGCTGCGGCAATCCTGTGTGAAGCAGCCTCCCTGCTGGGTGAAAAGCCCTGGACCGACTTTACCAGCATCCTCGGTGCTGTTGCACTGGCCTATGTGTGCATGACCGTCTTCTCGGACGGCATCTGGAACATTGCTGAAGCCATGAACGGCATCAAGATGGTCGGCCTGCCTGAACTGGCCGGCATGAACTATACGCTGGCGGGCGTCAACATCGCTGCCATCATCACAGCGATTGCCGCAAGCTTCACCAGAAAGTCCAAAGCATAATCTGTGAGCGCAATCAAAGATCAGCAAGGGGCTGCAGCGGTTTATCTGCTGCAGCCCTTTTCAGATGCCTCCTGAAGAGGAAGGAAAAAGCGAACGGAAAGATCAATTCCACATTGCGCAAAACCTTCCGGGGTGAGATAATACATTCCTGCCTTTTCATCCCGGCACGGGCATGATGGGGCAGGCGAAAAGACGCATGCACTGAGGAGGCACCGAACTACATGGAGTTAACCGGAAGTACATTCTTTTTTCCCTGGGAAGTCAGTCTGATGGAGTGGATCCAGTCCCATCTGAGCAGCACAGCCCTGAACATTGTTTCCTTCTGTTCCTCGTTTGGTGAGGAACTACTCCTGATCCTGCTTCTGGGTTTTCTGTACTGGTGCTGGGATAAGCGGATCGGGAAAAACATCGGGCTCAATGTGCTCATGGGCCTTGTCTGGAATCCGATGATCAAGAATGTTTTTCTGCGGCGCCGCCCCTATTTCGATCATGAAGGCATCCATATCCTGCGCAAGGTGGAACCGGGCCAGGACGAGATGGATATCGCCGCCCAGGGATTTTCGTTCCCCAGCGGACACTCCACCAATGCCGTAACCACCTATGGCAGTCTGGGAATGGAGTTCAGAAAAAAATGGCTGACGGTCCTTGCGGTCCTGCTGCCGCTGCTGGTCGGTATTTCCAGAGTCAGCGTGGGTGCGCATTATCCTACGGATGTGCTGGTCGGCTGGCTGCTGGGTCTTGTCGTGATTCTGCTGGTGCCCTTCCTGCGCTCCAAACTGCAGCATACGGCGGTTTTTTACGGTGTGCTGCTTCTGACGGTCATTCCCGGCTTTTTCTACTGCCGCAGCGCGGACTTTTTTACCGCTGCAGGCATGCTGATCGGGTTTATGGCAGGCACTCTGATGGAAGAAAAGAAAGTGAACTTTGAAAAGACCCGGTCTTTCCCCGTGGCGATTCTCCGGATTGTCCTCGGGTTTGCCGTGTATTTCGTGCTCAACACCGTGCTGAAGCTTCCGTTCCAGAAAACCTTCCTGGACAGCGGCACTACGGCGGCCATGCTGGTCCGCGCCGCACGGTATGCGGTGATTCTGTTCGTGGAATTCGGCGTCTATCCCATGGCTTTCCCATGGCTGGACTGCCTGATGGGAAAGAAAGCGTGAAAAGGAACTGAAACACGGGCTGAAGCAGTCCGCACACTCAAAAAAGAGACTCACTGGCTGAGTCTCTTTTTTGGGCCGGTGAACAGGGCGCGATGCCGATCCTGTTACTCAAAGCGTTCTGCGCACTGTTTTAAGTAGTCGATGATACCCAGGTGCTGCGGGCATGCGCCTTCGCACTGACCGCACTGAATGCAGTCGGACGCCTTTCCTTTCCCATAGGTCGCGATACCGTACTCGCGGACCTGGCGGAAGCCCTCATTGTTGTGCTGTCGGTTGGCAACGGTGAAGATATCCGGAATGGGAATACGCATCGGACAGCCTTCCACACAGTAGCGGCACCCGGTGCATGGGATGGACTTGTCCGCATTGAGCGCATCCTGGGCTTTGCGGATGACCGCCTGTTCCTCCTCGCTGAGCGGACGGAAATCTTTCATAAAGGACAGGTTTTCCTCCATCTGATGGAGCGAGGACATGCCCGAGAGCACTGTAATGATGCCATCAAGGCTTGCTGCATAGCGGATGCCCCAGGAAACAACCGGCGCATGCGGGTCTGCCGCGAGGAAGATGTCCCGGACGGCCTGGATCGGGTCGGCGAGCGCGCCGCCCTTCAGGGGTTCCATGACGGTGATTGCCTTGCCGTGGCGGCGGGCGATTTCCCAGCATTCACGCGCAGCGATGCCGGGATTTTCCCAGTCGGAGTAGTTCAGCTGCAGCTGGACAAATTCCATTTCGGGATGGGCGGTGAGAATCTCTTCGAGCAGGGCCGGGTCGGCATGGAAGGAAAAGCCGCAGTGGCGGATCAGGCCCTTGGCTTTCTGTTCCCGTACAAAGTCCCAGAGATGGTACTCGTCATACTTGGTGTAGTTGTGGCGCATCAGACCGTGGAGCAGATAGTAATCGAAATACCCGGCGCCGGTGCGCTCGAGGCTGGTATAGAACTGCTGTTTTGCGCTTTCCTCGTCATGGCACTGGTGCCACGCGTTCAGTTTGGTGGCGAGGGTATAGGCGCTGCGCGGATAGCGGTCGGCCACAGCGGCTTTGAAGGCTTCTTCTGAATGTCCCTTGTCATAGACAAAAGCGGTATCAAAGTAGGTTCCGCCTGCTGCGATAAACCGGTCTACCATCTCACAGACCTGCGCGAGGTCGGTTGTGCCGTCGGGAAGCTTGGGCAGACGCATCAGTCCAAAACCCAGCTTGAATGTGTCTTTTCCGAGATATTCTGATATCATGACTCCTCCTTCTGCGGTCGCGCTGCGCGTGCTGCGGGATATCTGCCAGCGATTCCTCCGTCATGGTACCGCAAAATGACGCATGCGGCAAGACATAGAGGATCAACATGATGGACCGGATGCTGTCATGGAAAAATCACAGGGATATCCATATACTCTTTTTAGCGGCATTTTTTCCTCCCTCTACTGAATCAGGCAGGAATTGCATTCGAATGCGAGAATTGCACAGTGGGCAGAAGTGACCAAGATGATGTTGAGGAGCGATCAGATTCATGGACAATCAGAACAGAGACTGCAGCATGCAGACAATCCCTCAGACACAGACAGCAGCGGGCAAACCGTCGGTTGATCAGTGGCTGGAGGAGATCAAAAAGACCCCGGCGGCGGATCAGATCGGGATGATGCTGATTCATAACGGGATTGTCCGTGCCACAGCGCGCAGACAGGTACGCGAAGGGGATATGAGTGCAGATCCTGTGAAGGGCATGATGTTTTCCTATGATGAGGAAAAGGTGGCCCAGGCGGTCCGGGAAGCCGAGCAGCTCGATGGCATTTATGCCATCCGCGTCTGGCTGAACCGCGGCCATCTGCAGGTGGGGGATGATATCATGCTGGTCCTGATTGGGGCCGATATCCGCCCGCATGCGGTGGATGCGCTTAACACCCTGGTGGGACGGATCAAGAGTGAGTGCGTCACCGAACAGGAGATCTATTCCTAAAGAGCCAAAACAAGTGTATGGAAAGAATGGCACAGAAAAACAGCTGCCGCGGCAGCTGTTTTTCTGTCTTCCGGGTTACTGGACCCGGACAACATCTGCAATTTTATTGCCATCCTTGTCGGAAATATACGCATTAGCCCCGGTTCTCTTTGCGGTGATATACAGGCCGTCTCCGACGTTCAGGTTTCTCCAGTCGGATTCTGCGATGCGGTAGGTGGACGTTTTTCCGTCCTTGGCCTGTACGGTAAAGCCGTAGGCTTCCGCGCGGTCTCCCTCGCGTTCGTTTTCACCCAGTGCGGTGTCGGGCCACGCCGCGTTGTGATCTTCCCCGGAAGCGGTCGCCACGCGCGTGGGTGTCCACCGCCAGATCTTGTAGTAATACTTCGTCGCGTATCTCGGCACCGGCACATAGACGGGCTGACTTTCGGTTTCTGTATAATACTCGGTCCTGTAGACCGGCTCCTGGACCTCCTCGAAGGTTCCATTACCCAGGTCATTATAGTGCATTTCGTAGTGGTCAAACACCTGCCGGGAGCGCTGGACCTCCACGTCCTCATAGTGGGACAGGACATTGTCGTAGTGATGGATTTCCTGCTGCTGACTTGTCAGCTCCGCTCCCTGGGGCAGTGTCCAGCCGGATTCGCTGAATTCGCGGTTCTCCTCAATCTGAATGTTCCGCTGCCAGGCCAGGCCTGTGACCGTCAGGTCGCCGCTGGTTTTGTTGCCGTTGAGGAAGGTGAACAGGCCGACAATGGCCAGAACGGCAACGATCAGAAGCAGGAGCGGACGCCTGCTCCCGGAAGAGCGGGTCGGAGGCGGTGAAGACGGCTGCGCGTTTCTTTCCTCCTGTTCCTTTTTCTTCTTCTGAACGTCGAAGTAATTGCTCTCCGAGTCTTCGCGGCTCGCTCCGCAGTTGGAGCAGAAAGCGGCGTTGTCGCTGTTGAGGGTGTTGCAGAAGGAGCAGTACCAGTCGGGATTCCGGTTGACGGTTTTCGCCTTCTCCTCATCGAGATATTCTATATCGGCGGTGTCTCCTTCTTTCCGGGTATCGTTTTCCGCATGGTCCTTCATGTAGAATGTGACATCACCCCGGGGCCGGCCGCAGGAAGGACATTTGACCACATCGCCCCGGATGCCCTGACCGCCGCAGAACGGGCAGTCCCAGTATGCCATGACGAGTTTTCCCATAATGAGTTCCTCTTTTATTTCATAGAAATATGCACTGTGCAGTGCCTCAGCCCTATTGTAACGTATTTCTGTCTTTCATGCTATAGTCAGGAACAAGAAACATGCAATTTGTGGAGTCAGCTCCCGCGGAAAAGCACATTATTCCTTGCCGGTTCGGTAGGCACGGGGGCTGACGCCGTAGTGCCGCTTGAAGCAGTCCTTAAAGTAGTTGGCGTCGGTAAACCCGCAGCGCAGGGCGATATCGATGATCAGATCCTTTGTTTCAACCAGTTCAAGCGCGGCCTGGTGCAGCCGCAGATAGCTGAGGTACTCATGGACGCCGAGGCCTGCCGCCTGGCGGAATTTCCGGCTCAGGTAATTGATGCTGAACCCGGCCGCCTCTGCAATCTCCTCCGCCGTGATGGGCTCGCGAAAATGCTCCCGCATGAACCCTGCGGCGCGGACAATGGCCTGGTCGGTGGTGTGAATATCGGCGGGGGGCGCCTCCGGGATCACGCCGATCCGGCTGCAGACAAGCAGTGTCTCCTGCAGCCGGCACTTGAGAAGCAAAGGCGTGCGTTCATCGTTGATCTTTTCTTCATTGAGCATCCGTCCGAAGAGCGCAGTCAGTGAATCCCGGTAAAAGTCCGGGATCTGCAGAAGACGCCACTGGCTGAAAAAAGCGTCCTGTCCGGGGAATGTGTTTCGGATATCCTGCTCAAGGTCTTTCCTGCGGAAAAAAAGATTGAACCGCCGGCAGGCACCAAAGAGGTAGCGGGTATAATGCATGGTCCGGGGCGGAATGATCAGGAGGTCGCCGGCGTGGACGTCCAGCATGGTTCCGCCGATAAAAAACCGGCAGGAGCCGCTCTCAAGATAGTAAATCTCATAGTAGGGATGATAATGGTTCGTGGGAACAATATAGCTGCGGTCGCGCACCTGATCTTCCACGTAGATGCGGTCAATGGGCTTTTCCGGCTCGCGCCTTGAGAAGTCTTTCTCCATGCTGCCCTCCTGAGGAGTGTTGAAAAAAATGCGGTTTATGGAAATTATAGGGGAGAACATGTAGAAAATCAAGCTGAAATGTCGTATCCTATCACTCGCAGCGAGGAATGTGCTGCATGGAAAGGAGATAAGAAACAATGAAAACCAATTATAATGCATATAGATGGAATCATGAGGAAGAAGAACAGGTCATGATGGTGGCTGCGGACAGCCTGGTGCATTTTGCGGACGGCGCAACCTCCATGAGCCGCAGGGCAGATCAGGACAATGACCTCACGGCACTGGAGATTGCCAGAACCGCCTATCTGTGCATGGCCTGCTGACGTGGCCGGCAAAACAGGAGAATCATGTGAAAGCATGATTCTTTTTTTGTGCCCGAGGTTTGGGCAAAACAAAAGGCCGGCCGGGTCCTGTCGGACCGGCCGGAGTGAGGAGAGAAGGATCAACGCATGGAAGATCAGTGCCGATCGGTGAGAAAGGCGTCGGCTTCATGGGCTGCTGCGCGGCCGTCGGCGATGGCGCGGACCACCAGTGACTGCCCCGTGCGCAGATCGCCTGCGGAAAACCATGAGCCGCCGAGTGCATGGGTGCCGTCGGCGGGAAGTACGCGCCCCCGCGCATCCGCTTTCAGGGAGAGCGTGCGCAGGGTCTGTTCCTCACACCCGATAAAACCGGCGGCGATGAGCAGAAGATCACTGGGAAGAATGCGCTCAGAACCGGAGACCGGCTCCATGCGCCCCTCCGGCGTTCTTTTCAGGCGCACTGTCTCAACAGAATGGATTCGGTTGTGCTCATCCACCTGAATGCCGCTGACCGTGGTCTCATAGACTCTCGGATCGCTTCCCGTTACGGAGATGGCCTCAAGCTGGCCGTAATCGGTGCGCAGCGTGCGGGGCCATTCTGGCCAGGGGTTGCCCGGGGCCCTTGCCGTGAGGGGCCTTGGCATCATTTCCAGCTGCGTGACAGAAGATGCACCCTGCCGAAGCGCCGTGGCGACACAGTCATTGCCCGTATCCCCGCCGCCGACCACGACGACATGCCGTCCGCTGGCTGAAATGACGGGGTCACTCCCGGAAAGAAGACTCCGGGTGGCGCAGGTCAGGTAATCGACGGCATAGTGGACACCCTCCGCGTCCATGTGCGGGAGGTTCAGGGAGCGTGGACGGCGGGAACCGCAGCACAGGATGACGGCATCAAAGGCACGGAGCTGATCAGGATCCGCCTCGGTATTGAGAAGGAAGGAAATGCCTTCTGCTTCCATCAGGCGGATGCGCCGCTCGACAATTTCCTTGGGCAGCTTCATATTGGGAATGCCGTACATCATCAGGCCGCCCGGCCGGTCGGCGCGCTCGATGACCGTCACACTGTGCCCGCGCTGATTGAGCAGGTCGGCTGCTGCCAGACCGGCCGGTCCGCTGCCCACGACCGCCACCTGTTTTCCGGTGCGCCGGGAAGGCACACGGGGAACCACCCAGCCCCGGGCAAATCCGGTTTCAATCAGATACAGTTCGTTGTCACGGTTGGTGACGCCCTCGTCTGCAAGATTGCAGGCCTTTTCGCACAGAGCAGGACACACGCGGCCGGTGAATTCGGGGAAGGGTGCAGTCAAAAGAAGGCGTGACAGCGCTTCCTTCTCCTGTCCCTGCCAGAGCAGGTCATTCCATTCCGGGATCAGGTTATGCAGCGGACACCCGAAATCGGACTGACAGAAGGGCACACCGCAGTCCATGCAGCGGCTGGCCTGGGAGTGCCTCTCCCGGACGGGCAGGGAGAGATGCAGGTCAGAAAAATCCTTCAGACGGACGTCTTCCGCACGCAGCGGGTTTTCCATGCGGGCAGTTTCCAGAAAACCGGTTGCTTTTCCCATGCTGTCACACCCCTTTCAGGAAAGTCATGTATTCTTCAGAAATGACGGCCCGGAAACACGGCAGCCAGGTTTCAAAATTCGTCAGGATCTCCCTGGCCTTCCGGGAACCGGTGGCTTTTTCGTGCATGATGAGCAGGCGGCGGAGTTCGCCGGCCTGGGCGGGAGCAACCGGGACGATCTGTACATGGCCTGCATTCAGATGGCTGCGGAGCGTGGAATGCTCATCAAGCACCCAGGCGATGCCGCCGCTCATGCCGGCTGCAAAATTGTCTCCGACCGGGCCCAGCACACAGACGCGGCCTCCGGTCATGTACTCACACCCGTGATCCCCGACGCCTTCCACCACAGCCCAGGCACCGGAATTGCGCACAGCAAAGCGTTCACCCGCCATGCCGGCGATGAGCGCATAGCCGCTGGTTGCACCGTAGAGGGCGACGTTCCCGATGAGCGTATCTTCTTCCCTCCATACACTGTCCACCGGCGGGCATACGGCAATCGTCCCGCCGGAGAGCCCCTTGCCCAGGTAGTCATTGGCCACACCGTAGAGCGTGATCTGCTGGCCCTCAGGGAGAAATGCACCGAAGGACTGGCCGCCGCAGCCCTGGGCCTGCACGGAGCGGCTGCCCCGCAGCATGGTGCCGAACGCGCGGTCGGTTGTGGTCAGATGGACATGGTCCTGGAAGAGCCGGATATCGGTGCGCTCGGCGAGATGGAAATCATGCCGGGCATCCGGCTGGAAATGCGTGTTTCTAGAAAAGCCGATGAGATCGGAGAGGTCCAGGGCGGCATCCTGCTTCATCCGGAGCAGATCGCTGCGTCCGACCAACTCATCCACCGTTCTTGCACCGAGTCTGGCCATGATGCGGCGCATCTGTCCGGCAATGAACAGCATGAACCGCTCCACATACTCGGGCTTGCCCCTGAAACGGGCACGGAGCTCGGGGTTTTGCGTGGCAATCCCGAAGGGGCAGGTGCCCAGATGGCACACGCGCATCATGCGGCAGCCCATGGTGATGAGCGGCGCAGTGGCAAAACCGAACTGTTCTGCCCCGAGAAGCAGGGCCACCATGACATCATGACCGGTCATGAGCTTTCCGTCAGTTTCCAGCGTCACTTTCTGGCGGAGCCGGTTTCTGCAGAGCACCTGGTGCGCTTCTGCCAGACCGATTTCCCAGGGAAGGCCTGCATGATGGACGGAACTCATCGGGGCAGCGCCGGTGCCGCCCTCGCCGCCGGAGATGAGAATGCCGCCGGCTCCGGCCTTGGCCACGCCGCTGGCAATGGTGCCCACCCCCGTTGAGGAGACGAGTTTCACGGTGATTTTTGCCTGATCATTGGCGCACTGCAGGTCATAGATCAGCTCAGCGAGGTCCTCAATCGAGTAAATGTCATGATGAGGCGGCGGGGAAATCAGGGAGATGCCGGGGGTGGAACAGCGCGTCTTTGCGACGCTTTCCGTCACCTTGGCCCCGGGCAGATGACCGCCCTCACCGGGCTTGGCGCCCTGGGCCATCTTGATCTGAATCTCCTGCGCGGAGAGCAGATACTCCCTGGTGACGCCGAAGCGCCCGGAAGCCACCTGCTTGATGGCCGAGTTGAGGTCCGTCCGGTAGCGGGAGGGGAGTTCCCCGCCTTCGCCGCTGTTGGAACGGCCGCCGAGATGATTCATGGCCATGGCCATGCACTCGTGCGCTTCCTGAGAAATGGAGCCATAGCTCATGGCGCCGGTCCGGAAGCGTGTGACAATGGATGCTTCGCTTTCCACTTCCTCCAGCGGGATTTCATGGCACGCCTCAAACCGGAAGTCGAGCATGGAGCGGATTGTGCGGGGGCCTTCGTGTTCCACACGGTCTGCATAGCGCTCAAACAGGTCCCGGCTGTCATTCCAGACAGCCTGCTGCAGGAGGTGAATGGTTTCAGGGGCATACAGATGCTCCTGCGCGCCTTCCCCTGTGCGCAGTTTGTGCACGCCGACCGCGGGCAGACCGGTGACGGGCAGGCAGAATGCGGCCTCATGATGGAAACGGCTGTCTGCCTCCACCCGGTTCAGATCGGTGCCTCCGAGGGAATAGGGTGTATTGGTGAAATAGCGCTCCACCATCTTTCCGTCCAGGCCGATGGCTTCAAAGAGCTGCGCGCTCTGATAGGCCTGCAGGGTGGAAACGCCCATCTTGGAGGCAATCTTGAGGACGCCTGCCGTCAGCGCGGCGTTGTAAGCCCGGATGGCATCGGAAGCGGACTTTTCGACCTCGCCCTTTGCGCACAGGGAACGGACACAGTCATGGGCGAGGTAGGGATTGACCGCGCGGGCACCGTATCCGATGAGCAGGGCCAGCTGATGGACATCCCTGGGTTCACCGCTTTCCAGAATCACCGAGACGGCGGTGCGCTTTTTGATGTGAATCAGATGCTGTTCGAGGGCAGAGACCGCGAGCAGGGAAGGGATCGCGAGATGCGACGGATCCACACCGCGGTCCGAGAGGATCAGGATATTGACGCCCTCCCGGCAGGCGGCATCGCATGCTGAAAAGAAGGTGCTGAGGGCCTGGGCGAGACTCTTTTCTTTCCCGTACAGCAGGGAGATGGTCCGAACCTGGAAGGCGGAATGGCGGAGATTCCGGATGCGGGCGAGCTCTTCCTCTGTGAGAACAGGGGAGGTGAGTTCCAGCACGGTGCAGTTATCCGGCCCGTCTGAAAGAAGATTGCCGTCGTCGCCGATGTAGATCGAGCAGTCTGTTTTCATCTCTTCCCGCAGTGCGTCAATGGGCGGGTTGGTGACCTGGGCAAAGCGCTGCTTGAAATAGTCCGAAAGCGGCGGATGTGTTCTGCTCAGGGCAGCGAGGGGCTCGTCGGCACCCATGGAGACAATCGGCTCACTCCCGTTCCTGGCCATGGGAAGAAGTACATGGTGCAGATCCTCCCAGGTATAGCCGAATGCCCTGCACAGCTGAAGGCGGACATCGTCATCGGGCGAAGCGGGGGTGACGGTTTCCCTGGGAAGGTCGTCCAGCCGGATCAGGTGCTGCATCCACTGGGTATAGGGATGCGCCTTTGCGAAGCGGGTCTTCAGGGCCCTACTTTCAAGCAGCTCGCCGCTGTGCAGATCGGCTTCCAGCACATCGCCGGACTTCAGCTTCCATCTGCGGATGATATGGGCGTTTTCCTCAAACAGCACACCGGCCTCAGAGGAAAGGATGAGCCGCCGGTCATCGGTCATGGCACAGCGCAGCGGACGCAGACCGTTGCGGTCAAGCGAAGCACATACTCTGTCCCCGTCGGAGTAAAGGATGGCAGCGGGACCGTCCCAGGGCTCCATCATGGAAGCGTAATACCGGTACAGGTCACGCCACGGCGTTTTCTCCGGGGATCCCTGCCAGGGCTCGGGCAGGAGAATCATGCCGGTGAGGGGCAGCGGGAACCCATTCATATAGAGGAATTCCATGGCATTATCCAGCATCTGGCTGTCGCTGCCGCCTTCCTGCACGACGGGAAGCACCCGGCGCATATCTTCACCCATGACCGGGGAGCGCATGGTTTCCTCGCGTGCTTTCATGCGGTCATGATTGCCGCGGATGGTATTGATTTCTCCGTTGTGCAGCAGCATTCTCTGGGGATGCGCCTTGCTCCAGGAAGGGAAGGTGTTGGTGGAAAAGCGGGAGTGGACCATGGCCATGCGGCTGACGTACCGCACATCCTGCAGATCATCATAGAATGCACGCAGCTGCGTGACGAGCATCATGCCCTTGTAGACAATCGTCCGGGAGGAGAGGGAACAGATATAGGTATCGGTATCCTGTTTTTCAAAGATCCGGCGCAGCAGATACAGACGGCGGTCAAACGCTTCGCCTGCAGGGGTATCCGACGGACGCCGGATAAAGCACTGGCGGATGCGCGGCATGGTGCGGCGTGCTCCGGCACCGAGGAGGGCCGGATGGCAGGGGACATCACGCCATCCGATGACTGGCAGCTGTTCCGCACCTGCGAGCTGTTCAAAGATCCGGCAGATATTCCGGACGCCCACTTCGTCTTCGGGCAGGAAGAACATGCCGACACCGTACTCTCCCGGATTGCCCAGGACAAGGCCCTCTTCCGTGGCCCATGATAAAAAAAGGGCGTGGGGCAGATTGGTCATAATGCCCACGCCGTCACCGGTTGTGCCCAGGGCATCGCTGCCTGCGCGGTGAGCCAGGCGCTCGACAATGGAGAGCGCCTGGTCAACCGTGCGATGGGTGGCTTTTCCGGTCAGGTCGACGATCGCGCCGACCCCGCAGCTTTCATGTTCCAGTTCCTGATGATACAGGGGATACTGTCGGTCCACCATGATTATTCCTCCGAATCGGCGGATGCTTTGAGAATCTGCGCTGCATAATCCGCCATTTTGATGCCGCTGCGCATGGCATGCTGCTGCATGAACCTGTGTGCCTGCGGCTCTGTCAGTCCGTTTCGGCGCATGAGGATCTCCTTGGCCTCTTTGACAAGCTTCTGCTCCTGGCTGGAACGCTTGGGCAGCTGCATCTGATGCAGCTGGCTGAGCATGTTGACGGCGCCGATGAGCGCCTGGCCTGTGGTCGGAAGCACCAGACGGAAGATATCCGGACTTTCACAGGCGTCCAGGACAGACGGCTTTCCTACCAGCAGGATCTGGATGCGATCCCCGTAATCCCACTGCAGCTCTTCCGGCTTACAGTCGGGAAGCGGGCCTGAGAAAATCACAATGCCGTCTTCACATTCATTGATGGTTCTTCTCAGGCTGCTTCCGTTTTCACACAGCCGGAACACACTGAAGCCGGAGGAGACGAGGAGTCCCCTGAGCTGTGAGCGGACCTGCTCTGATGCACTTGCGATGATGATGCGTGCCATCCGGCTTCACCTCTTTCCGATTGCCAGACATGCCGGCTGATTCATGCCGAAGGACGGCGGAGGGCGTGATGGTGTCAGCAGATCAGTACATCACCAGATAGCGGTTGATTTCCCACTGGCTGACATGCGTGCGGTAGGCGTCCCATTCCTTTTCCTTGCCTTCGACATACTGGGAAAGCACGTGCTCACCGAGGGTTTCGCAGATGATGCTGTCCTCTTTCAGGCAGTCAATGGCATCGCGCAGCGTGCCGGGCAGGGACTGGATGCCTTTGGCCTCACGGGTCTGCGCATCCATGGCAAAAATGTTGTCTGTGATTTCATCGGGCGGGGTCATGCCTTTTTCAATGCCGTCAAGACCTGCAGCGAGACACACCGCCATGTTCAGGTACGGGTTGCAGCTGGGGTCCGGGCAGCGGAGTTCAACACGGGTTCCCATTCCGCGGGAAGCGGGGATGCGGATCAGGGCACTGCGGTTGCTTGCACTCCAGGCAAGGTAGCACGGTGCTTCATACCCGGGCACTAGACGCTTGTAGCTGTTGACGAGCGGGTTGGTAATGGCGGCCATGCCGCGGACATGGGCAAGAATGCCGGCAATAAAGGCATAGGCTTCACGGCTCAGGCCGCGGCTGTCCGAGGGATCGGCGAAGACATTCTGGCCGTCACGGAAAAGGCTCATGTTGGTGTGCATGCCGCTGCCGTTGATGCCGAACACGGGCTTGGGCATAAACGTGGCGTGCAGGCCGTTTTTCTGGGCCAGCGTTTTGACGGCAAGCTTGAAGGTCATGATGTTGTCGGCCGCCCTCAGTGCGTCTGCATACTTGAAGTCGATTTCATGCTGTCCGGCGGCCACTTCATGATGGCTCGCCTCGATTTCAAAGCCCATCTGTTCGAGGGTCATGCAGATTTCGCGGCGGGTGCTCTCGCCGTGGTCGAGCGGGCCGAGGTCGAAGTATCCGGCTTCATCACCGGTCGTCGTGGTGGGAGCGCCCTGCGCATCGGTCTGGAAGAGGAAGAATTCCATCTCGGGTCCCACATTGAACGAATACCCCATGTCTTCGGCTCGCTTCAGGACTTTCTTCAGCACGCCGCGCGGATCTCCCGCAAACGGTGTTCCGTCCGGGTTGTAGACATCGCAGATCAGGCGGGCCACCTTGCCGTGCTGGGGACGCCAGGGCAGGATCGCAAAGGTATCCAGATCGGGGTGGAGATACTGATCGCTTTCATTGATGCGCACAAAGCCTTCAATACTGCTGCCGTCGATCATAATCTGATTGTTCACGGCCTTTTCGATCTGGCTGGCAGTAATGGCCACGTTTTTCAGCTGGCCGAAAATATCTGTAAACTGCATCCGGATAAACTCCACGTCATCCTCCCGGACCATGCGGATGATGTCTTCCCTGCTGTATTTGCTCATGAAAAGGCCTCCTTAAAAAATAAAAAGACAGGGGAATCAGACCCACCTGACTCCCTTGTCGTGTTGCCGGCATCTTAACACAGGGGAAAATGGGTGTCAATAGGATTTATTGTATTCTCAATGTTTTTTGAAAGCCGGGCAGAGAAATTGTTTTTTGAATGTTCAGATGGTTGACAATCCCGGAGTTCCGGTAATACAATTCGAACCAATTTCACAGACAAAGCGTTGAGGAAGAAAAGTACTTCGGATCCCGGACCTTTCAGAGAGCGGACGACGATGGGAATGCCGCAGGACAGACCGGAGGAAGAACCCTTCCAAGCCCGAACAGAATGCCGGAAAACCGGTCAGTAAGGGAGGCGGGAAACGGCCCGTTACAGCCGCGGGGACTTGACAGAGTCCGGGAGAGAAGTAAATCAGGTGGCACCACGGAGAGGCGGCCTTCGTCCTGAAATATCAGAGCGAAAGCCGACCCTATACGGAGGTGCCACTTATGTGTTCCATTTTCGGCGTAACCAGCAAATCCATTGATCGGGATACCCTCATGACGTGCTTTGACCGCACGCTCTCGCGCGGACCGGACATGAGCCGGTTCGAGGAGATTCCCTGCGGATATCTGGGATTTCACCGCCTGGCGATCATGGGCCTGGACGAGCGCGGCATGCAGCCCTTTCACCTCGATGAGGATGTGGTTGTCTGCAACGGCGAGCTGTACGGTTTTCGTCCGCTCCGGGACAGGCTGCTGAGCAAATATGAGCTGCAGAGCCAGTCGGACTGTGAAATCCTGCTCCCGCTGTACCATGAGTACGGCGTGGAAATGTTCAAGACGCTGGACGCAGAGTTTGCGCTGATTCTGTGGGACGGCGCGCAGGGAAAACTGATTGCCGCGCGTGATCCGATCGGGATCCGGCCCCTGTATTACGGCCGTCTGTCGGATGGCGAATGGGCCTTTGCCAGTGAGCCGAAGAACCTGATGGGCCTGTGCGAAACCATTCTTCCGTTCCCGCCGGGACATTACTGGATGGACGGCGAGTTCATTCAGTATGCAGACCCGGCCTATGTCGGCTATTTCACGATGAAAACCGAGGAAGAAGTCTGTGCCAAACTGCGCCGCCTGCTGATGGACGGTGTGCAAAAGCGGCTGGATGCGGATGCGCCTGTCGGTTTTCTGCTCTCAGGCGGCCTGGATTCTTCCCTGGTGTGCGCGATTGCCCGGAAGATGCTCGGCCATCCGATCCGTACGTTTGCCATTGGGATGGATGTGGACGCCATCGACCTGAAGTACGCGCGCATGGTGGCTGATTATATCGGCAGCGAGCACACAGAAGTGATCATCTCGGAAAAGGACGTGCTGGAAGCGCTGCCGAAGGTTGTGGAACTGCTGGGAACCTGGGATATTACGACCATCCGGGCATCCATCGGGATGTATCTGGTGTGCAGATGGATTCATGAAAACACCGATGTCCGCGTCCTGCTCACCGGAGAAATATCGGATGAACTGTTCGGGTATAAATATACCGACTTTGCACCGTCCGCTGCTGACTTTCAGGAAGAAGCAGAAAAGCGGATCCGTGAACTGCATGTCTATGATGTGCTGCGTGCAGACCGGTGCATTTCTGTCAACAGTCTGGAGGCCAGAGTGCCGTTCGGCGATCTGAAGTTTGTACGCTATGCAATGAGCATTGATCCCGACCTGAAGATGAATCATCATAACATGGGAAAATATCTGATTCGCAAAGCCTTTGCGGATGACCATATTCTCCCCGATGAGATTCTCTGGCGGCAGAAGGCAGCTTTCTCCGATGCGGTGGGGCACAGTATGGTCAATGATCTGAAGGAGCTCGCATCAAGAACCTATACGGACAAGGAGTTTATGGACCGGGCACAGCGGTTTGATTACTGCCGTCCATTCACGAAGGAAAGTCTCATGTACCGGGAACTGTTTGAACAGTATTATCCCGGACAGGCCCGGATGATACCTGATTTCTGGATGCCCAATAAAACATGGCCGGGATGCAATGTGGATGATCCATCAGCACGCGTGCTGGCAAACTACGGAGACAGTGGAAAGTAAGAAGAAGGAGGAACTTTGAAGGTGGAAAAACAGAAGATCCTGATTCTGGACTTCGGAGGACAGTACACGCAGCTCATTGCCCGGCGTGTGAGAGAAAACAATGTGTATTCGGAAGTCGTGCCGTGGAGTATCTCTGCACAGGAGATTGCGGCACACCGCCCGACAGGGATTATTCTCTCCGGCGGTCCTTCCAGTGTCTGCGACCCGGATGCGCCGCACTGTGATCCCGCGGTCTATACGCAGGGTGTGCCGGTTCTGGGCATCTGCTACGGGATGCAGCTGACCTGTCAGATGCTTGGCGGTCAGGTTGAGCGTGCCTCTGAGCGGGAATACGGCCGGGTAACGGTCCGAATGACGGACAGGACAGGACTTCTTGAGGGCATGAAACCGGAATCCTCCTGCTGGATGAGCCATACCTGGCAGTGCAGCGTGTGTCCTGACGGCTTCCATGCCATCGCACAAACGGACAACTGTGCTATTGCGGCCATGGCCTGTGCGGAGAGGCAGATCTACGGCGTGCAGTTTCATCCGGAAGTGACGCACACGGAAGAGGGCAGGCAGCTGATCCACAATTTCCTCTACAACATTTGCCACTGTGACGGCAGCTGGACGATGGCTGCTTTTGCGGAAACGGCGATCGGACAGATCCGGGATGCCGTAGGGGAGGATGGAACTGTTCTTCTTGCACTCTCCGGCGGCGTGGATTCGTCGGTGGCAGCCGCGCTGATCTACCGGGCGATCGGGAAGCGCCTGACCTGCGTATTTGTGGATCACGGCCTTCTGCGCATGGGAGAAAGCGAGCAGGTTTGTCATGTGTTCAGTCAGCTGTTCCCGGTGCGTTTTGTCCGTGCAGATGCGGCTGAACGCTTTTTCAGAGATCTGAAAGGTGTTTCAGAGCCGGAGGAAAAGCGGCATATTATCGGGCGCGACTTTATTGAAGTGTTTCGGGATGAGGCGGCCAGACTGGGGAAAATGGACTATTTTGCCCAGGGCACGATTTATCCGGATGTCATTGAAAGCGGTCAGGGCACCAATGCGGCTGTGATCAAGAGCCACCATAATGTCGGTGGACTTCCCAAGGAGCTTGGGTTTACTGAACTGATCGAGCCTCTGCGCATGCTCTTCAAGGATGAAGTCCGTGCACTGGGAGAAACACTCGGCCTTCCCAGAGAACTGGTATGGCGGCAGCCATTCCCGGGTCCAGGTCTTGCGATCCGTGTGATCGGAGAAGTTACCCCGGAAAAAGTGCAGATTGTTCGAGAAAGTGATGCAATTTTCCGGGAGGAAATCGCGAAAGCAGGACTTGAAGGAAAGGTCAATCAGTATTTTACGGTTCTGACCGGTGTGCACAGTGTGGGTGTGATGGGGGACGAGCGGACTTATGATTACACCATTGCGCTTCGTGCTGTGACGACCGATGACTTTATGACTGCAGACTGGGCAAGACTTCCCTATGATCTTATTTCGGTTGTGTCTGCGCGCATTGTCAACGAAGTCGCTCATGCGAGCAGGGTTGTTCTGGATGTGACAACAAAACCTCCGGCGTCCATTGAGTGGGAATAAAGGCTGAAATCCTGAAACCCGCATGAAATAAGGGTTTCCGGGCGGTCAAAGTCCCGCGTGGCAACAATTTGGCAACAAAAATCCATCATTCTGAAAATGAGGGCTAACTGATTTTGTGTAGATCAGTTAGCCCTATTTCTATGCATTTTCAGAAGGATGGAGGTGTCATTTATGATCGCTGTATGGATTCTTCTGGAGACCGGCAACCAGATCATCCATCAGACCCTGGGACGGAACTTTCACCCACCGCCGGGTGGTATCGCCATCGGGGAAATTATAGCGCCACTGGTCATAGGCTTCCTGGGTGATCTCGCCCTTCCGCAGCGCATTGGCCGCTGCCTGCCATTCGTACAGCATCCGGTGCAGCTCAGCCGCTTGCTGGCTGTCACGAAGATTCACCCGCAGGCAGACATCGCTCTCGGATTCCTCTACATACAGGCCATATCGGTCTTCCAGGGTGAAAAGAGTGTGCATGAGACCAACATAGGAATCAATATCCGGAACCGAGATGGCATGGGGCGACACACCGAAGATTTGCGCCATCTGTGCTGTCAGATCGGCCTTCGGATTCCGGTCCTCGGATTCATACTGCGCCATACGCACATCGGCGGAATTGGCCGGGAAGCCCAGAAGCTGCCCCAAATAACGCTGCGTCATCTTCATACGCTTGCGGAAATGATGAATGCGCTCGCCAGTGGCCATGAGAAAGTCCCCTTTCAATGAAATATGCTTAGTATAACAGATTTGTTTAGGAGAATCAATATGAAATTGGAGAATTGTGAAGTAAAGCGATATGGAAGCGCTTTTCTGACCGCACCGGAGGCGGCTCAGCTCCTGCACATCTCAACCTCCCACGCCTATAAGGTCATCCACCGGCTGAATCAGGAGCTGAAGGCTCAGGGCTTCCTCACCATCGCCGGACGGATCAGCCGGGATTATCTTCTTCAGCGCACCATGGGAAAATCACAAGAAGAGGAGGTGCAGCGGGATGGGCGTCTATAAAGACAATAAGACAAACACGTGGCGGGTGATCTATCGCTATACCGATTGGACGGGAGAGCAGAAGCAGAGTTCCCGGCGGGGTTTTACCAGCAAACATGAAGCCCAGGCATGGGAAAGGGAGCAAATGAACAAGGTGACAGCGGATCTGGATATGTCTTTCGCCAGCTTCGTGGAGCACTATACCCAGGATTTGAAGACAAGGCTGAAGGAAAATACCTGGAGCACGAAGGATCATATCATCCGGACGAAATTGATTCCCTACTTCGGCAGGCTGAAAATGTGTGCCATTACGCCACAGATCGTCATGACCTGGCAGAATGAGCTGCTGCGGTTCCGGGACAAGGATGGAAAGCCTTACTCTCCGGTCTATCTCCGCACCGTACAGAACCAGCTGACCGCTATCTTCAATCACGCCATGAAGTATTACAATCTCCGGGAAAACCCTTGCCGCAAAGCCGGACCGCTTGGAAAGAAGAAGTCCCGGGAAATGCTGTTCTGGACGAAGGAAGAATACCTCAAATTTGCCGACGCTATGATGGATAAGCCCAAATCCTTCTATGCCTTTGAGCTTCTCTACTGGTGCGGTATGCGGGAGGGCGAGCTGCTGGCGCTGACGCCATCTGACTTTGACCTGGAGAAGGGCACTGTCACGATCAGCAAATCCTATCAGCGGATACACGGTGAAGACAAGATCACCACACCAAAGACCGAAAAGAGTAACCGTACCATCACCATGCCGGATTTCCTGACGGAGGAAGTGGAGGAATACATTGATTCCCTGGATGGGATCGGCAGGAAGGATCGCATTTTTAGCTTCACCAAGGATTACCTGCACCATGAGATGAACCGCGGGGCAAAGCAGGCCGGCGTTAAGCGCATCAGGATTCACGATATCCGGCACAGCGCCATCAGTTTGCTGATCGACATGGGCTTCAGCGCCATCGCTATCGCGGATCGTGTAGGGCATGAAAGTATCGACATCACCTATAACTACGCCCATCTCTTTCCCTCCAAGCAGACGGAGATGGCGGCAAGGCTGAATATGGAAAGGGGTTGAAAGGTATGTCTGCAAAAGCATTGGACGCACATGGACGCTGGCGGAATATCACGGTGGCTTTCCGGGTTTCTCCCGAGGAAGACAGCCAGATCGAAACGCTGGTCGGCTTGAGCGGTTTAACAAAACAGGATTACATCATGAGCCGCCTGCTGAACCGGGATGTGGTCGTCAAGGGAAATCCCAGGGTATATAAGGCACTTCGGGATACCATGGGAGAAGTGCTGACGGAATTACGGCGGATTGAAGCCGGAGAAAAAACTGACCAGGAATTAATCGCATTGATCGACACGATTGCCGCTATCATGGGCGGTCTGAAGGAGGAAAGGAAATGAGCATCAAGTATCATCGGAATGGAGGCTATCTGCTGCCCGACATGGAGTTGAACGAGACGGATAAAACATCGTTGAACAAATATGGCCGGATGCGGCTGCGGTACCTGCAGGAGCATCGTCCCGGTCTCTATACGAGACTGATCTTATCCGGGAAACTGTACGATGACCTGCTGAAAACGCAGAAGACGGCACAAGACAGAGTGAAGATCATCACGGACAGGATGGCAAAGGCTCAGAACATCAACGAAGCGATGAAAGCAAAGGACCAGATGTCATGGGTTGACTCCATGAACATGATTCGACTCCAGGCGGAAGAAGTTGTTTTGCGAGAACTGATCTATAGCTGAAACACAGCCCCATGGTTCAAAAGCCATGGGGTCTTTCATTGCAGAAATCATCCATGCCGGAAGCAGAAGACAATGCAAATCTGCTGGAATATGCAAAACGCTTGTTGGCTGCTCCGTCCTACCACCATTACCATCACAAGCGCTGCGGTTGAAATCCGATAAGCTGATTCCTCTGGCTCCACCATGGAGCCAGAGACGAAGCCAGACTGGCTCCATTATGAGGCCAAGGTGGCTCTATCATGGAGCCACAAACGAGGCCAGCATTTTTATCTGGCTCCATTGTGAGGCCAGTAACGGAGTCAGGCTGGCTCCATCGCGAGGCCAGACTGGCTTCACCATGAAGCCACAACAGCCCCATTTGGGGCTTTACTGGCTCCATGGTGGAGCCTAACCCTATATATAATATATATAGTACTCTTCTATAATACATCTTCTCTTCAACATCTGGGCCACATCCATCCGCTTGCAAATCCGGAAATGAAAGTTAAATATTTTTATTTAATTTCTTGCCTGCTCCTATTGACACAAGCAAATATGTTTAGTACAATGGAGATACTGAAAGCGGAGAGATATTTCAGGAGAAAGGCGATGCAAGAATGGAGTAAAAGCAGCAACGGAGCCGACAACACTAACGGACGAAAAGCACGGAAGGAGAACAATGTGAAGGACCAGACATTTATCACGGTGGCAGAAGTAGCGGAAATTATGGGAATATCCAAATCTTACGCCTACAAGATCGTACACAAACTCAACGAAGACCTGAAAGCCATGGGCTATCTGACGATTGCGGGACGGGTCAACAGGAGTTACTTTCTGGAGAAAACCTGCTACTCGCCCGGCAGAAGCCCTCAGCTTTCCCAGATATCAGGAGGACAGATCGCTTAATGCCGGTTTACAAGGAAGAAAAAACAAATACATGGCGGGTAATCTACCGCTACACCGATTGGAAGGGAGAAAGAAAACAGACATCAAAACGTGGGTTTTCCACCAAGCGGGAGGCTCAGGCCTGGGAGCGTGAGCAGCTGAACAAGGTTACAGCAGATGTGGATATGACCTTCGCCAGCTTCATCGAGCGATACACGGAGGATATGAAAACGCGACTGAAGGAAAACACCTGGAGTACCAAGGAACACATCATCCGAAGCAAACTCACCCCCTACTTTGGGAGGCTTAAGCTGAGCAATATCACGCCGCAGCAAATTATCACCTGGCAGAATGAACTGCTGAATTACCGGGATGCTCAAGGGAAACCCTATTCGCCGGTATACTTGCGGACGATCCAAAACCAACTCAGCGCCATCTTCAACCATGCGGTCCGGTACTATAAGCTCCGGGAGAATCCCTGCAAAAAGGCGGGAAGCATTGGAAAGAAGAAGGCACGGGAAATGCTGTTCTGGACAAAGGAAGAGTACCTGAAATTTGCAAAAGCGATCCAGGATAAGCCTATGGCATACCACGCGTTCCAGATGCTGTACTGGTGCGGTATCCGGGAGGGAGAGCTGCTGGCACTGACGCCGGCGGACTTCGACTTCGACAAGGAAACGGTCAACATCAGCAAATCCTACCAAAGGCTGAAGGGCAAAGATGTAATCACTGATCCCAAGACTGAAAAGAGCAATCGAACCATCACGATGCCGGATTTCCTGGCAGCGGAGATGCAGGAATATGTCGGTTCCCTGTACAGGATACAATCAGATGACCGGATATTTCCCTTCACCAGCAGCTTCCTCCACCATGAGATGGAGCGAGGCTGCAAAGCCTGCGGGGTGAAAAAGATACGCATCCATGACCTGCGGCATTCGGCAATCTCCCTGCTGATCGACATGGGCTTCTCCCCGCTGGCCATCGCGGACCGGGTAGGACATGAAGCCATAGAGATCACCTTCAATTACGCCCACCTGTTCCCCTCAAAGCAGCAGGATATAGCAAAGCAGCTGAGTCAGGCCATGCAGGAAGCGCCGGAACCGCCCGACAATCCACCCCATGCGCCTCAACTGACCCTGATCAAAAACGACAGCGCCGCCTGAGCGGCAGAAAGAGAGTAATATGCTTAACAATACCAACGGCGACACCACAAAGAACCCTATCGTAGTCATTGGGATCGACCACGGCTACGGAAACATCAAGACGGCCAACACCTGCTTCCGGGCAGGTGTGACCGCCTATGACAAGGAACCATTCTTCATCATCGGATCGCTTCAGTACAACGGCAAGTGGTACGGCATCAGCGAGGAGCACAAGGAATTCATCCCGGACAAGATGACGGATCAGGACTACTACATCCTGACGCTGGCTGCCATCGCCCGGGAGATGGAGCTGGCGCATCTGACCAGCGCCGACGTCCACCTGGCTGTCGGACTGCCCCTGACCTGGGTATCGGAGCAGAAGGACCGCTTCCGCAAATACCTGATCCAGAGGAAGGACGTGAAGTTC
>Ga0129307_1001193_pt1 | contig 30053 bp, 29 predicted proteins | sample P1105metagenome_FD_94437 | JGI IMG/M metagenome (GOLD analysis project Ga0129307, IMG submission 94437) | Capybara group fecal microbial communities from Wisconsin, USA - P1105 metagenome | ecosystem: Host-associated > Mammals > Digestive system > Large intestine > Fecal | place: USA: Wisconsin...
GTAGAGGTTTTGACTCCCTTTGAGTTGGTGACACGAACATTCTTCACAAGCCGCAGATAGGGAGTTCCATTGTTTTTAGTAAGCTCTACGTACATAGTTACCTCCTAAACAGCCTTATCTACCTACTAAGATATTATACTGCTCAACTAAAGAAAAAGCAAGAGGAAAATATTGTATTCTCTTGCTTTTTTGCAAAATAATTTTATTTTTTCTTATTCAACAAGTGGCAAAGTCGGGTATAAAGCTGAAATGCTTTGGCGTTTTCTGCCCTCGTGATATAATTGATGCAGATAAACCGGTTATGATCAGCCGGGCAGAAACCGGGCGATAGTGCATTCTGCGCAGATCCCGCGGTTAAATGAACATCATCGGTCCCGGGCTCGTGAGAGGCACCTGCGCGGACTGTCTGCAGGAAGCAACAGATAGCGTACCGGGAACATGACAATCAGCAATCTGGAGGGAAATATGAAACTTGTCTGTCATACAAAGGGAAATGTTCCGCCCGGGAATAAAAAATACATCTTTGTCCATGCCTCAGGAGAAGACCATTCCCTTGCGGTTTCACTTATCCGGAGGATTCTCTCACTTCCTGACGGGGAAAACTGGTGCCTGTGGACCGCAGAGGATCCCGGGACTGTTATGGACAACATCCCGGGGCCGGATTTCCGCAGTATGCTCGTTTTCATCCCGGTCGTCACGGACGCTTACCTGTCCATGGGCCTGGCGCCGTCCTTCCTGGCAGATATCCTGCAGCGGGGAACCGCTGTTCTTCCGGTTTTTGATAAAGCAGATACCGTCCTCCGATTCACAGAACAGTTCGGAAATATGCACGGGATCTTCCTGACCAATCCGGAGGCAGACCGGCTCATCGGAGCTCAGCTGAACCGTTTCCTGCCCGGCCGTGAGATCACAGAAAAGATCCTGGAGAACGCCTTTTCCGGCAGGATCTTCCTCAGTTACCGTAAAAAAGATGTCGAAGCGGCGCTCCGGATTATGGAGGTGATCCATGATACCCCGTCCGGCGGAAGGGCTTCCGTCTGGTTTGATGAATACCTGGCAGCAGGCCGGAATTTCAATGAAGAGATCACCGAGAAACTGGAGGCCAGCGACGCAATGGCCCTCGTCGTAACGCCGCACCTGCTGGAGAACGGAAACTACGTACAGACAACAGAGTATCCGGAAGCTGTGCAGCGGAAGAAAAAGATCATTCCGATCCAGGCGGAAGAAACCGACAGAAATCTGCTGCTTCAGGCATACCCGCACCTGGAGCCGCCGGCTGACATTGCAGATACGGAAACGATTGACAAACTCATGCAGGATGCCGGATTCAGCGGCAGGCGTGTCGGAGAGGCGTATATCGACTATCTGCTTGGAATGGCTTTTATGTGGCACATCGGTGTGGAAAAAAGTGAAAAGCGGGCGCTTCAGTTCCTGTTTTCCGCCGCGGACGAGGAATGCCCAGAAGCATATGAGGCTCTCAGTTTCCTTTATACAGCAGGTATCGCTGTGAAGCGGGACCTGAACAAGGCGCTGGATTATAAGCTGAAAGCATACCGCCGGCTCATCCGGGAAGAGCCTTCCGCAGAACAGGCGGAGCATCTTTTCAGGCTTCTTTTTGAAACCGACGGCCTCTCCCTGCTCCTGAAGAGCCGGGGAAAGGCTGTGCAAAGCCGCGAGATTGCCCATTCCTTCCTGGATTTCCTCGGCCGGATTGATCCGGAGGGAAACCGGTACGGCCTTTTTCGCGCTTATGCCTGGAATGAGATCGCGGACCTCCATTATGACGAACCCGGAACGGAACGGGCAGATGAAGCGGAAAAGGCGGCGTTTGCTGCGCTGAAAATTCTGAACAATCTTCCGGGCACACAGGATGAAGATAAGATCGCCTGCCAGCAAACAGCTGCATATGGTGCACTTGCCGCCGTATGCTGGAGAAGGATTGAAATGGATAAAGCAATCTCCTGGGCGGAAGAAGCAAAAAGGATTATTTCCGTTCTCGCAGAAAAAACAGGAACCACAGAGCACCTGGAACTGGCACGCAACATCAGCATGATGCTCGGGGTTTACTGTTATGACAGAGGTTGTGCGGAACTCCGGCTCGCCAAAAATCCGCTGATGAGCTATCCCCTGTCACTGCCTGCCGTCCGGGAGCTTACTGACACCGTTGCACAGGCCCGGAAACTGATGGAGATTTCTCCCTCCCTCAGCAACCGGGAAGGAATGGCACTGTCGTTGTACAATTATGGCAGGGCCCTGCCATTGGGAAAAGACCGGAAGAAGTGTTTCGCCGAAGCATATTCGATCATCTGGCAGCTGAAGCAGGCAACCGGTGACGGAAGCTTTGACGGGGATATCACCGCACTGGAAAAGCCCCTCGGCTTCCTGAAAATACGGCACATACAAAAGGGAAAACCCGTGGAATCAATCTCTGCGGAGAGAATACATTCCCTGTTGCAGGAGCATGAAGAATATGCTTCCTTTGCCGGCAAAAAGAGATAGCAGTACAATTGGAAGCTTATATATTTTGAAAAGCATCAGCTGCTTTCGCAGTTAAGCCGGAGAGCCTTGATTTCCGCTCTGCTGTGATATGAAACGAGGTATGAACAAGTGAAGGAATATCCGGATCCGAAAAATACGGTTTCCTGTGCGTCTGCCATTTCCCGGGAAGAATCGATCCATGAGGCACTGTCCTTCCGGAAGTTTACGGACTTTGGCAGGGGCATCATGTACGGCATTCTGAAGGATGCGTATTCATTTGACGCGCGCTGCGCGCAGTGCTGAGACGAAAACTGGAGAGAATCGGATGAATTCTTTTTCGATCATCCGGAGATTGCGGACAAATACGGTTTCGTCACCTGCTTCCGCGGGGAACCCATAGGCTTCATCTGCTGGGATCCCAGGAATCGGCCGGAATATGTGGAAATCGGACACAACGCCGTCAGAACGGCCTTCAAGGGAAAAGGGTTCGGCAAAGCGCAGCTCATCGAAGCCCTCCGCCGCATCAGGGAATATGAAGGACTGAAAGAAATCCGCGTGCGGACAAACAGCAACCTGATTGCGCCGAAAAACTATGAAAGCGCTGGATTTGTCCTGTATGACCGAAAAAAGAATCAGGGCGAAACTGCGTTTTCCGGGGACGATCTGTATTACAGGATTCAGATCCGATAAAGAATATGGGAAACGGAAGGACGATCGGCCGGGAGAAACAGAAAAACGGACCGGCCGATTCCGGAACAGCTGACGGAGGCAGAATGATATATGATGAAGCTTGAAAAAATGGACGATTTCTTTGCCGCCCGGATTGACGGCTACGATGAGCACATGAAACGAAACATTGAAGGAGCTTCCGGCTTCTATGCCTATACCGCTTCCCTGCTGCCTTCGGCGGACGGAAGCCGGGTGCTGGACCTCGGCTGCGGCACAGGCCTTGAACTGGAGGAATACTACAGACTGAATCCCGGCGCGGCCGTCACGGGAATCGATCTGTCCGAAGCGATGCTGAATGCGCTGAAAGCCAAATTCCCGGAAAAAAACCTGACGCTGATCCGGGCCTCCTATTTTGACGTGCCGCTCGGCAGTGGGGTATACGACGCCGCCGTATCCGTGGAATCGCTGCACCATTTTCCGGCGGGAATGAAAGCTTCGCTGTACGGGAAGCTGCATGCGGCTTTGGCAGAAAAAGGTGTCTTTGTCCTGACGGATTATTTCGCGGAATCGGAAAGAATGGAAAAGGAATACTTTGAAAACCTTGCTGCGCTGAAAAAGGAGCAGGGGCTTCCGGACGATGTTTTCTATCACTATGATACCCCGCTGACGGTTGAACACGAAACGGATATCCTGCGCCGGGCGGGATTCCGGGATGTCCGGATCATGAAGCAGTGGGGTGAAAGCACTTATACGCTCCTTGCATGCAAAGTCTGAGAAGGACGCTTTGGATGGATCATCAGGCAAAAACCCGACCCTCCGCCGGGATTGACGGGAAAAATGGAAAAAGCCGTCTGGGGTTGTTTCAAAGTGTTTCGTGAAATCAGAATCGGCAGGAATATTAAAGTGAGAAACAGGCATGATTACAAAAAACAGGCAATCCGATAAAACCATCACAGAAATGGCCGGGAAAGCATTTCCGGATAAAACAGTCATAAAGATCAAAGAACTGACGGAAGGCATGTGCAACGTGACCTATCATGTTGTATTTGACGACGGCAGTGAAAGCATTCTGAAAATCGCAGCAGAGAATAAGGCCGGAAACACTTCCAATGAGATAAACTTAATGCAGGCGGAAATCGAAGCAATGCGCCTGGTATCCGGAAAATGCTCATTCAGGGTTGCCGAGGTTCAGTATTATGACTGTTCCGGGACCGTCTGTAACGGGGACTATTTCTTCATGGAAAAACTGCCCGGGGAGAATTATGCGTTTCTCAAAAGCAAGCTGCCTGAAAACGTTATAAAGGGGCTGAACCGGGAAATCGGCCGGATTTCCGGAGAACTGACTGCCATTACAAACGCGCAGTTTGGCTTTTTAGGGGATAAAAAAAGATATCTGTCCACCTTTGAAGCTACAAAAAAGTGGACGATGCAGATCCACAACTGGGGCAAGATTTACGGTGAACTGTCCATTATGTACGAAGGACGATTACCCGACTGATGCCAGAAAAATCCAGAGCTGTCCAGGGTGAAATGCACGCCCGTCTTACGCCGGGCGCCCTTGACATCTCTGCATATTTTCTGGTAGTAATGTAGGCAAGAGGCTGGATAGCAGAACCTGCCATCCGGCCACCATTCACACGGTTTTATCGTAGAAGACCGTTATTTACAGAAAACATTTCACAGAGCCTTACTGACAAAGCCAGTCTGGTTGTCATGATTGAAGATTTCATTCAGTACTACAACACCGAACGGCTCCAGCGAAACCTTGGTGTGCACACCCCTATGGAAAAGCATGAGATGTACTTCGCTGCTTAAGTGAGATTTAGCCCGGGAGGGCAGATTTATCTGACCCTCCTTGATTGCCTTTCAGCACACTGATAGCAGTCGGTCAAGGGTGGCCGCAGGCCACTTGCGAAGCCCTTGACCGGATGACAGCAGTGTGCTATTTGCCGTGCTTCCACTAAAGAAAATCTCTGGCAACATTTGCTGGTTACCAGAGATTTCTTGTTCCCGTCTTGTTTTTTGTTTAACTGTCTACTTGACGGGAAGCGGTTCACTTGCCTTTTTGAGGGCAAATCTGTCGAATCTGGTAGGTAAAATGGCGATCCCGGCGCGATTCGAACGCGCGACGTTCCGCTTAGGAGATCGAAAAAGCGTTTGCCTTTGCTGTTCCCTGAAGTGCCTTGAGGCCTTGCCATTACTGGGTTTCTAACGATTTTCACTGTTGCCTTCAAAATACCCCCGTTTTCCCCCAGTGCTGTTAGCTGGGTGTTAGCACAGCTAACAAAGGCGGCGTGTTCGACTTTCACATCTACCGCCAAATCGTTAGCTGGACGTGATGAAATCATCATTATTTATCCTCGTAATGCGGCAAATTGCTGTCCAGTCATGAATGAATATTCATTGCATTTTTTCTAAGGCGTTTTCCGTAATCCAGATCTGTGTTTTGTCCCTCCGTAAAGTGGAAGGCATCACCGCGCAGATCGCCCCGGCTCCGCCCTGAGAATAGCCGATTATGCCCATGCTGTCATAGTCGATCTTATCGAAAAGCACACTGTAGGAAGGCAGATCCAGCATGAAATCCAAGGTAAGGGAGGCTGTTTTCCCGTTTCCTGTCTGGCCGTCCTCGTTGCCGACCACGATAAACCCCCAACTGGCAAGGCGAGGGAAAAACGACTCGTAGGAGGAAGCAGGCGTACCGCTGGCGTTGACCACTATGATCATCGGCCAGGTTTTTTCACCGTTTTCCAATTTCCTTGGGTACCAAACACGCACTTTCCCTATGGATTCATTGGCAGAAGGAAACTCTGTATAGGCAGTTTCATAGGCTCCAAGCTGGGAGTATTTCATCTCGAATGGAGCATTGGAATGGAATTTCTTGTAATAGCCCTCTACGATGTCGTTGTTTCCGTTTCCACTGGGCATCACAGACTTGATGTAATGGAATGCAGCGATACCCAGCGCAAGGAGTATCACCGCAAGAATCAATACAATTTTCAGCACTTTTTTCATTTTGCCCCTGCTTTCTTATCTTTCAAGCAACGCAAGGCCGTGACTTTTCACATCGCCGTTTACAGCGGCAAAGATCCAATCCGCAACGCTGATACCGTCCTCCAGCTTGTCAAAAACATTGCTGGATATGATGGTGTGCTGTGTGTTATGGGTTTTGGTGTCTTCGGCATGATTCCAGATATAGATCCCGATACCCGGGTTTTTTTCCTGCAGGCCTTTGACCATTCCCGCAAGATCCTTCTGGAACAGGTCGCCGTTTTCTTTGCTCTTTGTCATCGTGCCGGTGCGGATATACGCCTGATACTGCTGAAGCGTATCATCTCGATAGGAGCAGTCGAACAAGATCTTGATCGTATCACCGCGTTTCTCATGCAGCGCGGTCAGGCTATCCAATACCAGATTATCCGTCGTCAGTCGATTGGATATGTCCTCCGGAGATTGCCAGAGGTTCATCGCCGTCTCATGCCATCCATCATAGAGCAGCAGCGAGCTGTCCACACAGACCGTGATGTTTTTCGCGCTGGGAAAACGGTCAATCACATCGTCAGCCAGAAGAGATGTGGCAAAGCCGCCTGCAGAGAAGCCCGTTACCAGCAGGGTATCCGGTTCGCCCACATAGTACTTCATTTGCTCCACAAACGCGGCGTAATTGCTGTAGCCGGTGTGGTAGATCGTCTTTTTTCCTTCATAGACGCCTGTACCTGAATGGAAGTCACCGGTGGCATAGGGAATCACGAGAAAGCTCCAGTCCTTGAAGGGATTGTTCTCCGCGTTGCTGCCGATTCCTCCCTGCGCCACGAAGTCCTGCCCCATCATGTTTGTGGCATAGAACTTATTTCCGCCTTCCGAGGTATCCGGCGTAATGCTCACGCCGCCGCCAAAGAAATAGACGACGACTTTATTTGCGGTGCCCTTTTTGAAGATTCCGTGCCATTCGCTTCCGTCAGAGGATTGCGTACCCTCTACCGCCACCTCATACCATTTTCCGATTTCCGGCTCGCCCGTCAGCTTCGGAAAACTTTTGAGGAAGGTATTTTTCAGCAAGACAAACGTGCCGATCGCAAGTATAACAATGACACAACCAAGGACAAGCAGTATCTTTTTCAGTTTTCTGTGTTTCTTCTTTTCCATTTGACCTTCTCCCTTATGATCCCATGGTTACCTGAATGCTTGCATTTGTCCGGCCGCTCAGGATTATATCTGTCAGAAGCGGCACGTTCTCCCTGTCGATTCTTTTCCCATCGACCCGTATTTCTTTGACCCCGTGCTGGATGTGATCGGGGTTCTCCACCATAATTGTCAGCTTACAGCCGCGGTAAGTACGCTCCACTGTAAAGCCATCCCATTCGTCCGGGATCGACGGGTCGATCAGCAATCCTTTGAGCGTGGGCCGGATACCCAACAGGTACTGAGTCGCCACAACATCCATCCAGGCTGCGGTGCCTGTCACTTGTGATACGCAGCCCCAGCCGAACTTTTCATTATCCTTGCCCAGCATAGTAGAGCAGTAGGCATAGGCTTCCGCTTGATAACGCTCCACGCCGACTTTCCGAATCACTTCGTTCGGCATGATCTGTTTGTAATATTTCCAGGCTCGATCACCATGGCCCAAAAGAGCTTCTGCCATGATAGCCCAGCAGTTAGCCTGACAGAAAACACCGCCGTTTTCGGAATATCCTGCGGGCAGTCCATTGACCATGGCCGCCTCTTTGCTGGGCCAGCCGGGATAACCGGGTGTGTTGAGCAGGAGACCCATACCGGTGTCCAGCTCCCGTGCAGCATTGTCCATAGCCTCGATCTGATGCTCCTTGCAGGCGTCCGCAAAGGTGTCCGTTTTGAACTTCAACCGGATTGCGCTCATCTCTGTAATTGCCGCAGAAGACATCCCGGTTGCAGCAAAACGAGTCGATCTTCGCATCCGAGCCGAAATACACCAGCGGGGATTCGTCCTTGCGCGGGTGCATCCATGCGGTATAGGCATAGGTGATAGCCTGCAAGTCCTCATCAAACACAGCCCGGGTGTTCCATTTGAGATAATAGCCGAGCGTGTTTTCTTCCCTCGCCAGAAACTGGCTGAACTCCACATAGGCAAAGACGTCGCAGCAGGTTTCCTTGCCACTTTCGTTTTCGAGCTTCAAATCCCACACCAGCGTGTCATAATCCTGCGCCATGAAGAGCTTCAAGGTGGCGATCAGGCCATTCTTTTTCGCGGTAAAGGTGGAGGATCCCGGCGTGTGGCAGGCCTCCCGGGAATCCACTGAGGTTTCGCACGGACGAAAAGTGGGAGACCACACAGTGCCGTCTTCCATTCGGAGATATACATAAAAGCCCGGAGAGTCAATTGGCATGTTGTAAAACCGATACCGGGTCAGGCGGAACATCATGGGCGACAGCCACCAGGCCATGCCGCCGCCAGCCTGAGACACAAAGGCGTGCATCCTGCCGTTGGAAAGATAATTGATCCACGGAGCAGGCAGATCAAAGCGGTTAAAATTGATTATCCTCTGTTCGTCGTCAAATTGATAAGGCAGCTTATCCATGGTGTTCTCCTTCAAAGCGATAGTTCCCATCTCTCAGCGTCTTTGTGCTTCCGTCTGGCAGAGTCAGATGGGCCGTCGTTCCGTCCGGAACCGTACAGGTATAGACAAAGCTCTTTTCGTCGCGCTCCCACCGGGAACAGATTGTTCCATACTGGGTCTTGTAGCTGCCCTCCGCCCAGGTAAGGCTGCCGCCGATGATAGGATGCAGCTCAAACTCTTTGAATCCCGGTGCGTCGAAGAGGGGGCGGATGCCTGCCACATACTCAAAGAGAAACTGGCACACCGCGCCGAAGCTGTAGTGATTGAAGCTGTCCCGGAACACGTCCATGCCGTCCCAGTTTTCCAGCATCGTGGTCGCGCCAAGGGTGATCGGGTGCAGCCAGCCGGGGGCGGTTGTCTGTTCCAGGATACGAAACGCTTCATCCACCAGCCCATTGTCACAGAGTGTGGGCAGAAGATAGACGGTGGAGAGGAAGCCTGTATTCAGGCGGTAATTGGCTGCTTCTAGCTCGCGTTTGAGCTGGCCGATCACCAGAGGCCTTTTCTCTGCGCTTACCATATCCAGTGCCAAGGCGCGGATATACGCTGCCTGATGTCCCTTTTGGATCTCCCCATTATCGCTAATGAGGTACTTGTCATAAGCGGCTTTTATCTTTTCAGAAAGCGCCGCATAATGCACTGCATCCTCCGTTTTGCCAAGGATGCGCGCCATGTGAGAGAGATTATCGCAGCTGCGCTTGGTATAAGCGGTGGCGACTTCTGGCTTGCCGTACTTCGCCATATGGGTCACATAGTCCGCTGCGGTGCCGCCTTTTGCAAAGAGCTCAATGACCTCCGGCGCGGGAGGCAGGGGTTCGTTCCATTCTCCATAGTGGAAGCGGGTGTCGTAGATATAATTCCCGTCGCCGTTTGCATACCAAGGTTTGTCCGCATACAGCGGATTAAGCTCCTTCATGCAGCGCAGGGAAAACTCCACCCATTTTTTCGCCGTGCCGTAGTGCTCCTTCAAGAACTCCACGTCGCCATACATCAGATACATCTGATACGGAATCCATACAGCACTGTCGCCCCAGCCCACGCTGTCCTCGCCGATGTTGCCTTCACTGGTGGGTCCGGCCAGGGCCATAGCGGGGTTCGTTGCCTGCACCACTTTCAGTTCCTCCGGATTGTGGACACTGGAGGTGGACGGGAAGGTGATACCCACCTTCCCGGAGGGGTACTGCTCGATGGTCTGATCGACCAGCCACTTCTTGAAAAACTGCCGCACATCCATGAAGTGCGCTGCTGTGCGGCAGTAGATCATGGCGTCGCCGGTCCAGGCGTTTCGCTCGCGGGTGGGGCAATCCACCGGTACGTCCAGGAAATTACCCTTCTGGCTCCAGCGGGCATTTTCTACCAGCTTGTTGATGACCAGCTTCCCGGCGGCGTCATGAATGGGCTTGCCTGGAAAGCGCTCCTTTTCCCGCACAGGGACGCTCTGGTTTTCGATCAGCTCGCCCTCGGTATGCTCGGTGCAGTTGACGGCTTTTTGCCAGCCGTGGGGCTCCGTACGGGCATCATAGATTTCGCCCTTTTGCAGATCCGTCTGTACGACGGGACCGAGACCGACCTCCCAGCTTTCATCCGTGGAGAGCGTCTCTTCACTGCCACCGGAGTAAAGGAGCCTCAGCTCGCCCCAGAGCGCCAATGTATAGCCAAAGTTATTGTTCCAGCGCCACCAGCCGTCGCCCACGGTCACACACAGCTCGTTACCGCCCTCCCTTAAGAGGGCGGTAACGTCATATTCCTGCATCTGGATGCGGTAATAGTAGCTCGTCAGACCCGGCATGAAGCGATTTTCCGTCACGCTTCTGCCATTGACCTGCGCTTCATATACACCATGGGCCGAAAGCCTTAAAACGGCCTTTTGAACCTTCTGATGCATATCAAATTGTCTTCTGAAAACCGGCACCAAATGATTGCCTTTATGATCCTCCGGGTGACAGATCCACTGAATCATCAGCTTAACTCCTTTGAAAGTGCCAGGATCCTCCCGGCGCAGGCTTCCAGTTCGGCGCGGGTAATTGTTCCGTCCTTTAATCCTGTCAGGATACCCTCCACATCTTCTTTCGATCCGGACATCATCAGATCGTTGCCGGCTTTAATGCAGAGCGCAGGGCTGGAAGAGCCGTAAACACCCAGGTTGAACTTATCGTTCGTGGTGCCCCAGTCGGTCATAACAATGCCCTCAAAGCCCCACTCTTTACGCAGCACAGTGCTGATCAGATCATGGCGGTTTGCGGTATGCGTACCGTTGAGCAGGTTATAGGAGGTCATCAGCGCTTTTGGAGCGGCTTCCTTCACACAGATTTCAAAGCCCTTAAGATAGATCTCGCGCAGGGCACGCTGAGATACGACGCTGTTGGAGCCAAAGCGGTTGGTCTCCTGATTGTTGCAGGCAAAGTGCTTGATGGTGACAGCGCACTTCCCGTGCTTCTGTACGCCTCGGGTCATCGCCGCCGCGGTTTTGCCGGAAATCAGAGGATCCTCCGAATAGTATTCAAAGTTCCGGCCGCAAAGAGGGCTGCGTTGAATGTTCAGGGCGGGAGCCAGCCAGACATTGGCCCCGAAAAGCTCCATCTCTTCGCCGACCAGATCGCCGCAGGCTTCCACAACAGCCGGGTTCCATGCTTGGGCCAATGCCGTACCGATGGGAATCGCAGAAGCGTAATGATATAAAACCGTATTGGTTTTTGCTTTTTCCTCGTTCTGCTGCAGCTTCATGCGGATCAGCTGCTGGATCTCGGGAGGCAGAATATTGAGGATGCTGTTGAAGGCATCCGAGTCCATACCTTCCTGTCCATCCTCCGTCTCGATATACTTGGTGGCAAGGCGCAGTCCCGCAGGTCCGTCCGCCATGACGATCGCGCCATAACCCTTCTCGGCCACAACAGAAGCTGTTTCGCCTGCTCCGCCAGCCAGACGCGCGGCGGAATTGCCGATGATGGCCGCCATACCCTCCGCGTCAGAGTGCTTACCGGCACAGATCGTAGCCAGCTCCTTGACCGAAAAATCAGAAAGATCTTCTAAACCGATATGTGCCCTGAAAGCTTTCTCCCTGTCATAATGGCCGATATGGCCCAGTGAAGTGGCAGCAACCTGAATATGGGGCAGCCCTTGGGGTACTTTGCGGGTAATCTGCGGTTGCCAGTCTTCAAAGTCAGCTTCTCCGCCGGAATGACTGAGGGTCTCGGAAGTCACCGCGCTGTCCAGGGATACGACCCCGACGGCTGTATCGCCGATGCTGAACAGATATTCGCCTTGCTCCAGCAGCCAGCAGTCGTTTTCCGCATCCCAGCTTGCCATATTCTCCAAAGGCAGTTCCAGCACAAGCGTCTCACTCTCACCGGGGGCAAGCTCACGGGTCTTGGCATAAGCGCCAAGCTCCCGAAGCGGCTTGACGAGTTTTCCGTTTGGCGCGGAACAATAAAGCTGCACAGTCTCTTTTCCGGGGAAGTTCCCGGTGTTCCTGACTTCTGCTTCGATGGATATGATCCCATTTTCCACAGAAAAGCCCTTACACGCTGTTTCAAATTCCGTATAGCTCAGGCCATAACCGAAGGGAAAGATGGGCTGGGTACCCGCTGCGTCATAATAGCGGTATCCGACGAAAACCCCTTCCTTATACTGGGTATCATCCCGCTCCGCAAAGTCTCCAATCGCCATGAGTTCGCCAGCTTGGGTCCAGGTCGCAGTGAGCTTGCCGGAGGGATTGGCCTTGCCCAGCAGCACGTCCGCAAAGGCGTCGCCGGTCACGCTGCCCAGTTGGCTCAGAAGCAGCACATTTTCCACCTGATCCAGCACAGGCGAAATATCCACCGGTCCGCCCACGTTCAGCACCAGCATAAATTTTCTGTACTGTTTGACGCAGCGCAGGATGTCCCTTTTTTCATCCGCCGTCAGCAGATAATCGCCCTCGTTGCCGGGACGGTCAGCGCCTTCTCCGGAGTTGCGGGAAAGGGCATAAATGCAAACGTCTCCTTCTCCCTCGATGGGAAGGTCATACTGAGGTTCAGCGGGCGTCCTCCCCATGCCGACAAGAAAGACGGATTTTCCGAGTTCTTTTGCTTCTTTGGCAATGCCATCGTAGAAGCCCTGAACCACCGCTTCCCGCGCAGCTTTATATCCTTCCATCCAGGACTTGGTGGTAACTGTGAAGCCTGCTCTCTCCAATCCTTCTTCAATGCTGACATAATGCCGCACGTTTACATCACCGCTGCCGGTGCCGCCTTTGATGGTTTCTCTTGCGCCAGCCCCGTACAGCGCGACTTTACAAGGCGCAGAAAGCGGAAAATCTCCATTCTTTTTCAGCAATACCATACACTCCGGCGCAAGGGAGCGAAGCGTTGCCAGATGCTCTTTTTCAAACGCCTGTACTTCAGGCGAATCGATTCTGATCATATTCATTCATCCTCCAATTTGTTGATCATCTGATGCAGCGCTTTGTCGATCCCTGTGATTGCCTCCGCAGGGATCTGCACCATCTCCATGATTTCGCGGGCGGTATTGTTGCCCACGGCCGCTATAAGCCCGTCTACCGAGAACTGCCGGGCTTTTGCAATAGCCTCAATAGCTGCATACATCGGTGCAAGAACAGTCTGGGCTTCCTCGCTCTGCTTCCGAAGATGCGAAAGTGTACAATCTGCACTGAGCACCGGCGCGAAATTGCCGTTCATGGAGCCTGCGCTCACCGGTTCGGTGAATCCGCTGCGTGTGAGTTTTCCCATGGCCTCACTCAGCCACTCAATGCTGTCCGGCACCCAACGAGGCAGGCGCGGGCATACGGAATTGGTATTGATCCAATCCTCGCCGGTGGAAAAGCCGTGCCCGCCGTAGGAATAGATATGGCTTTCAAAAGCAACACCCTTTTCCGTCAGCGCCAGTTCCATGCGGAGGGTGTTGGAAATATCCACCGTGCGGTCGTCACGGGCAGCAACGAGAAAGCAGGGACAGGTCTCAGCTGTGACGTGCTCATGTGGATAAGGCATCCCCGGCTGGCACATATCACAGATATCCTTGAGAATGGCGGGATAGACCAGAATAGCGGCGGCAGGCTTATGCTGTGCCACCGTAGCGGCGCAGGCTGCCAGATGTCCGCCTGCCGAAAAGCCGACCACTGCGATCCTGGACTTGTCCAAATGCCACTCATCCGCATGCTCCTCAATGAGCGCCATAGCCTGCTCATAGTCCTCCAGCGGCAAAGGCCATTTTCCTTTGGGCGTGCAGGTATAGCGCAGAACGAAAGCCTGGTATCCCGCTTTCAGATATGCCATTGCCACGGGATCTGCCTCCCGGTCAGAGCACATAGCATAACCACCGCCGGGGATTACTACCATGGCGGGGCGCTTGGAAAACCCAAACTCTCCGTCTGCTTCCTGGATGTAGGCGGTCATCGTAACGTTTCTGTTCTCATTCAAAATGATTACTTGTGTTTTCATGCTACGATCTCCCTTCAAAGCAATCCAAGGCCCAGCTTCAACACCTCACCGCTGACGCCGCGCATCATCCAGTCGACGCAATTCACCCCGTCCACCACCGTGGTGAAGGCTGCATTGGAACCGCAAAGGCAGTGAACAGTCAGATCGGCGTCCTTGCTGTTTTTGTCCGGGGTATCAAAAAGAAATGTGCTCAAATCCGGGATCTCATTTTGCAAAAGCTCCAGCATTTCCTTCAGCTTTCGCTGGAAGCTCACGCCTGCCGCCTTGTCCGGGATCCACCGGCCATCGTCCAGATACATTTCCATCTGTGTCAGCGCTGCATCCCGCACGGAGCAGCAGTACATAATCCTGATCTCGGGATGATTCCTGTGAAGTGCGAGCAGGCTGTCAGAGACAATCTCGTTTCCGGTAAGGCGCGCCGTGATCTCTTCCGGCGCTTTCCAGACCTCCCGAGCCACCCGCTGCCAGTCGTAATGCATCATGGCGCTGTCCACACAGGCGGTAATATCCCGGCATTTTGGGAACGCGGCGGCGACTGCGTCGGTCAGCAGGGATGTTGCGAAGGCTCCCGCAGAAAACCCGGTCACCAGGATCTGATCCGGATTTGGAACCAGTTCCTTGATCTTTTTCAACAGCAACTGGAAATTCGTATAGCCGTGGTGATGCAGCACAGCCGGTTTTCCATTAAGATCTGTATAGGGAAAATCTCCGGTTCCGCAGTGAAAGTCCCCGGTGGCATAAGGCACAAACAACAGGTTCCATTCCCGGAAGGGATTCTTTTTGGACTGCCCGAAGGTTCCCATTCGGGGAATGATGTCCCCGAACCGTACATCATCGGAGTAGAACATCTCGCCCTGTCCGCCGACGCGCTGGGGCCTTGCTGCAGTGTGCTCATCCACAGAAACACCGCCGCCGGAAAAGCCGATCATGAGTTTATTGGCGCTGCCCAGGCGAATGCAGCCGTGATAGGGATTGCCGTTGGCGCAGAGAGCGCCGTCCGGCCAGTATTCATAGTTTTTGCCCTGTTTCGGGCTCTCCGGCAGCTCCGGGAAGCGGGTCAGCTCGATATAGTCCGCCAGAATCCGATTAAACAGAGGCCAGCCCTTCCGATCCTCCTTATGCGTTTTCCGCTTTGCCATGGTTTTCCCTCCCGCTCATCGCATAGAGCTGCTTTGCCTTTTCCACTTTGTAGCGGAAGCAGTCCTCCCGCAGCTTGTCCTGCTCCGGCTTTTCCTCGGCCTTGTCGGTGCCGAAGCCGTGATAGCCTTCTTCATACATTTTCAGATCCAGCAGCTTACCGTGCTGTTTCAGAAGCTCCGCATAATGCTCTCCCTGGGGATGCAGCGGATCCCGACCGCAGACGATAACGACTGCCGGGGAGAGCTTTTCCAGCGTTTCCTCTGTGATCTTCGCCGCCGGGGACAGCACCTCGCTGTCCAGAGGCAGCTTGGGCGGATAGAGCTCAAACATCATTTTGTAGAGCTTTTCACCCTCCGGGAAGTCGATGGGGATCGTGTGCGTAAAGTCCAGAAAGGGCACCTCCATGATCTGGCCCGCGACCTGTATGCCCTGCTGTGCCAGCAGGATGGCGGAGCCTGCCGTGAGGTGTCCGCCCGCGCTGCCGCCGGAAAGAATGATCCTGTCGGGGTCGATGCCCAGCTGCTTTGCGTGAGCCTTGAGCCATTTGACGGTATCCACGACCTCCTCCTGCGGATAAGGGAAGCTCTTGTCATACAGCCGCTTGTAGTTCACATTGACAACAAAAGCCCCCAGCTCCTCGCTCAACCGCTGGCAGTAGCGGTCATCGTCCACCGCGTCCATGCCGACCCAGGCCCCACCATGGATTTGGACGAACACCGGCATATTCTCCCGCTGTTGGGGATAGTAGAAGAGCACCTCTACCGGATCCTTGCCTTCGCGCTGGATGAAGCAGCGATCCCCGACAACAGGATCGGTCTTGTAATGCTTGTTGTTTTTATGGAAGCGGGCGTTCATTACCGCCCGTTTGATTGCCGTAAATGCCATGTCATTGCACCTCGATTTTCAAATCTCCATCACCGCGCGTCACAATGAGCGCCCGACCATGCCAGGTTTGGATGGTCTTATCGAAATAGTTTTCCTCGCTCTTTGGGTTTGCCGTTCCAAAGCCCAGGATCGTGCGATCTCCATTCGTTTCAGCCGTGAGTGTCAGCACGGCCTCCGGGTTCAGGATGCCATTTCCGTCCTTCACGGACAGCTCGATGATCAGCAGCGCAGCCGCTTCCTCATCCGCTTCCGTCACGGTGATTTTCACACCGTTTGGCGCAATATGAACGCTGCCGCCCCGAAGAAGCCATACATCCCGATAAATGCCGGTGCCCGTATACCATCGGCTGGAAGGAATCCCGTTCCGCACCAGTACCTTGACTGTATTCTTTCCCTGCTGCAGAAAGGGCGATATGTCGACTGTAAAAGCGGTATAGCCATTTTGATGCTGCGCCGCCAGACAGCCATTGATGTATACTGCCGCATTCTGATAGATGCCCTCAAACTCCAGGTACGCAAAACCGGAAAGGTCATCCCATGTGAATTCTTTTGTATAGTGAACGGTTTGGGCGGGATAATAGCCGGAGGCATTACCAGTGGCCGTTTGGGGATCCCGCTCTTGACAAATCATAGCGTCATGGGGCAGCGTCACCGGGATTGGTGTCTGCGCGCCATTAATCAGGTAGCCGAAGACCACATCATCCACTGCGTCAATCAGCTTGAGCACCAGCAGCACACTGGCCAGCACCGTCAGATTGACGCCCCGAAGGGCCAGGAACGCGGTCATGAAGGTCTGAAACACAGAGGTGCCGAACAGTCTGCCACTGTCGGAGAGGTAGTAATTGAATCGCTCCCGTGCGCTGAGACGCCAGTCTGGATGCTTGTTGACACGTTCTTTCTTTGACATCGCTGTATCCTCCTTTAAATGTACTTTTGAATAAATGCCATCATCCTCTCAAAGGCTTCTTTGGCATGTGGCTCATGATCCATTTGGTCCATATAACCGTGAGGCAGCTTTGCGCCGGGGAAGAAGACCAGATCATTGGGTACACCGATCTCATCCAGCTTTTTTTTGAGGCCGCGTCCTTCTGTGATGAAATAGCCAGATTCATCATTTGGCTCATTCGATGCGTTGATCCAGCTGGGAATGAATGTGTCACGAATAAAGTTCTTTGCGTTGATGATGCCAACCGCCTCCGGCGTGTTGTGTTTCGCTCCAACAGCACAGCCCAGCATGGCGTACATATTGCTGTCAAATACGCTGGCGTCCAGTGCGGCTTCGTCAATGGCCAGGACCTTCACGTTTTCCTGTGTCATAGCGGGATTGACACCAAGCATGCCGGCGTAGTCGGGATTGCAGACACAGGCAGCATAGATTACTGTCATATTGGCTCCGGCGCTTCCTCCGGAAAGACATACATGAGACATGTCCAGATGAAGTTCCTCTTCATGAGATATCAGGTAACGCAGCAGTTCATCGCACTGCCGGATGGGGACTGGAAAACGATACTCAGGCGCCAGCGCGTAATCCGCATTCACGAGAATATACCCTGCTTTCACGATGGCTTCCAGTTTTCCCACACCGCCGCCACCGGTTTGCAGCGGGTCGCCAGCGGACTTGTTGCCGAAGATAAATCCGCCACCGTGAAAGTACACCACAACAGGCCGCTTTTTCCCGCTGTCATCGGGATACCAGATGTCCGCGAAGCTGTTGGGATAGGTTTCGCCGTATTTGACGTCGCTGCGGCAAACCATGCCGTTTTCCAGCGTTTTCACTTCCGGAGCGTTCCACGGTTCCCATTCGTTGGGCTTATGTCCCTTGTAGAGCTTTGCGTAAACCGCTTTTTGCACTGTCTTACATTTGAGATCGTTGATGAGCTTTCCCATATCTGCACCTCCGCGAATTCCAACGATTTCTCGGTTCGTACACTTACTGTCTGTATACAATTTTAGGCATAATAGAAAATAAAAAAATGCCGCCATTTTACGCTTTTGATAGGTTGAATTTTACTTTTCCAGAAGATATAATAGAGAAAATGCAAGAAGCAAGGATGGGAAAGAACGGAGGGACACCTTGGCAAACTACAATCATCTGATTCGTGAGTTGTCTCGTCTGGATCCGTATGAGAAGGCAGGATTTGATTCCTTCCGCAGAACAGGAACCATGCTCCGTCACGGTCAGTATTTATATCTAATGATGCACGGAACCGACCGGCATACCCTGGGAGCCATCAATGACCCGCCTGCTCTTCGGGAGCAGGGACAGATTGTCACCTCTTTCCACGAAAGATATGGAAATACCGGCCTGACGGAGGCGGACTTCATGCCGTCTGACATGAACGTTGCCATAGAAAAATTGCTCCGTTACATTGAAATACCTGCCCACTCTCACGAATTTATCGAATGCGCTTATGTGCTTCGGGGCAGTTGCATTCATCGAGTTGGTGAGAACGAGGTGATCCAGCAGGAAGGCAGCTTTATTCTCATCCCGGTTCCGATCAGACACCAGCTCATTGCTGTCGGCGACTCACTGTGTCTTACCATGAAAATCAGGCTCAGCCACTTCGTGAAGATGGGCATTCCGCATTTGCCCTCCATGATCTACCCGATCAGCTTTCAGTGCGGTGAAGACCCGGCTGCCGAAAGCATGCTTCTTTTTCTGTATGAGCAGCAAAAACACGGCTTTCCTTATCGAAACGAACTGATGGAATCTACTGCAGCCGCTCTGATTATCTATATTCTTCAGCGATATATGGACACGATGCAGCCACTATACAGCATTGCTCTCAGGGATAAAAGACTGCTTGACATGGTCAACTACATGTACAATCACTATCGAACCATCACGCTCCATGATCTGGCTTCAGAGTTCCATTACAATACGTCTTATTTGAGCCGAATGTTTCAGGAGCAGGCTGGGCGCTCTTTCTCAGAGACGGTCAAAGATTTCAAACTGCGAAAAGCTGTAGAATTGCTGAAAACGAAAAACTGGAAACTGGATCAGATTTGTGATGAGATCGGCTATAGTGATACGAGGCAATTCATCCGCAGCTTCAAGCAGATGTTCGGTGTAACACCAGATCGTTTTCGAAAGGTGGAACAGCAAAGCGTTCATTAAAAACAGTCGAGTTGATAGTGGCAAGCAATAGTCGTTTGCAGAATCGTTAGATGGAGCAGAAATCCAGCCAGTCAGTAAAGAAGAAAGATGCTGGAAAGTGCTTATTTCAAGCTACTTTCCGCTATCTATTGTCATATGTTTACGTTCCATCGATGATTTTCGGACATCGCATGCGATTACATTAAAGCAGCGGTGAAAAGGGAGAATTGCCCTATTGACCGCTGCTTTATTTTATTGTATGCTTTGTATGAAATAAATCAGCGGTGAATGTAGCAATTATCACGTTCACCGCTGATTAAAAACAGAGGTGAAAGAAATGATCGGAAGGCGCACGGAATCAGCCACACTGGACCGGCTATTTGAAAGCGGCCGTGCGGAACTTGTAGCGATTTATGGAAGACGCCGTGTTGGAAAAACCTACCTTGTGGATGAGACTTTTGCCGGTCGGATCACATTCAGGCATGCCGGTCTTTCACCAGCGGATACGAGTGAAACCGGAATGTTAAAGGCACAGCTGGATCATTTTTATAATTCTTTGGAACTTCAGGGTATGGAACCGTGCGTGAAACCAACCAGCTGGCTTGACGCATTTTTGCTGCTTGAAAAGCATCTTCAGAGAATTGATCATGGTTCACGTCAGTTAGTGTTTCTGGATGAGCTGCCCTGGCTTGACAGTCCTCGTTCTGGTTTTTTGAGGGCATTTGAGGGCTTCTGGAATACATGGGGATGCCACCGTAAGAATTTGATGGTCATCGTATGCGGAAGTGCAAATTCGTGGATCCTGGACAGGCTCATCAATAACCATGGAGGGCTATATGGCAGAGTTACTTATGAAATCAAATTGTCTCCGTTTACACTGGCTGAGTGTGAGGATTTTTACCGCAGCAGAGAGGTCGCTTTTTCGCGATACGACATTACACAAAGTTACATGATCTTTGGTGGAATTCCATACTACCTCGGTTATGTGGACAGATCACTGAGTCTGCCACAGAATGTGGACCGTCTGTTCTTTGCCCGAAACGCAATTCTGAAGAATGAATACGACCGCCTTTTTGATTCTGTTTTCACCAATCCCGAAACTATCAAGGCGATTGTCAGCTTCCTTTACAGCAGAAATGCGGGATACACCAGAAAGGAAATTGTCGAGAAGGTGAAGATTACCGACGGAGGAACCCTGTCGAAAAACCTGAACGCACTGCTGTCCAGTGACTTCATTGTTAAATACGTTCCCTTCGGACTTGGAAAGCGAGAAGAGCACTACAAATTGGTCGACCCGTTCTGCCTGTTTTATCTTCATTTCATGCAGGGGCGTATAAAGACAAGTGAAGAATTCTGGCAGCAGAACACATCCGCACAGCCTGTGGTAACTTGGAGAGGATTGGCCTTTGAGAATGTTTGCTTTAACCATGTCAAGCAAATCAAGCAAGCATTAGGAATATCCGGTGTGATTACTTCTGCGTCTGCATGGTCTAAACGAGAGGACGATCAGGAGGGAATGCAAATTGATCTGCTCATCCAGCGCAATGATAATGTGATCAATATGTGCGAGATCAAATTTACAAGCGACGACTTCGCTGTTGACAAGAACTACTATAGGATATTGCTCAGCAGACCAGAAGAGATCAGAAAAATGGTTTCGCCGAAATATGCGATCCGCAACACTTTGATCACAACCTTCGGCCTGAAACAGAATGAATACAGCGGTGTTTTCACCAATGTCGTAACGCTGGACGATCTGTTCTCTGACTGAAGACATGGAAACCATTATGCTCCGAAGGATAACATTCCAGGACATAATATTTTGGCAATTGCGATCAAGCAAGATGATAGTGGCAAGTAATGCAATCCGGGCCGAATTGCAAAAAGCATGTTGATAAGCTCGTCTCCAGAGACCCTGATAACCAGGGCTTGCGCTCTGTGGTAGTGTCGTATTCCTGCATCATTCAACCATCCGGCTAAGGGTGAAGTCATAAAAAGAAAAGCCCCTGTGCCAGTTATGCTGCTGCAAACAGCGTCTGACACAGGGGCTGTGTTATCGTTCGAGGTTTTCATCCCGCCGAAGATCTTTCTCTTCCGGAAGGTTGTCCGTTTCAGAATACAAATGGCTTTCAGTACGCCGACGCAGGGCTTTTCTTATCCATCTTTTTGGGGTTCAGTCCACCTTCCGCCTGAAAGGCGGCAGGCAGCATGGCGTTAGCAGCCTGTTGGCACTGCAAACAGCGGCGGCGTGTTCGACTTTCACGTCTACCGCCAATTTGTTAGAAGGCACAATATATAGTGCAAAAATAAAAAGCTTGCTACAATATCTAGCAAGCTTTCGTGATCCCGGCGGGATTCGAACCCACGGCCTGTCGCTTAGGAGAACGAAAAAGCGCTATCCACCTATACCCTCCAATAACCCGCAAACGCTTGCTATTACTGGATTTCCAAAGATTTCGATCGTTCGTAACCTCCAAAAACCACCTGTTTTACCCTAGTGCGATTAGCAGGAAATTAGCAGAGCTAATTTTGGCGGTAGGCCATTTTCCCAAACCATCCGCCAAAATTAGACGGTTCAGGAAAATGACTTTTTTGAAAACAGGCAAAAAACAACGGCAAAAGTTTAGTATGAATAAACTTGGCATGATCCGTTCATTTGATCTGTTTTTCCCTCAGCAGCTCATGGTCTGGGTGCGACAGACAGGACAGAGAAGAAACTATGGATTATAATGGCTTTACCGGGATCGGCTTAGCAGCGCTTACACAAACCTTCGGGTCGAAGAGGTCCCCGGATTCCGATATGTGGAGCATACCGTTATCAGCACGGAGCCGGAGAGCGACGCTTTGGACAGGGTGTACAAATACGCAAAAGATCACGGAGATGAACATCCTAAAGTGATCGGCTGGGATTTTCCCAGGCTGTCTGTCGAGCAGATCAATGTATTCAGGATGCATGGATACACCGCAGCATGGATCGATCCAGCCGGAAGGCATGAACCCTGAAGGTCTGGATATCAAAAAAAAGGCCGCGCACAGGTATGCGGCGATCCACATCGAACAACCCTTTGACAATCCCTTTTCCACCATCCCGGGCGCTTACCATACGCTTGGGGATTATATGAGAACAAACGGACTGGTACATGTGGAAGATGAAGTCATACCATGTTTTGAAACAGCCGGAGAAAGCATGGACGTCTATCTGGCTTGCAAGTGAAGAAACATCCATGAAATGAGGAAAGCAGAGACGGCGGATGATCCTGGCCTGCTCTGTCGGCGAAGGCTGAAGTCAGCACCTTCTTAGAATCAGGTTTTGTGACGAGCTTTTCACTCATTTCGAACACATCCATCGTTCGGATTAATTTACAAAACAGTTCGATTATGCTATACTGACACCAGGAGACAAAGGAGTCTGAAATGATTTCTTTGCCTTTTTTGTTTCTTTCAAATCGAAACAAGAATTCATCGAACAGAATGACACTGAACCCGATGTCGGAAAGGGGGAGCATTCCATGGCTGCGTTTGACAAGGTGCTGTCTGGCATTCCAGGGCTGGATCAGGCGCTGGATTATATCCGAATGGGCGATAACGTGGTTTGGCGCGTGTCCAATCTGGAAGAATTCCGCCGTTTTTCAGATCCGTTTGTGGAACAGGCTAAAAAGGACGGCAGAAAAATCATCTATTTCCGTTTTGCCAGTCATCCGGAGCTTGTGGCGGAATGTCCGGAGGTCAGGCGCGTGTGCATTCCGCTTTCTCACCGGTTTGAAACCTTTACCGTAGATATTCACCGGGTGATCGAGCAGGAGGGCAAGGACGCCTTCTATGTGTTTGACTGTCTGTCGGAGTTGCAGACTGCCTGGGCAACGGACCTGATGATGGGGAATTTCTTCCGCGTCACCTGCCCCTTTCTGTTCATCCTCGACACAGTGGCTTTTTTCCCGATCATCCGTGGACGCCACTCCTTCCATGCGATCAACAAAATCAGCAATACGACCCAGCTTTTCCTGGACGTGTATTCGGATCAGGGCAGCGATGCCATGTATATCCGTCCTCAGAAGGTATGGAACCGGAGCTCCGACACCATGTTCCTGCCGCACATCTTCCATCCTGTCACCGGGCAGGTCCAGCCAATCCAGGATGGCGTACAGACCAGCCGCTTCTACCAGGTGATGCACAGCTATCAGCGGACGCTGGAAGAACAGTACGTGGACTCCTGGGACCGTTTTTTCAATCAGACCCGGCTGCTGCATGATAACGCGATACCTGTGGAAGAACAGTGCGCCAGAATGTGCAATATCATGATGACACGGGATGAAAGGCTTCGGACGCTGGTGAAAAAGCACTTCCGGCCAGAGGATTACTTCGAGGTCAGGGATCATATGGTGGGCACCGGTATGGTGGGTGGAAAAACCTGCGGAATGCTGCTTGCCCGGGCCATGATCCGCAATCTCGCGCCGGACATCGACCGGGTGATGGAACCTCATGATTCTTTCTATGTAGGCTCGGACGTGTTCTATACCTACATTGTGGACAACGATTTCTGGGATCTGCGCGTCCGCCAGCGAACAGATGAAGGATATTTTGAATTGGCGGAACAGCTGGAGGACCGCCTGAAAACCGGGACCTTCTCCCGGGAAACAAAGGATCAATTCATGCATATCCTGGAATACTATGGCCAGGCCCCTTATATTGTCCGTTCCAGCAGTATTCTGGAGGATGGTTTTGATAACGCGTTCGCAGGGAAATACGAATCGGTTTTCTGCGCCAACCGTGGCACACCGGAGGAAAGACTGGAAGAATTTGAGAATGCCGTACGGACAGTGTACGCCAGCTCGGCGGGGCTTTCCGCTCTGGACTACCGCAAACGGCGGGGCCTGGACCGGCGGGACGAACAGATGGCCCTGCTGGTGATGCGGGTTTCGGGATCGGGCTACGGAACGTACTATATGCCCTGCGCCGCGGGTGTTGGTTATTCCTTCAGCCCCTATAAATTCCTGAAGGACATAGATTCCTCAGCCGGCATGCTCCGGCTGGTGATGGGGCTTGGCACTTCAGCCGTAGACAGGACGGAGGGCTCTTATCCGCGGCTGGTCAGCCTGGATAAGCCGGAAGCCACAAACTGTACCACCGTGGCTGAAAAGCACCGGTATTCCCAGCGGAAGGCGGAAGCGGTGGATTTGCGGAACAGGCATCTGAGCAGGGTGTCACTGCAGGAACTGGAACCGATGCTGCCCCAGTTCATGAAAAACCAGGTGTTGGAACACGATACAGAGGCGGAAGCGTCGCTCCGGGAGCGGGGCGTCCATCAGTCCGTCTGTTTCATTTCCTGCCTTGGGCTGGTCCGGAATGCGGAAATGATGCGGCACATGCAGCGGATGATGCACCTGATCCAGGCTGAATACGGGCTGCCTGTGGACATTGAGTTCACCATCAATATATCGGAGAATCGGGAATACATGATCAATCTGCTGCAGTGCAGGCCGCTGCAGGTTTATCGGGACGCGGGCGGAGTAGCCCTGCCGGAGGATGTTCCGGAGGACAGGATCCTGCTGGAGACCCGCGGTGCTTCTATGGGGCTTTCCAGGAAAACCAGACTGGACCTGATCGTATACGTTGACCCCATCAAATACTACCATCTGCCCTATTCCAAGAAACCCGATATTGCTGCGCTGATCAGCCGGGTCAACTGGAAATACAGGGATCAGGGAAAGCACATGCTGCTGATGGCTCCCGGGCGAATCGGCACGTCATCTCCTGAGTTGGGTGTTCCAACCGCTTTCTCCGACATCAGCAGTTTCGAAGCCGTTTGTGAGATAGCGGAAAGCCGGTCAGGATATAACCCGGAGTTGTCTTACGGCAGCCACATTTTCCAGGATCTTGTGGAGGCCCAGATCCTATATACAGCCGTATTCTCCGACAAGAAGACCCTCCGTTTCCGTCCGGAACTGATTCAGACGTCGGAGAATATCATATCCCAAATCCCACAGGGCGCTAAATGGCAGGATGTTGTCTGGCTGGCGGATGTAAGCGATCGGAACTGTATGTTGTACCACGATATGACAGAGGAACGGGTTTTGCTGCATTTTTGATTCACTGCGGGCAACCAGGCCATGCGAGCGGCCAATCCGTCCACACCCATGACCATCGTGATCACCCCCATTTATCTGCACACCTGAGGACGCTGGCGGCGTCCTTTCCTTTGCCCGAAAACGCCCGGAAATCAAAAGTTCCCGGCCACCAGGCGCTTCCGTATGGAAGTCCCGGCGGCCGGCATTTTCTTTCCCCCATCCTTCTCCGGGATGGTTGAATCTGAGTCCGCAAGGATTCAGCCCTTCACCGCGCCTGCGGCCACACCCTTGATGATGTGCTTCTGGCAGGCCAGATAAAAAGCAATGACCGGTATGATACTCATCAGGATCAGTGCCGTGGTAGCCCCCAGATCCACCGTGCCGTAACTGCCCTTCAGATACTGAATGTGAATCGGAATCGTCCGGTAAAGATTGATGTCCAGCACCAGATACGGCAGCAGGTAATCGTTCCAGATCCACATGATTTCAAGAATGCCCACGGAGATCATCGTCGGTTTGAGCATCGGGAAAACCACGGAGAAAAACATCCGGACCGTGTTGCATCCGTCAATGGATCCGGCTTCCTCGATTTCCAGCGGAATGGATTTCACGAAGCCGGCGAACATAAAGATCGCCAGCCCAGCTCCGAATCCGAGATACACGATGGGGATCGTCCAGGGCGTATTGAGCCTCAGGGAGTCTGCCGTCTGAGACAGGGTATACATCACCATCTGGAAAGGCACCACCATGGAAAACACGCACAGGTAATAGATTGCCTTGCAGATCAGAGAGTTCACCCGCGCGATGTACCAGGCCGCCATGGAAGTAAACAGCAGGATCATCCCCGTGGAAAGAAGGGTGATCTCCCGCCCGAAAGAGCGCGTGAGCCAGATCACTATCCCGGGCCGTTCCGGTGTACTGATGCTGCCAGAAAGCGAGATGCCAGTCTATGAGCCGGTGCTGAGAACGGCGCAATGTTGGATCATTCCAACATCGATCCACCCAGGCGGAAGCATCGGCCCCCATAAGCAGGAGTCCGGCGATGACATGAACTATATCATCAGCGGAAACGGCAAAGCTTTTTGTGACGGCACAGAAGAAGCTCTGAAACCAGGAGTCATGCACATCTGTCCCAAAGGTTCAGTGCATTCTATTGTCAATACTGGAGAAGAAGATCTGGTCATGCTGACCATCGTGGTGAAGAAATGAGAACGTATTTATTTGAGGAACCTCTGATCAGGGGGACGATGCTAAAAAGGATAAGCCAATTCACCGCTTTGGTAGATATAGATGGTGAAGAATTGGTCGCTCACATTCCGACGACAAACCGTATCGGTGACGTGGAGAACAAGAATCTGCCGTGTCTCCTGTCCCGGCATGACGACCCGAAGCGCAAGCTGAAATACGATATTGAGGCGGTGCTTCTTTCCGATGACGATAACTGGGTGGGCATCAATCAGATCCTTTCCAACAAACTGGTCGAGTACTTCTTTCATGAGCATGGGCTGGACGAGATTGTCTCGGATTTTGACACTGTGCAGCGCGAAGTGAATCTGGGAGTATCCAAGCTGGATTTCAAGATCGGAGACATCTACCTGGAAGTAAAGACTCCGCTGACAACGATCAATGTAAAGTATGGGAAGGACATCCGAACACTTCCGCCCAAACCGTTTTCATCAACAGACAGGATGGTCAAGCATCTCAGAGAGCTTGCAGGATCGCTAAAGGATCATGAAAAAGCTGTCTTTCTGCAGGTTTTCCAGTATCGCATCACAGAGAGAAAGGCAAGGCTGAGGTCTACGCACTATGAGGAGGTTTCACAAACCTTCAGGGAAGCGTCAGAAGCGGGCGTTGAATTCTGGGAGATCCAGATGGATTTCAGGCCGGAAGGAGTAACCCTTTACAGCGTAAATAGAAGTTCAGACTTATAAATTCCAGCTTGTCGGGATATCCGTTGGAAAGAAAACTCGGAAGTGAATCGTACAAACACCAGTCTGCCATTGACGGCCATGCACATAGAAATCGCATGGCTTTTTCTATTTGCCATCATCGGCTTAAAACTATTTTGATATTAATCGAATCAAATATTGACGGCCGGTTCTATTTGTGCTATAAATGATTCGATGATTGTCTAATCAGTTAAGGACGGGAGGAAACCAAAATGAAGGCATTTATGGCTTATCTGGAAAGCAAAATCTCTGAAGGAAAAGAGGAAATCATCGTGCTGGAAGCCGATGGCCGGAAGGACGACGGCAATTTTGCCAAGGTACGCACGAATATATATGACGTATGCAGAACGATCAGCCGGACGCTCGCAGACAGGCCAGGCGCCGGGATTGTCGCGGTCAAGGCACAACTGGATCGGTTCCGCACAGGCTGGAGCGCGGCGCTTGAACAGGCGAAACAGCACGACGATATCCATGCCGTGGCAGTGGAGGAAACAAAGCTCGCGGCCCTGGAGGATATCATCGCGCATTTTCCGGAGGTGACCGAAGCATGACGCAGGAAAACGCGCTGAAGCTCTTCAAGTGCCTTTCGGATACATCCCGATTGTGCATCATTCAATCGCTGACGCAGGGAGATATGTATACGGAACTGCTGGCTGAACGTCTGGAACTGACGCCGCCCACCGTCTCCTTCCACATGAAAAAGCTGGAGGACGCGGGGCTGGTCATATCCCGCAAGGAACAGTATTACACGGTCTATTCCCTGAATCGCGCTGTCCTTGAAAAAAGCCTATATGAGGTTGCAGCTTCTGAGCCGGAGCAGATCGACGAACAGCAGAAACGGGAGGAAGCGTACCGGCAGAGAGTCATCAAGGCTTTCTTTGAATACGGCAAGCTGCGTTCCATCCCGGTTCAGCGCAAAAAGAAGCTGATCTGTTACGAATTGATCGCTGAGCATTTTGAACCTGGAAAAGTGTATGAGGAGAAAGAAGTCAACGCGATCATTTCTCCCATCTATGAGGATTACTGCACCGTTCGCCGGGATATGATCAGCGAAGGTATCTTCAGCCGGGATGGCACCCGGTATGTCCGGCAGAAGTGATCGTGCTCTGCAGTTTGCAAAAGCATGGATCACCTGCCATACGGGCACTGAGTTTCTGGCTTTGAATCGAACAAATCAGCCAATCGGAATTTGTGAGGAACAGATATGAAAACAATATATCTGATCGGCGGTACAATGGGCGTCGGTAAAACGACGGTGAGTCAGCAACTGAAAAAGAAGTTGCCGAACAGTGTTTTTCTTGACGGCGATTGGTGTTGGGATGCCGATCCGTTTCAGGTAACAGAAGAAACAAAAGCCATGGTCATGCGCAACATCTGCTTCCTGCTGAATAGTTTTCTCCACTGTACGGCCTATGAAAATATTATTTTCTGCTGGGTGATGCATGAACAATCCATTATTGACGAAATAATCGATAGACTGGACACAGGAGATGCGAGAGTCATAAAGATTTCGCTTATGATCGATGAAACCAATTTGCGCAAAAGACTCTCTGCTGACATCGCCAGGGGGATTCGCAGTAACGATGTAATCGACAGAAGCGTTGCAAGGATCGACATGTATCAAACGCTTGACACCATAAAAGTGGATACAGTCAATAAGAACGTTTATGAAATCGTGAGCGAAATACTGACGCTTTGATATCAACAAAATCCAGTTTTTCGGTCTGCATCATCCCGGTTTCACGCCCGGCCAGACTTCGTCAATGAAGCGCTGCCGGGGCTTTTTCTTTTCCTGCTCCCGTGTGGCGTCCCATGCCCGCAGACGCAGGAAGCCCAGCATGTCCATTTCGTCGATTTCCTTCATCCGCCAGCCGTTCTTCATCAGTTCGTTGTAGGTGGGATAGATGTATTCCGGCAGGGTCAGGCTTCCTGCGGGATCGTCACTTCCGGATTCTCCGCCTCCGCCAGAATTTGCTCCGCTTCCTGCACCGCCGGAATCGTAGGGAAAGTGTCCAGCACCTCCGTGGTCTGGGTCTGGGTGGCCATCAGCGCCAGCGCGATGTCATGCATCAGGCGGTCGGCGGGATAGAAGTCCTTGCACACACAAATGTCTACTATCGGATACATCCCCCAAAAAACAAATATCACAGACTTGCCCGTGATACCTGATAGCAGGTTCATCAGTGCATGCCTATGATACTTATATTCTATCACACAGTATTCCGTTGTCAATTTTATTAGCTAATCAACATGCAGGGCCAAAGTCATCATGAGAGTATGCACGGTAGAATAACTTGCTTGTTTACAATACCATTTCGCCAAACGACAGAGTTGCAGCTTCTATTCCCGCTGGTAGAATAGAAAGATGCTTATCTCACTACCAGATCCGGAGGCGACATTCATGACGTTTCACGATGCTTCTAAGGAATTTGAACTTGACTGTAAGGTACGGCACTTGAAGTCGTGTTCAGTCCGCTGAAGCCTTTGATTTCAAAGGATTCAGCGGATTTCTCCTTTTCTGGCCAGGTGTTCACGGTCAGGGGTGTTCATCCTCTTTGTAGTTTTATCTTCCGATTTTGTTTTCTATCATTTCTCCTGCATTGGTCTGTTTATCCGTGATCTGCTTCCGGATCCTGTGATCCGTCATACGGAACATATCCTCCGCCGCCTTCCCAGAAGATCAAGCTGAAGCCTTCTTCCGTCAGTTCCAGGCCTCGCACGATTGCGCAGCCATTATCGAA
>Ga0129307_1001194_pt1 | contig 29996 bp, 30 predicted proteins | sample P1105metagenome_FD_94437 | JGI IMG/M metagenome (GOLD analysis project Ga0129307, IMG submission 94437) | Capybara group fecal microbial communities from Wisconsin, USA - P1105 metagenome | ecosystem: Host-associated > Mammals > Digestive system > Large intestine > Fecal | place: USA: Wisconsin...
ACCTTTAGTTTGTCCTTCAAACTGTGGATTAGGATGTTTACAAGAAACAATCATTGTTAATCCTTCTTTAACATCTTCACCAGTAAGAGGATCATCTTTTTCTTTTAATATATTAGCTTTTCTAGCATAACTATTAATAATTCTTGTTAATGCTCTTCTAACTCCTTCTTCATGAGTACCACCATCATGTGTATTAATATTATTAACAAATGAATAAATACTTTCTGAATAACCTGAGTTATATTGCATTGCTACTTCAAGATAAACACCATTTTCTTCACCTTCTAAGTGAATTATTTCTTCTTGAATAGGAGTTTTAGATTTATTTAAGTATCTAACGTATTCACTGATACCGCCTTCATACATGAAAGTGTCTTTCTTTCCTTCTCCTCTTTCATCAGTTAGTGTTAATCTTAATCCTTTATTTAAGAAAGCAAGTTCTCTTGTTCTTACTTTTAATGTTTCATAATCATATATATCAGTATCAAATATTTCAGGATCTGGTTTAAAAGTAACTGTTGTTCCTGTTTCTTCTAAAGAACAAGTACCTATTTCAGTAAGTTTTTGAGTAGTTTTTCCACCATTTCCAAACTTACATTCATATATTTTTCCTTCTCTTTGTACTTTTACTTCTACCCAACTTGATAATGCATTAACTACTGATGCACCAACACCATGTAATCCACCAGATACTTTATATCCTCCACCACCAAATTTACCTCCAGCATGTAATACAGTATAAACTGTTTCTACTGTGGAAATTCCAGTTTTAGGATGAACTGCTACTGGTATACCTCTACCATTATCCACAACTGTTATAGAATTATCATTATGAATTGTTATTTCTATATGTGTACAAAAACCAGCTAAAGCTTCATCTATAGCATTATCAACAATTTCCCATACTAGATGATGAAGACCTTTAACATCTGTTGTACCAATATACATTCCTGGTCTTTTTCTAACTGCTTCTAATCCTTCTAATACTTGAATATCAGATGCATCATAATTATTTTCTGCCATTTTTACCACCTCTTGTTATTTTTCCATTTTCTACTTCAAAAATGTCTGCATTTTTTACTATTTTTTTATCTATGTTATCTAAATCAGTTGATGTTATAAATACTTGTAAATCATTTTCCACATATTTAATAATGTTTCCTTTTTTTATTTTATCAAGTTCACTAAATATATCATCTAATAATAGTATAGGTTCTTTATTATATTCTTGTTTATATATTTCTATTTCCGCAAGTTTTAAACAAAGAATCGCTACTCTATGTTGACCTTGTGAACCATAATTATTAATTTTTACATTATCTATATATATAGAAAAATCATCTTTATGAACACCCAGTAAAGTTACTTGATTAAATATTTCATTATTTAATAACCTATCATATTTTTCTTGTAATTGATATTTTAAATTTTCTTCTTCACAATCATCAATAAATGAATCATAATAAACCTTAATATTATCTTTATCAGTTATATTCTTATAGATGTCTTTTATGTATTTATTAATTTTATCAACAAATTTTCTTCTTTCTAAATAAATATTAATATTTAAATCTATTAATTTATCAGTTAATATATCAAAATATTCCTTATTTATAGAATCATTTGTTTTTAAATATTCATTTCGTGATTTTAATACTTTATTATACTCAGATAAATATCTTACATAATCATTATTAAAACCACTTATTTCTACATTAAAAAACGATCTCCTTAATTGTGGTGATCCTTTAATTATTTCAAGATCATCTGGACTGAACATAATTGCATTAATATTAGATAGGTATTCGCTTACTTTTTTTAATGGATTTTTATTGATAGATACTCTTTTACCTTCTTTGTTGATTAATAATTCATATTCTGTTTCTTTATCATTATCTTCAATTAATCCAATAATCTTAGTAAATAATGAATCTTGTTTTAATAAAAATAAATCTTTACTAGTCCTATGTGATTTAGTTACTGCTAATACATATATACTTTCTAATATATTAGTTTTACCTTGAGCATTATTACCGATAAAAATATTTATTTTTTTATCAAATTCAAGAGTTATATCATCATAATTTCTAAAATATTTAAGTTGTAATTTTTTTAAAATCATTTAAACCCTATTTTTTTGACCATATTTTTACCATACCACCTTAAATAATGCTCCTACACATACAAGACTATTATATCATAAATAAGGGTATTTTTGTACCATTTTTTGTATTTTTAAAAAAAATAATGCTTATTCAGCATTATTTATTCTTTTTCTTAAAACTGACTCTAATTGTGTTGCTCTTAATACTTGATTATCAAATGATCCAAAAGACATATTTAATCTCATTTTTTTATTATTATCAAATTCTAATTCTGTTTTTCCATTTTTACTAGAATAATTTTTTATATTATTTAAACCTATCCATGCACAATTCATTAATCTTGGTGATTTTGTTGGAAAATAAATAATACTTCTTGATTCTTCTACTATTATTGGTGCTTTATGAGAAATACCAATTAATTTTTTTGTTCCTTCATGTCTACCATTATATGAACTACCAAAAAATTTACAACTATCATCAATTATCTCCATAACTGATTTTTTAACGTTAAATACAGCTTCTTTTTCAATTATTCTAGTTTCATTCTCTGATACAGGTATAAGAGCAAGAGTATCACAGTTTATTTCATAAGAAATCATTTTCATTCCCCCTAACATTTTTTGACTTCCTATATATTATTTTCTCCACAAAGAAAACAATACCCCCTATTTTTCATAAAAAAATTAAAAAAACTGTTAGTTTTTGTCGAAAAAATAAAAAAAGTTCATTTTTTTGAACTTTTAATATGTTTTAATTGGCATTAATAATTGTAATAAATCATCACTATCTTCTGTATTAAGTATAATAGGACTAATTTCACTATTTAATAATAATCTAACATCTTTACTATTAATAGTTCTTAAAGCATCCATCATATGCTTAGCAGAAAAAGCTATTTTAATATCTTCTTCATTATCTTTAGAAATAGAAAGTTTTTCCTCTACTCTACCTATTTCAGGTGTATTACTTGTAACAATTAATACATTTCCATTAGTTTCAAATTTTATAACATTTTTTTCTTTTTCACTTGTTAATAAAGAAGCTCTATCTACTACATTAAATAATTCATTTAAATCTGCCTTTACTATTAATTTGAACTCACTAGGAATTAATCTACTTATATTAGGAAATACATCATTTAATAATCTTGATTGAAACAAAATATTATCAAATTCAAATAATACTTTATTAGTAAATATATGAATATTTATTTTTTCATCTTCATCATTTATTATTTTTACCAATTCACCGATATTTTTTCCAGGTATTACTATATTAATAGGATTGTCCACAGCTTTATCTAATTTGATTGTCTTTTTAGCTAATCTATATGAATCTGTTGCAATACATTCTAAAGTATCATTATCTATTTTAAAATTTAATCCTGTTAATATAGGTCTTGATTCCTGTGTAGAAGTTGCATAAATTGTTTGATTTACCATAGTTTTTAAAACTTTTTTATCTAATGTTATAGGATTAGTACTCTTTTCTATATTTAAATTAGGAAATTCATCTGGATCAATACCATTTAAATTAAAGTTTGAATTTTCATTATATAGCATTATTTTTAAACCATCTACTACTTCTATATTAATTTCACCATCTGGTAATTTTCTAACTATATCTAATAAGAATTTTCCTTGAATTACAATAGAACCAGTCTTTTCTATTTTATCTATATATTTTTTATCTATAAACACTTCTATATCAACTTCATTATCACTTGATATTAAATATAAACCATCTTCTTTTAAATCAAATTTAATTCCTGATAATACAGGTATTACATTTTTTGTTGAAACTGCATGTGATACATAATTTAAATTTTCTAATAATATTTCTTTCTTTATACTAAATTTCATTTTAACCCTCCTAGTTTGAAAAAATTGTTTTTTTATTACTTTTATTATTTTAATACTTTTATTATTATTATGGAAGTGGAAAATGTTTAAAACTCCATTTTTTCCTTTATTTATAACAAATAATATTGTGGATTTAATTGTTAATAATTTTTAGTTTTCCACCCTATTCTATTTTTTTCTTTATTTCTTCAATTATTTTTTCTAATTGTTTATTATTTTTTAGTTCTGAAGTTATTCTATCACAAGAACTCATAACTGTTGAATGATCTCTTCCACCAAATTCCATTCCTATCCTTGGGAAGGATTCATCAGTTAATTGTCTACATAAATATATAGCTATATGTCTTGGAAAAGCTATTGTTGCTACTCTTTTCTTTGATTTTAAATCATCTACAGTTATATTATAATGTTCAGCAACAGCTCTTTGTATTTTTGCTATATCATTTCTATTTCTATTTTCATTTCCACCATGTTTTGTTCCTTTTAATGCTTCAATTGCTAATTCTAATGTTATTCTTTCTTGATAGAATATAGTTGAATAAGCACATACCCTTGTCAAAGCACCTTCAATATTTCTAACATCTGATTGACAAGTATTAGCTATATAATCTATAACTTCTTCATCTATTTCTGAAGCAAAATTCATATTTGCAATTTTATACTTTATAATTTTTTTTCTTAATTCATTATCTGGTGGAAAAATATTTACTTTTAATCCCCAATTAAATCTTGTTCTTAATCTATCTTCAAGATTTTTTAGATCATCAGGTGAATTATCACTAGAAATAATAATTTGTTTTTTATTATCAAATAATGTATTAAAAGTGTGGAAAAACTCTGTTTGTGATTTAGGAGCAGTTCCTAAGAATTGAATATCATCAATAATTAATACATCAATATTCTCATATTTTTCTTTAAATGCTGCTTTTTTTTCTAAGTTATTTCCATTGTTGAAAACTCTATTTAAACCTAAGAATTCATTAACAAAGTCATTTGAACTTTCATATAATACTCTTTTATTAGAGTTTTGCACAATATAATTACCAATTGCATGCATTAGATGTGTTTTACCTAATCCACTGTTTCCATATATAAATAATGGGTTATACATTTTACCTGGTGATTCTGCAACTGCTAATGCAGTAGCTTGTGCAAATCTATTACTTTCTCCCACCATAAAGTTTTCAAATGTATAATCTGGATTTAAATGTGCTTTCTTATAACTATTATAAGGAACCCCTATTTCATCAATATTTTCATCTTTTTTATTTTCCACAGGTTTATTATCTTCTAATTCATTTTCTAATACAAATTTAAGTATAAAGTTAGTTCCAGTTATCGAATTTAATATATCTTCTATAATATCTTTATATCTTTCTGCTAAATTTTTTTTATGAGCTATTGTTGGAACTACTATAATAGCTTCATCATTTAAAGAATATAAATAAGTATCTTTAAACCAAGTATCATATCCCATGGAGTTAACTCTCTTTTTTATTAAATTAAGAAATTGTTCCCAAATTTTATCTTTATTATTCAAGTTAACACCTCCCCCAAGGTTCATACCTATTTTTTTGTTAATTTAATTATATCATTTTCCCTTTATTTTTCAACAAAAAAACTATATATTTTTTATCCACACTACTTCTCCACAAAGTTATGCACAATTAAACAATTGTAAATAAAAGGAATAAATTGTTTTTCCACATTTTCCACAAATTTCAATTTTTAACAACTATTTATTCCACATATTGATATTTTCCACATGGATGTTGACAAATGTTGAAAAATAATAATGCCTTATATTATATAGTAAAAATCAATAGTTTTCCACAAAAAGTTGTTAAAAAAGTGTAATTAATATTATTTTTATTAAAAATTGATTGACTTATTCCACAAAAATCATTATAATCATTTATGTTTTATGGACTTGGAGGTGCGATTATGAAAAGAACTTTTCAACCAAATAATAGAAATATGAAAAAGAAACATGGATTTTTTTCAAGAGTTAAAGGTAAAGTATTAAATAGTAGAAGACAAAAAGGTCGTAAAAGATTATCTAAATAATTAATTCCACATATTAGTGTGTGGTTTTTTTTGTATTCGAGGTGAATATATGAAAAAATTAAATATTATTAAAAAACAATCTGAAATAGATCACATAATCAAAAATGGAAAAATGTATAAGAATAGATATTATTTTTTATATAATATATATAATAAGGAAAACAAGTATTATAGATTTTGTATTTGTGTATCAAAAAAAATAGGAAATGCAGTTACTAGAAATAAAAATAAAAGACAGGTTAAGGATATAATCGATAAGAGTAATTTAGTATTTTCAAGGGAAAATGATTATGTTATAATATTAAGGAAAGAAATAAATACTCTTTCATTTGAAGATAAGAAAAAATATTTATTAGAAATATTATGTAAACTAGAAGGAGAAAAAAATGAAAAAGAATATTAAAAAATTATTTATATTATTATTTTTAGTATTTGCATTAACAGGTTGTACTCAAATATTAAAAGATAATAAATCAAATAAAGCAGTATTTTATGAAACAAATCAAGTTAAAATAACATTATATAAAAATATATTATGTCAACCTACAGATAAAGGCTTAATTAAAGAATATAATAAATATAAAAAACAAGTAGATATTTCAAAATTACCAAAATGTAATAAATTTAAAATAAGTGATAGCAAATATGATGGTGTATGGGAAACATTATTTGTTAAACCACTTGCTTGGTTAATAGTTAAAGTAAATAATGGTATTAAAAATTATGGTTTTACTATTATTGTAGTTGGATTATTATTAAGATTAGTTTTAGCTCCATTTACTCAAAAGACTGCAATGCAATCTGAAAATATGAAAGCAATGCAACCTGAAATGGATAAAATTAATAAAAAATACGAAGGTAAAACAGATCAAGATTCAATGCAAAAGAAATCAATGGAAACTATGCAATTATATAAAAAATATGGTGTTAATCCATTCTCTAGCTGTTTATTTGGATTTATTCAAATTCCTTTATTAATGGCATTTTATGAAGCAATAAATAGAGTACCAGTTATTTTTGAAGGAAAGTTATTTGGATTAGTTTTAGGTTCAACTCCTTTAAAAGCTATTACTGGTGGTCATTATGAATATATAATAATTGTATTATTAATAGTAGGAACTACATTCCTTCAACAAAAATTAAATAAAACAGCACCAACACCACAAAGTGGTGACATCAATCCTAACATGATGGGAAATATGATGGTTATAATGATAGCAATAATGTCTATTAATTTCTCTATTGCTTTATCATTATATTGGATATCTTCTACATGTTTTACTATAGTACAAAACTTAATAGCAAAACAAATAAAAAAGAATAAGAAAGCATAATAGTAGAAAAGGAGTATGTAGTATGAAAATATATGAATATGAAGGAAAAAATTTAGAGGAATTAACTCTTCAAGCATTAAAAGAATTGGATGTTAAAGAAGAAGAAATGATTACTGATGTAGTTGAAGAAACAGTTGGTTTATTAAAAAAGAAAAAATATACATTAAAAATAGTATTAAAAAGTGATGTATTAGAATATTCAAAAAATTATGTTAAAGCAATTGCAGAAGGTATGGGAATTGATGATATTCAACTAGAAACTCAAAGAACTGATAATTATATTAAAATTACTATGCATTCAGAAAATAGTTCAATTTTAATAGGTAAGAATGGTAGAACATTATCTTCTATACAAACTTTACTTAGATCAGCTTTAACTAATCAAACAGGAATGAAAATTAATGTTATTGTAGATGTTGAAAATTATAGAATAAGACAAGAAAATAATATAGAAAGACTAGCTAAAAAATTAGCAAAAGAAGTATTAAAAACAAAAGAACCTATAACTATGGATTCAATGAATTCATATGAAAGAAGAATAGTACATAATGTTTTAGGTAACTTTAAAGATATAATAACTGAAAGTGAAGGGGAAGAACCTAATAGAAAAGTTGTTATTAAATATAAAGAAAAAGGAGAGGAATAATAAATGAAAAAGAGAGATGTTGCAATTTCAATAGTATTAACTATTATTACTTTTGGAATCTATGGTTTATATTGGCAAGCAGTTTTGAATGATGATATTAAAAAATTAGCAAAAGAAGAACAATTTACTTCTGGAGGTATTGTAGTATTATTATCATTAGTTACTTGTGGAATATACTCTATTTACTGGGCTTATAAAATGGGTGAATTTATTGATAAAATAAATGATAAAGATAAAAATAGTAACATATTATATTTAATATTAGATTTAATAGGTCTTGAAATAGTAGTATTAGCTATAGGGCAAAGTGAAATAAATAAAAAAATTGAAGCATAAAAGTAGTGTTAAGCTACTTTTTATTTTTTTTAAAAAATGATATATTATTTGTTAGAGGTGATTTTATGTATGATACAATCGCTGCTATTTCTACTGCACAGGGTGTAGGAGCAATTTCTATAGTTAGAATAAGTGGGGATGAAGCACTAGAAATAGTAAATAAAATATTTGATCAAGATATATATAAATATAAAAGTAATACTATTAATTACGGACATATTATAGAAGATAATAAGATTATAGATGAAGTTCTTGTTTCGGTATTTCTAGCACCTAAAACATATACTAAAGAGGATATCATAGAAATAAATACTCATGGTGGTATATCAGTTACAAATAAGATATTAGAATTGCTATTAGATAATGGTGCTAGACTCGCAGAACCAGGTGAATTTACTAAAAGAGCATTTTTAAATGGAAGAATAGACTTAATCGAAGCAGAATCAGTAATGGATTTAATAGATGCTAAAACAGAAAGTGCTAGAAAACTAGCAATAAATGGTGTAGATGGTAGATTATCTAGTAAAATTAATAAATTAAGGGATAGAGCGCTAGATATTATATCAAATATTGAAGTTAATATTGATTATCCAGAATATGAAGATATTGAAGTAATGACTATAGAAGATATTAGAAACTACTCTAAAGAATTAAATAAAGATATAGATGATTTATTAAAAACATCTGAAAGTGGAAAAATTATAAAAGAAGGTATTAATACAGTTATTTTAGGAAGACCTAATGTAGGAAAAAGTTCTATTTTAAATAGATTATTGGATGAAGAAAAAGCTATTGTAACTGATATTCCAGGTACTACAAGAGATATTGTTGAAGGAAGTATTAGATTAAATGGAGTATTAATTAATTTTTTAGATACTGCAGGTGTAAGAGAAACAGACAATACTGTGGAAAAAATTGGTGTAGAAAAAAGTTTATCATTACTTGATAAGGCAGATTTAGTTTTATTAGTTTTAAATAATAATGAAAAATTAACAAAAGAAGATAAAGAATTATTAGAAATAACAAAAGATAAGAAAAGAATAATAGTTGTTAATAAAATAGATCTAGAATCTAATATAGATTTAGATTTAGATTATGTAAAAGTAAGTGCAGAACAAAATAATATAGATGAATTATTAAATAAGATAAATGAATTATTTAATTTGGATGAAATAAATGAAGGAGATATGACATATATATCTAATGCGAGAGAAATATCTTTATTAAAAAAAGCAAAAAAATCATCTAATAATTTAATTAAATCTCTAGATGAAGGTATACCAATAGATATGCTTGAAATAGATATTAAAAATATTATAGATTATTTAGGGGAAGTAACAGGGGAAAGTTATGATAATGAATTAATAGATAAATTATTTAGTAGATTTTGTCTAGGAAAGTAGGAAATATGAAGAATATAGGAATAATTGGAAGTGGTGCATTTGGATGTGCACTTGCTCATACATTTAGTAAGAATAATAATGTAATAATGTGGTCATTTAATGAAGAAGAAATGAATAGTATTAATGATAATCATTCCTGTTTAGCATTAAATAGTATTAAATTAGATCAATCTGTTAAAGCATTTTTAAACCTTGAACAGGTTATAAATAATAGTGATATTCTAGTTTTGGTAACACCATCAAATACAATTAGAAAAATGTGTCAAGAAATAAAAAAATATTATAATAATCAATATATTTTATTAGCATCTAAGGGTATGGAGAATGATAAATTACTTAGTGATGTTATTAAAGAAGAATTAGGTGTTGATTCATCTGTAATTATGGGGCCTTCTTTTGCAGAAGAAATAGGAGAAGATATACCAACTTTTGTAGAATTATCTGGTAAAAAAGAATTAGTTGATATATTGAGTAATGAAAGTTTTAAAATAATTTATAATAATGATCCTATAGGATTACAAGTAGGTGGCGCATTAAAAAATGTAGTTACAGTTGCTTCTGGAATAGTTGAAGGTTTAGGTTATAAAGTAAATACAACTTCATATATTATTACTGAGGGATTAAAAGAAATAAAAGAAATAGGAATGAAATTAGGTGCTAAAGAATCTACTTTTTATGGTTTATCAGGAATTGGTGATTTATATGGAACATCATTAAGCAGTAAAAGTAGAAATAAAAGAGCAGGAATACTTCTTGGTCAAGGAAAAAATCTTGAATATATTTATAAAGAAGTTGGAACTACAATAGAAGGTTTAGATACTGTAAAAGATGCTAAATATTTAATTGATAAATACTCATTAAATTGTCATTTAATAAATAACTTATATGATATTATTTATAAAAATAAAAATATAGAAAGTATTTTTTAATAGTGCTTTCTTTTAATTTGACAAATCATATATAAAAGATATAAAATTAATAACTAAGAGGGAGGTTATGGATATGTCAAAGATAGAAATAATTAATTCCTTTAAGCGTTATAGTAACGTAGATATTTTAAAAGATAATGATTTTTATAGAAGATTAGAATTTATTAATAAAGAATTATTATCTGATTCAAATAGATATAATGACAATACAGGATTTGAAGGATATGGAGAATTAGTAGTATTACCAGATGGATTTTCTACTGTAACAGGAAAATACAGAGATAATACTTATATTGAAGATTGTGATAACGCACTATATAAAATTATATATTATCCAGGATTATCAAAAGAAAATGAAGATGATATGGATACAACATCGGTTATCACTAAAATTCCAAAATATAAGGTGTATTTAGAAAGAGAATATATTTTAGAAAGATCTGCATTTTTAACAGAAGATAAATATGGAAAAGATAATCCAAATCAATTATTAACTGCACTAGAGAATATAAAAGAAGGAAAATATAATCATTTTACTAATAGAGAACATGGTAGAGAAAACCTAAAACAAGTTCCACCAGAAGAAATAAATCAATTAATGAGACAAATACTTTATAAATATGATTTAATAAATGAAAATGAATATATAAAAGAATCAGATTTAAGGGAATTATTCGTTTATCATATAAAAAATAAAGTAAAGAAGTATAGAAAAGAGAATAATGTTTTATCTTTAACTGAATTATTAACAAATGTCAATTATTAATTATTGACATTTTTATTTTTGTTTATATAATATTATTCATTATTGAAAGGGGAAAAAATATGAGTACTATTATATTAAAAGAAGAAGAAATTAAAGAACCAGATGATTTTTTTGATAAATGTGAAGATGTAAATAAATATATTTTAACAAAAATAGATAAAAAGAATTCAATTCTTACGGGAACTGGTTATAATTTTATTATTCCTTCAAATTATAATTTTATAGGAAGAGATGAAACATATTCTTACATAAGTAATGGTGTAAATATATATAAAGTATCAACATTATTTGATACAGCATGTTATAATGGCAGTTATAAACCATTGCCAGTTGGTGATCAACAATTAATACCTGAAAAAGAGTATAATTTATTATTAGCATGTTCGTTATTAGAAAAAAATGAAAATAAGGAATCTACAAAGTTAAAGGAAAGTATAACAAAATTAAAAAAAGGTGATTATAGCTCATTTAATATTGAACCACAAACATTTGATAAATTAAAGAATATTAAATCATATGAAGTTAATTATATAATAAAAAATACTTTAATAAGATTATTAGGAATGAGTAATAAAAAAATTAGAAGTGAATACTTATTAGAAAATGAATATATAAAAATGATTAAAGAAATAAGTAATTATTGTAAAGATAATTCAATTGATAATGATGAATATAAAGGATTAATTTTTAGAAAATAAAACTACTTATGTAGTTTTTTTCTTTGTAAAAAATTAATAAATATAGTATAATACATTTGCTTAAAACTTTTATGTTTAAAAAGGGAGGTGAACTTTATGTATGATGCAATTGTTGTAGGTGGAGGACATGCAGGTTGTGAAGCAACTCTTGCTCTTGCTAAAATGGGATTTAAAACACTTTTAGTAACCGGTTCTATAGATAAAATAGCTATGATGCCATGTAATCCACATATTGGTGGATCTGCTAAAGGTATTGTTGTTAGAGAAATAGATGCACTTGGTGGAATGATGGGTAAGGTTGCGGATAAAACTTTACTTCAAATGAAAATGCTTAACTTCGCTAAAGGACCAGCTGTTAGATCATTAAGATCACAAGGAGATAAAGTAGCGTATCCAAAAGAAATGCAAAGACTACTAAAAGAAGATAAAAACATTACTATAATAGAAGATTTAGTAGAAGATTTAATAGTAGTAGATAATACAATTGTGGGAGTTAAATTATCTAAAGGAGAAGAAATCAATGCTAAATCAGTTATTCTAACAACTGGAACATACATGAAGGCAGATATTCTTGTAGGAGATACTAGAACAAGACAAGGACCTTCAAATACAAGACCATCCTTATTTTTATCTGAAAATTTAGAAAAATTAGGTTTTAAAATATTAAGATTAAAGACTGGAACACCACCAAGAGTGGAAAGAAATTCTATTGATTTTTCTAAGACAAAAATGGAACCAGGTGATGATAAACTTTATACATTTAGTTTTGATGATAAACCATATTATAAAATTGAAGATCAAGAACCATGTTATTTAACTTATACAACTCCTGAAACTCATAAAATAATTAGAGATAATCTTGAAAAATCTAGTATGTATGGAGGAATAAAAGAAAAACTAGGTACAGGTCCTAGATACTGCCCATCAATAGAAGATAAGATAGTTAGATTTGCAGATAAAGAAAGACATCAATTATTTTTAGAACCAGAAAGTAGATATTTTGATGATATATATATTCAAGGTTTTTCTACAAGTATGCCACATGATGTTCAAGAAAAAATGGTACATAGTTTACCAGGACTTGAAAATGCTAAAATACTTAGATATGCATATGCAATAGAATATGATGCGATAGATTCAAAAGATTTATATCCAACTCTTGAAACCAAGATAGTAGAAAACTTATATACAGCAGGTCAAATAAATGGTACTAGTGGTTATGAAGAAGCTGCTTGTCAAGGTTTAATGGCAGGTATAAATGCTGGACTAAAAATGCAAGGAAAAGAACCACTAATATTAAAAAGAGATGAAGCATATATTGGTGTTCTTATAGATGACCTAGTAACAAAAGGTGTTAGAGATCCTTATCGTTTATTAACTTCAAGAGCAGAATATCGTTTATTACTTAGATCTGATAATGCAGACCTTAGACTTAGAAAATATGGATATGAAGTAGGACTTATATCAAAGAAACAATACGATAAATTAATTAAAAAAGAAGAAAATATTAATAAAATAATGGAAGAATTAGAAAATATTAAGATAAAATCAGAAAAGAAAATGAGTGGTATTGAGTTTGTTAAAAGAACAGAAAATAGTATTTATGATATAGAAGATAAATTAAGTAATAAGTATGATGAATTAGAACTTGAGCAAGCAGAAATTCAAATTAAATATGAAGGATATATTAAAAAGGCTAGAAAAGAAGCTGAAAAGATGAGAAAATTAGAAAATAAAAAAATTCCTATGGATATTGATTATGATAAAGTTCCTAATTTGGCTTCAGAAGCTAGAGTTAAACTAAAAGAAGTAAGACCAATATCATTTTCTCAAGCTAGTAGAATAAGTGGAGTTAATCCAAGTGATATAGCAATATTATCCGTATATATGAAGAGGTATTTTGATGAATATAAATAGTTTTAATGAAGAAGTAAAAAAATTAGGAATTACATTAACAAAAGAACAAATGGATACACTAGAAAAGTTGTATGAGTTGCTAGTTAATTATAACGAAAATGTTAATTTAACTAGAATAGTAGAACATGATGAAGTATATTTAAAACATTTTTATGATAGTTTAACTTTAATTAAAGCATATAACTTAAGAAAACCAGCTAGTTTATGTGATGTAGGAACAGGGGCAGGATTTCCAGGTTTAGTTCTTGCAATTTGTTTTCCACAGTTAAAAGTAACATTAATAGAAAAATTAAGAAAAAAAGTAGATTTCTTATTCTTAGTAAAAAAAGAATTAGAATTAGATAATGTATTTATATGTAATGAAAGAGCAGAAATATTTGCTAGAAATAATATAGAAAAATATGATATTGTTACTAGTAGAGCATTCGCTAGATTAAATATATTAACCGAAATATGTATGCCACTAGTTAAAGTAAATGGATACTTTATTCCATTAAAAGCAACTTTAGATGAAGAATTAGAAGAAGCAAGATCTACAATTGAAACTATGAACTCTAAATTAGAAGAAGTAATTACATTTAATTTACCTGTTGAAAACTCAATTAGAAACTTACCAGTTATTAAAAAGATAGGTAATAATAAACAAAAATACCCTAGGAAATTTAGTGAAATTAAGAAAAATCCATTGTAAAAAATGGATTTTTATATTATTATAATAGATAGTAGAAAAGAATAGAAGTGAGGGATATTTATGAATAATATGGAAAAAGAAATTATTGAAGTATCTTTAGATGATATTATTCCTAACCGTTTTCAACCTAGATTATCATTTGATGAAGATGCATTAAATGAACTAGCAAAATCAATAAGACAACATGGTATTATTCAACCACTAGTGCTTAGAAAAGTTGGTAACAAATATGAAATAATTGCAGGAGAAAGAAGATATAAGGCATCTTATATAGCCGGATTAACTAAAGTACCTGCTGTTGTAATAGATTTAAACGATAATGAATCTGCAGAAGTTGCTATCGTAGAAAATATACAAAGAAAAAATTTATCTGCTATTGAAGAAGCAAAATCATATAAAAAATTACTTGATAGAGGTTACCTTACACAAGATGAACTTGCTTCTAGAATGGGTAAATCTCAAGGTGCTATTTCTAATAAATTAAGATTATTAAATTTATCACAAGATGTTCAAGATGCACTTTTAAATAATCAAATTAGTGAAAGACATGCTAGAAGTTTATTAAAATTAGAAAATGAAGATGAACAATTAGAGATCTTACATAAGATTATTAATCAAAGATTAAATGTAAGAGATACTGATGAATTAATTAATAGTTTTATTAATAATGAAGAATATGTACCTATACGTGGTCCTAAGGGATTTGGATTAGGTAAAGGAAGTTCTAATACATCTACTTCAATAGATTTTAATACATTCTTTGAGTCAAATGATGATCAAGATGAACCAATTCAAATAGAGGATAAAACTTATCCTGAAATAGAAGACAAAGTATTCCCTGCTATTGAGGATAAAGTATATCCAGCAATAGAAAATGAAGAAAAATTATTGTTAGATGATGAAACCAATGAAACAACAAGAGAAAAATTACAAGAAAAAGTAGATAAATTTATAGAAGAATTAAAAAATGATGGTTATGTTGCTTCATATGATAGTTATGAATTTGATAAACTACATGAATTTATTATAAAAATAGAAAAATAAGATGCTAATTAGCATCTTTTTCTTTTGGTTCAGTTCCTTTTAAATAATATATAAACTTTTTTCTTTTAGATTCATTAGTGGCTATTTTTCCATTTAATGGATTAACTAAAACTGCATTAACATTTTTAGGTTTTTTATACCATGCATCTTCTTTATTTCTTAGATAATTTTCAATTGCATCAGCCCATATATTTCTCGCTATTTTAGAATCTGTTTTATCCAATTTTTTGTTATCATCATATCCTACCCATATTCCTAGAGTATAATCTTTATTATAACCGACAATCAATGAATCTGTATTAGTACTTCCTGTTTTAATTGCATATTTTTTTGTTATTTTAGGTTTAATACTAAGACATGTTGGTTCACTATAATCAATTAAATTATTATCATAACAATTAGTCATTAATTCACTTAATATAAATGTTATATCGCTATTTAATACCTTTTTACTTTTTAATTTATGTTCATATAATAATCTATCTTCATCATCTTTAACTGCTCTTATTAAATATGGTTCTTCTTTAGTACCATTATTTGCTAAAGTAGAATATCCACTTGTTAATTCGACTATGTTTATTTCACTAGTTCCTAATGGCAAAGAAACGTTATTAGATATATCATCAATTCCTACTTTATTTAGTGTATTTACTAGTACGTTATCACCTAAAAAAAGGTTAGTTTTAAGAGCATAAATATTATCTGAATATGAGAGAGCAATAATCATTGGTATTTTCTTATTTGCGTATATATCACCATAGTTACTAGGTTTATATATTTCATTACCAATATTAAATGATGTATCAGTAGATAAAAATGATGATGATGGAGTAAATCCATTTTCTAATGCTGAATAATATAAAAATGGTTTAATAGTTGAGCCTACTTGTCTTTTTGAAGAAATAGATCTATTAAATTGGCTCTTTTCATAGTCTTTACCCCCAATTAATGAAATAATTCTTCCATTTTTATTTTCTATCATAACTGCCGATACTTGAATAGTACTATCTTTATTTATATTTTTATTAATTGAATTTTCTATTTTATCTTGAGCTTCTAAATCTAAATTAGTATATACTTTTATACTATTACTTTTTAAATAGTCTTTAGGTATTACATTTAATTGGTTTAATTCTTTCATAACAGCGTCATTATAGTACATTAACGTGGTTAAATTAAGTGTATCTTTTTTTCCATGATAAACTAATTTTTCTTTGTAAGCATTATTCATTTCTTTTTTTGAAATATATCCATTATTATATAGATTTAGTAATATTTGTTTTTGTCTTTTTTTAGCACTTTTTTCATTATTAATAGGAGAATATTCCTGTGGATATTTTGGAATACCTGCAAGCATAGAAGCTTCTCCTAATGTTAAATCTTTAGCACTTTTATTAAAATAATAATGTGATGCATTCTCTATTCCAAATACACCATTACCATAATTAATAGTATTAAGGTATCCTTCAAGAATTTCATCTTTTGAATAATTTATTTCCATTTTAAATGCTAAATAGGCTTCTTTAATTTTTCTTTTATATGTCCTATCAAAAGTAAGATATAAGTTTCTAGCATACTGTTGAGTTATAGTAGAAGCACCTTCTTCTATCTCACCAGATTTTATATTTACAAAGAATGATTTTATTATTCTTATATAATCAAAACCATTATGTTTATAAAATCTTTTATCTTCAGTAGAAATAGTTGCATTAATTAAATCTTTATCAATATTCTTTAACTTAATCCATTCTTTAGATCCATTTCCTCTAAAAAACTCTTTATTGTTTTTATCATAAAGAATTATAGTATTAGTTTTCTTTAAATCTAATTTAGGAGATATTTTTATAAACATATATAAAAAACTAAATATAATAAAGCTAGAAAACCATAAAAAAATAAATAATTTTAATAATATTCTTCTCTTTTTCATAGAAATCACCTAATATCTATTTATATTATGTAAAAAATAATATAAAATATAAGTGCATTTTTAATAAGTATATGTTATAATGCTTTTGTTAAAAAGAGGTGTTCTTTATTAAAAATATAAAACTAGATATTCATATTAAAAATAATGATGAAGAATATAATTATAAAGATATAAATGCTAAATATAAAGATAATAAATATATTTTTGATATAGATAATGATAAATATGAGATATTAATAAATGATGATATTGTTTTCCACAAGGAAAATGATGAATCAATAATAGATTTTATTTTTAAGGATAATACTATAACAACAGGTACATACTATATTAAAGATTTAAAATTTTATATGGATGCAAAAGTTAAGACTACTAAATTAGATTTTGATAAAATATTAGTAGAATATAAATTATGGTTACAAGATGAAGAAATAGGAAACTTTATATTTAAAATAAAAGTAAAGGAGTAGATATTATGGTAAATATTAAGAAAGAGTTATCTATTTTACTTAATAAAGAAGTAAGTATAGATACTTATGATCTAATTAAAGAAATCAAGGAAAAAGATAAAGGTGATTATACTTTTCCATGCTTTGCACTCGCAAAAGAGTTACATAAGGCACCTAATCAAATCGCAGAAGAATTAAGAGATAAGATTAGTTCAGATATTATAGAAAAAATAGAAAGTGTTAATGGATATTTGAATTTCTTTATTAATAAAGAATTCTTAATAAAAGAAGTGTTTAATGAATATGAATCAAAAAAAGAAGACTATGGTAAAGGAAATGAACAAGGAACAGTATGTATAGATTATTCTGCTCCTAATATAGCTAAACCATTCCATGTTGGACATTTAAGATCTACAGTTATAGGTCACGCATTATATAATATCTATAAGTATTTAGGTTATAAAACAGTTAGTATTAATCATTTAGGTGATTATGGTACCCAATTTGGTAAATTAATTGAAGGATATAAACTTTGGGGAAATGAATATGATTTAACAACTAATACTATAGATAAATTAGTAGAAATCTATGTAAGAATAAATGCATTAGCTGAACAAGATGAATCAGTTTTAGAAAGATGTAGGAATAATTTTAAACTTCTTGAAGAGGGTGATGAATTCTGTGTTAATCTATGGAAAGAATTCAGTGATTTAAGTTTAAAAGAATTTGATAAGATATATGATTTACTTGGTATAAAATTCGATAGTGTTAAAGGTGAATCTTTCTATATTGACAAGATGCAAGAAGTTGTTGATATATTAGAAAAGAATAATAAATTAACTATAAGTGAAGGTGCTAAAATAGTAGATTTAACTGAAGATGGTATTAAAACTCCTTGTATTATTATTAAAAGTGATGGTACAAGTATATATGCTACTCGTGATTTAGCAGCAATTCTTTATAGATCAAGAACTTATGATTATGATAAATCTTTATATGTAACATCTTATGAACAAGATTTACAGTTTAAACAAACTTTTGCAGTTGCAAAATATTTAGATTTAGATCCTAAATATGTTAAAGGTTTAGAACATGTATCATTTGGTATGTATAGATTACCTGAAGGTAAGTTTTCTACAAGAAAAGGTAACTTTATAAAATTAGAAGATATATTAGATGATGCTATATCTAAAGCTAAAGCAAAAGTATCTGATAAGAATCCAGATTTAGAAGATATAGATGATGTAGCTAAAAAGGTTGGAGTAGGAGCAATTGTATTTGGAGATTTATATAATTCAAGAATTAAAGATGAAGTATTTGATATAGATGAAATGCTTGAATTTCAAGGAGAAACATGCCCTTATATTCAATACATGTATGTAAGAATTAAGAGTATTTTACGTAAACTTAATGAAGAAGTATTGATAAATGATGTGAAATATGATAAATTACATGATGATTTATCTTATGACTTAGTAAAGCAAATATACAATTTTAATGATGTACTAAAAGAAGTCGTAGATAAAAATGAACCATATATATTATCAAGATATTTAATTAAGCTTGCACAAACATATAGTGATTACTATAATACATATAAAATATTAAGTGATGATATAGATGAAAGAAATTCAAGAGTATATCTTGTTGATATTGTTGCTAACATATTAAAGACAGGATGTTCACTATTAGGTATAGAAATGCCAGAAAAAATGTAGAAAAAGTTTAAATAATTCATATTAATATAATTGGAAGGAAGATTTAAATGAGTATAAGAAAAATGAGTATTGAAGAATTAGAATTAATGAGTTATAACGATATAGCTTATGAAATAATTAAAGAAGATAAAAAGAAAAAGTATAATACCCCAACACTATTTAAAGAAGTATGTTCTTTATTAGGATTAAGTGATGAAGAATTTGCTGAAAAATTAGGAGATTTCTTTACAGCATTAACAACTGATGGTAGATTTATATTAATTGATTCTACTATTTGGGATTTAAAAGAAAATCACAAAGTAAAAATAGTAGTTGATGATGGTGATGAAGAAGAAATAGATTCAGATGAAGAAGAAAATGACGAAGAAGAAGATACTGAAGATATAGAAGATGATTATTCTGATGAAGCAGTAGATGATTCAAAAGATGATGAAGAAGATATGAAGGATTTAACTATAGTAGACGAAGAAGATATAGAAGAATAGGAGGCACTTATGATAGAGAGATTAGAAACAACATTAAATAGATACAACGAAATAGCTGAAGAACTTTCTAAGCCTGAAGTACTTGGTAATGTAGAACTAATGACTACTCTATCAAAAGAGCAGTCTCAAATATCTGAAATAGTAGATAAATATAAAATATATAAAAAAGTACTTAGTGATTTAGAAGAAGCTAAAGAATTATTAAATGATAAAGAAATGGCAGAACTTGCAAAAGAAGATTTTAATAATTTAAATAATCAAAAAGAAGAATTAGAAAAAGAATTAGAAGTATTATTACTTCCAAAGGATCCTAATGATGATAAGAATATTATTGTTGAAATAAGAGGAGCAGCAGGTGGAGATGAAGCTAATATCTTCGCAGGAGACTTATTTGAAATGTATTCTAGATATGCTGAAAATCAAGGATGGAAAATAGAAGTTACTAATGCTGAAGAAGGAGCAGCAGGTGGATACTCTCAAATAGAATTCATGATTAAAGGTGAAATGGTTTATTCAAAATTAAAATATGAATCAGGATCACATAGAGTTCAAAGAGTTCCAGCTACTGAATCACAAGGAAGAGTTCATACATCTACCGCTACAGTACTAGTAATGCCAGAAGTAGAAGATGTTAATATAGATATTAAGGAACAAGACTTAAGAATAGATGTTTATAGATCTACAGGAGCAGGTGGACAAGGAGTTAATACTACAGATTCTGCAGTTAGAATTACTCATATTCCAACAGGAATAGTAGTTACTTGCCAAGATGAAAGAAGTCAATTAAAGAATAAAATTAAAGCATTAGGAATATTAAAAGCAAGAATATATGATGAAATGCAAAGAAAACAAGAAGAAGAGTTAGGTTCTGAAAGAAGAAGTAAAATAGGAACAGGGGATAGATCTGAAAAAATAAGAACTTATAATTATCCACAAAATAGAGTAACAGATCATAGAATTAATTTAACTCTTATGCAACTTGATAGAATTATGCAAGGTAGACTAGATGAAATAGTTGATGCATTAGTTAATGAAGATATAAGAAGAAAATTAGCAGGAGAATAATTTTCTTTTTTTATAATTGGAGGAACTATGAGAGATTCAGATTATTTAAAAAAATATTATAAAGGTAATATAGAAGATGCGATTAAAAGATTACATGAAGGTGAACCTGTTCAATATATAGTTGGAGAAGTAGATTTTTGTGGAAATATATTAAAAGTAAATAAAAATGTATTAATTCCAAGATTTGAAACAGAAGAATTAGTTGAAGAAACTACTAAGTTAATTAAAGACAATTTTAAAGAACCAGTAAATATATTAGATATAGGAACAGGATCAGGATCTATTGCAATTTCATTAAAGAAAAATACTAATTCTAGTGTTACAGCAACTGATATATCTAAAGATGCTTTAGAAGTAGCTAAAGAAAATGCTAAATTAAATAAAGTAGATATTAATTTTATTAATACAAATATTTATGAAGGTATAAATAATAAATTTGATGTTATTATAAGTAATCCACCATATATTTCTTATGATGAAGAAATAATGGATATAGTTAAAAATAATGAACCACATACAGCTTTATATGCAGATAACAATGGTTTATACTTTTATGAAGAAATTATTAAAAATATTAAACCAATTTTAAATGACAAATATCTTATTGCATTTGAAATAGGAGAAACACAATATCAAAGTATAAAATCATTTAAAGAAGAATATTTGCCAAATTCTAAAATAACTTGCAAAAAAGATATGCAAGGTAGAGATAGAATGGTATTTATAACAAATATTGAATAAAAATATATAAATCATCCATAAAAGAATTGAGAGGATGATTTTTTATGAAGAAATTATTAATATTAGTATTTGCAATAATTAGTTTAATATATATAAGTAATAATTCAGTATCTAGTGAATCTATTATACCAGATGAGGCAATTAGATTTAGAGTGGTAGCAAATTCTAATACAGTTTATGACCAAAATATAAAAATACAAATAAGAAATACAATTCAGAATGAAATATTTAAACTAATTAAAGATAGTAAATCAATTGATGAAACTAGGCATATATTAAAAGAACACCAAAAAGAGTTATATGATATTACTAATAATAAATTAAAAGAATTAAACTATGATCAAGATTTTACTATTCACTATGGTTATAATTATTTTCCAAAGAAAAAATATAAAGGTATAACATATAAAGAAGGTAATTATGAATCTCTAGTAATAACTTTAGGAAAAGGTTCTGGAGACAATTTTTGGTGTGTTCTATTTCCTCCATTATGTTTATTAGAAGCAGACGAGTCTAACTCATCAGATGTAGAATATACTTTTTTTGTTAAAGAACTAATATATAAATATTTAAAAAAATAATACACAATTTAAAAAGTATGTTAAAATATAATTAGGTGATAGTATGGGTAATATAGAAATTAAAATTAAAAAAATGAATATAACATCAATTATTTTTTCAATTATATTCATTTTAATAGGTGCTTTTTTACTAGCTAGACCAGAGGATGCAATTCATTTGGTTAGTTATGCACTAGGAATAATATTAGTTCTATGGGGATTAATATCAATAGTTCAATTCTTTACAGATAAAGAATCACAAAATTATTTGGAGTTTGGTTTCATAGTTGGAGTATTTGTATTTATATTTGGAGTTATTATCTTGGTTAAACCAAATACAATTGCATCAATTATTCCATTATTATTAGGTATTTGGATGCTTATTAATGGTGTTACTAAGTTATCATATGCTTTAACATTAAATAAAAATAAAAATGCTGCTAGTTCTATAATTATTTCTATTCTAATAATAGTTTTAGGAGTTTTATTAGTATTTAATCCATTTGCAGGAGCTAAAACTTTAGTACAAATACTAGGTGTTTCAATAATTATATATTCTATATTAGATTTAGTAGAATGTTTTGCAATAAGATCTATTGTTAAGAAAGAAAAAAAAGAATCAATAGAAAATAAAATAATTGAAGCAGAATATGAAGAAAAAGACAAATAGTTTACACATCGATTACTTTATAACTTGATTTGATATTTTAAATTATTATATAATATAATTAACATTATACTAAGGAGGGATAATATGAAAGTAACATCAGTTAATGTTAAGAAAATTGAGAAAGATGGCTCAAGAATGAAAGGTATCGCATCAATTCTATTAGATGATTTAATTGCTATTCATGATATTAGAATTATTTCAGGTGATAATGGTTTATTTGTTGCAATGCCAAGCAGAAAAACTGCAACAGGAGGATATAGAGATATTGTTCATCCAATCACTCCAGAAGGTAGAGAAATGATTGAGACTGCTATTTTAGGAGAATATGAAAAAGCAGAAGATCCAGTTGAAACTACTGAAGAAGAAAAAGAAGAAGAATAGTTCTTCTTTTTTTATTTAGTCTTTAAATTATTTAATTCTTTATTACTATATAAAAGATCTTTATTTTTAATTACTATTTTTAATAGGTCATATATACTTATTTCTCCTTCAAATGTTAAGTCATCATCTTCATCATAGTCTCTTATAGTCACTATGGTATTATATTTAATAATATTACTATCAAAATCAATATATCCATGTGAAATAGCATCTCTTATACTTTTTATTATGTATGCTGTTTTGTCTTTGTTATTTAATGTAATATCTATATTTTCCTTCTCTAATACTAATTCTTTTTTAGATTCATATAATTCTTTTCTATTATTATATAAATTCTTTAATGTATTTCTATCGTATCTAATATACGTAGGAAGAGATTCTTTAAATTTACCATCTGGTATTTTTCCAGATTTTAAGTTTCTAATTTTATTTTTTCTTATTTTATATATTTTTTTATATCCAGTTTCTGTAGCTTTTATTTGATTATCTATTTCTTGTATTAAATTTTGATATTTTCTTCTTTTTTTCTCTTTTTCGTAATTTTCTACTTCTTTATTTATTTTAAGTCCTTCAAAATTTATTTCTAAACCATAGAATATAGATTCTTTATTTAAAGCGACATTATAATTTGTTGATAATACTGCATTTAAATAAGAAATAATAAGAATTTTACATAATTCATCTTTAAATTCTTTATCTTTTTTAGATGAAAATGCGGTTCTAAATAAATATGAATCAGTTATATATTTATAAAAATTAGATTTTAAATCTAGATCATCCGATACTGAATTATCTTTGTTTGTATTATAATATGTATTAATAATTATTCCTAAATTTGTCAATAAGTTAGCATCTTTATATTTAATTCTTCTAAGCACATAATTAATTCTATGTGCATTAGAGTAATATATTTTATCTGTTTTTGTATATTCCTCATAGCCTAATCTTTCCTCTTCTAAAATATCTTCAATAGGATTAGTCCATTCACTGGTATTTATTAAACCATTTATTATTTTTTGTATTTTTTCTTTAGGAATCTTTGTTACATTTTGAATCAATTTAATTATTTCTTCTGTTGAAAGAATTCTATCTTCTAATAATTCAAGATGTTTTTTAACAATATAATTAAACTTTTCATCAGGACTTGCGTATATAGATGAATCAATTTCATCACTATAGAAAAAGTCGTGGGCTGTTTCGTTAATATCATCTAATAACAAAATAATACTTTTTTTATCCAAAAAAACATTAAAATCTTTTTTAGTTGCATTTATTTTATGATATAAATGTATATAATCTGAATATGGTTCGTATTCAGAATGAGCTAAGGCACATCTTACTCTAAACATAAATGCTCTAAAATCAAACTCACCCTTATTATTTAATGCACCTTTTATACATGGTTCATTTGTTACTTTGTCTTGTTTTATTGTTAAGATTGGAAATAAATTAAATACTTTTGAATATATTTCATTATATTTTCCAAAATCAGTAGTATTATCGTCTTTAAACATATTTTTCAATAGTTCATCTACAATATAATTACTTTTTACTAACTCTGTGTATTCATTTTTATAATATTCATCATCTTCCTTATTATGATTTCTATTCAATACTTCATATACATATTTAATATATTCATCATCATAATAATCACTTTCATATTCTTTTTTAGAAATTAAATTATTTTTTTTGTATTTATTAGGATTGTTTAAATAATCAATGATATATAACAAATTTATTGAATAGTTGTTATTTTCATCTAATGCACAAAAAATTTCTGTTTCACTTCTATACCAGTGGTCTAATAATAAAGCTATAGTTTGGTCATGAATTGGATAGTTATTATAGTTTTCATCTTTTTTCAAAACTGGCATTCCTTTTAACATATTTTCACTCATCAAAAGAGCAGTTGATATCATACTCCATGAAATATCAATATCTTTTTCATCTAGTTTGGAAAAAGGTTCAAGTAAAACTTTTAATTTGTTATCATTTGTATATTTATAAAGTTCTTTTAATAATAAATCACTTGATTTATATGAGTATTCAATAACATCCATATTATCACCTATAATAATTATATCATATTATTATATTTAGTTCATATAATTAATTATGGAGGAATAATATGGATAAAATTAAAGAAATAAGTAATAGTTTAGGTCATTCATTTTCAGTATCAGAAAGAAAAAATATAATTATTACAGGAGTAGTAAAAATAGAAAGTTTTGATAAAGAAGAATTTTTATTAGATACAGTACAAGGTTTTATGCATATTAAAGGAGAAGAATTAGAGGTAGTTAAATTAGATACATATCAAGGTAATATTACTATTAAAGGTAAAATAGATTTAGTAGAGTATATAGATGAAGTTAATAAAAAAGAATCTTCTATATTTAATAAATTATTTAAATGATATTAATTCTTCAAATTAAATCTATTTTTATATCTTTGATCTATGGTATATTTTATTCTTTTACTTTTAATATGAATAAATCAATATTATTACATAATAATATTATTTATAAAATAATTGTTAATTTATTATTTACAATTGACCATGGTTTGATTTATTTTATTCTACTAAGAATTATTAATAATTCGACTCTACACATATACTATGTTCCTTTTTTTATATCGGGTATAATTTTATATAAGTATTATTTTACACAACAAAATAATTCAAATTGACTATATACATATATAAGTGATATACTGAAAATGAAGAAGTGTGTAAGAAAGGAGTAGTATATGAAAAGAAAAGAAGTAAAGAGAAAAATGTTTATTGTTGCGATTATATATATTGCTCTTGGAGTTATATTGCTTCAAAATTTATTTCAAACCACATATCAAATCCATTTAAAAAATAAAGAAAAAAAGGAATTTGAAAAAGAATTAGTAGAGTTAAAAGAAAAAGAAGATGAATTAAAAGCTACTGTTACTAAATTACAAGACCCAGATTATGTTGCAAGATATGCTAGGGAAAAATATTTATATTCAAAAGATGGAGAAATAATTATAAGAATACCAGATTAGGTATTCTTTTTCTTGTTTTAGTTATTGGGATTTGGTATAATATTCTTGGTGATTAATTATGGGTATAATAAAAAAGTTATTTGATTATGAATATAAAGAAATGAAAAAATTCACTGCATTAGCAGATCAAATAGAAGCAAAAAAAGAAGAATATGAAAAGTTAACTGATAAGCAGTTACAATCTAAAACAGAAGATTTTAAAAAGCAATTAGAAAAAGGTAAAACACTAGATGATATCTTAGTAGATGCATTTGCTACTGCAAGAGAAGCATCTAAAAGAGTTATTGGTGAATTTCCATATTATGTTCAATTATTAGGTGCAATATCAATTCACTTTGGTAATATATCAGAAATGAAAACTGGTGAAGGTAAGACATTAACTGAAGTTATGCCTGCATATTTAAATGCATTAACAGGTGAAGGTGTTCATATTGTTACAGTAAATGAGTACCTAGCATCTCGTGACGCTGAATGGATGGGACAAATTTTTACATTCTTAGGTTTAACTGTAGGTATAAATGGAAGAGATTTATCTCCTGAAGAAAAGCAAGCTGCTTATAATGCTGATATCACATATTCAACTAATAATGAAATTGGGTTTGACTACTTAAGAGATAACATGGTAGTTAGAAAAGAAGAAAGAGTACAAAGACCTCTTAACTTTGCAATTGTCGATGAAGTAGACTCTGTTCTTATTGATGAAGCTAGAACACCTCTTATAATATCAGGTGGATCTATGCATACATCTAATCAATATATGGATGCTCAAAAATTTGTACAAAACTTAAAAGAAAATGAAGACTTTAACATAGATGAAAAAACACAAAGTATTTCTTTAACTGATGAAGGGTCAAGAAAATGTGAAAAATTCTATAAAATTGATAACATGTATGATGTACAATATTCTGCACTTGTTCATCATGTTAATCAAGCTTTAAGAGCAAACTTTATAATGCATAATGAAGTAGATTATATAGTTCAAGATGGAGAAGTAGTAATAGTAGATCAATTTACTGGTCGTTTAATGAAAGGTAGAGCTTTTTCTGAAGGTCTTCATCAAGCAATAGAAGCTAAAGAAGGAGTTAAAATAAATGAAGAAACTAAAACTTTAGCAACTATTACATTCCAAAATTTATTTAGAATGTATAAAAAACTAGCAGGTATGACAGGAACTGCTAAAACAGAAGAAGAAGAATTTAGAGAAATATATAACATGTACGTTATAGAAATTCCTACTAATAAACCAGTTATTAGACAAGATATGGCTGATCTTATATTTGCTACTAAAAAAGATAAATATAATGCTATAGTAGAAGAAATTAAAGAAAGACATGCTACAGGTCAACCAATATTAGTTGGTACAATCGCAGTAGAAACATCAGAATTAATTAGTGGATTATTAACTAAAGCAAAAATTAAACATGAAGTATTAAATGCTAAGAATCATGCTCGTGAAGCTGAAATTATCGCAAAAGCAGGTGAAAAAGGATCTGTAACAATCGCTACTAACATGGCTGGACGTGGTACCGACATAAAATTAGGTGAAGGTGTTAAAGAACTAGGTGGTTTATGTGTAATTGGTACTGAAAGACATGAATCTAGACGTATAGATAATCAGTTAAGAGGTCGTTCTGGTCGTCAAGGAGATCCAGGATACTCACAATTCTATGTATCATTTGAAGATGATTTAATGGTTAGATTTGGTACTGATAAATTTAAAGATATTCTTCAAGCAGCAGGTTTAGGAACTACAATAAATTTAAGAAGTAAAACAATGACAAGAAATGTTGAATCAGCACAAAAGAAAGTTGAAGGAAATAACTATGATATAAGAAAGAGTTTACTTCAATATGATGATGTAATGGCTAAACAAAGAGAAATAATGTATGCTAGAAGAAATGAAATTTTAGATAAAGAATCTATTCATGATTCTATAATTAGATTAATAAAAGAACATATAGATGAAGTAGTAACAGGACATACTATTTATTCAAAAGATTTAACTGAACAAGATTGTGATGAAATAGTTGAATATATGAATGAAAACTTACTTGCCAAATCTTCAGTTAAAGTATCAGAAATAATTAATGATCCAGTTGAACAAGTAATAGAATTCTTAGATAAAAAAGTTATTGATGAGTATGAAGCTAAAATAAGTGAATTACCAGAAGAAATAATTAATGATTTTGAAAAGGTTATCACTTTAAGAGTTGTTGATACTCATTGGATGGAACATATTAATACTATGGATCATTTAAAAGAAGGTATTGGACTAAGAAGTTATGCTCAAACTAATCCGTTAGTTGCGTATACTAAAGAAGGTTTTGATTTATTTGATGAAATGCTTTCTAAAATCAATAAGGAAACAACAATTTATTTATTAAAAGCACAAATTCAACAAAACTTAGAAAGAAAACAAGTAGAAAAACCAACGGGAGATAATAGTGGAGAAAAATCTACTAAAAGAACTCCAAGAAAAGTAGGCAAAAAAGTAGGTAGAAATGATCCATGTCCATGTGGCTCAGGGAAAAAATACAAACAATGCTGTGGTAAGTAGTAGGAAATATAAGGATTTGCGAGGATTTTGTCCACGTAAAAATTGACCGAAAAATGCAATTTGTCCACATTTTGTCCACGTAAATTTAAAATTGTGGACAACAGGACAAAAAATGTTGTGAAATTTAGTACACGTTTTGTGGACAATTTATAAAGATAAATGTCATCATTCGATGGCATTTTTTGTTTACCGATTTTAGAAAAGGAGAGTATAAAAATGGTAAGCGTAAGAAAACGTGGAAAGGTATATGAATACCGATTTGAAACAGCTTCAGTTGATGGAACAAGGAAATGGATTACAAAATCAGGATTTCCAACAAGACAGGATGCATTAAATCAAGGTGCATTAGATTATACAGAATATTATAAGATAGGAAGAGTTAGAAGAAATAAAGATATGTCATATTCTGATTATTTAGATTATTGGATTGATACTTATTGTAATTTTAATTTGAAATATTCAACTATTGTTACATATTTAAATATTATTAAACTATACTTAAAACCTATGTTAGGGAGATATGCACTATGGCAAATTGATTCTCAAATGTTACAAGAATTTATTAATAAAATATTTGTAGAAAAGAATTTATCTAAATGGTAT
>Ga0129307_1001195_pt1 | contig 29992 bp, 25 predicted proteins | sample P1105metagenome_FD_94437 | JGI IMG/M metagenome (GOLD analysis project Ga0129307, IMG submission 94437) | Capybara group fecal microbial communities from Wisconsin, USA - P1105 metagenome | ecosystem: Host-associated > Mammals > Digestive system > Large intestine > Fecal | place: USA: Wisconsin...
GGAAGCTCATAGCTCACGGTTTGGCGCGGGATATCCTCCGCCGCGACGGTGACGACCGGCAGGCCGTCCGCCAGCGCCTCCGCCGGGCGATGCGGCGGACGCCAATCCACGAAGCCGCAGGGCTCGACCGCGTGGCGCACCGTCCGCACCGTGACGTCCGCCGTAAGCCGCAGCAGCGCGCAGGGCGCGGCGTCACGGCTGGACGTGCCGACGCGCAGGACATAGTCCCCACCCTCCAGCACATAGGCGCAGCGCGCCGCGTCGAAGGACGCGAGGTCGGACAGGCGGAACGATAGCGTCAGCTCCGTCTCGCCGCGCGGCGGAAGCTCGTCGGTCTTGGCGAAGGCGGCGAGCGACTGGAACGGCTGGTCCAGCGTCCCCTGCGGCGGGGAGGCGTAGAGCTGCACGGTCTCTTTGCCGCTCCGCGCGCCGGTGTTGCGCACCGCGGCGCGCAGCGTGATCGTCTCGCCGGACGCGCGCGTCTCGAGCGGCGTGACCGCGAATGTGGTGTATCCCAGCCCGAAGCCGAAGGGGAACAGCGGCGCGACGTTCGCGCTGTCAAAATAGCGATAACCGACGTAGACGCCCTCGCGGTAGCGCGTCTCATACGCTTCTCCGAAACTGCCGACGGCGGGATAATCGCCCCATGCCGCCCAGCTCGCCGTCAGCTTTCCGGAGGGGTACGCCCTGCCCAGCAGCAGGTCGGCCAGCACCGCTCCGGTCTCCGCGCCGAGCTGCGAAAGCACAAGGATGTTCTCCACAGCGCCGAGCACCGGGCTGAGGTCCACCACGCCGCCCACGTTCAGCACCAGCATAAAGCGCCGGTACTTTGCGCTCAGCGCAAGGATATCGCGCACCTCCGGCCCGCTGAGCAGGACGTCGCCGCCGACGGCGGTGCGGTCGCCGCCCTCGCCGCAGACGCGCGAGAGCACATAGACCGCCGTGTCGCCCGCGCCGTCGAGCGGGAAGGCGTACTCCGGCTCCGGCATGACCTTGCCCATCGCCTCAAGCACCGAGAACGTGTGATGCTGCTTTGCGCGTGCGCGGATCTCCTGAACAAAGCGCTCGCGCGCCTCGTCCAGCGCCGCGTCGTAGGCGTCCAGCCACGCGTCGGTGGTCAACGTGAAGCCGGCGGCGCGAAGCCCCTGCTCCACGGTCACAAAGAAGCGCGAGTTGACCTCGCCCGAGCCGGTGCCGCCCTTGACGGTATGGCGCGCGCCCGCGCCGTAGAGCGCCAGACGCCCCGGTTCCTCCAGCGGGAAATCGCCGTTGCTCTTGAGCAGCACGGCGCACTCCGCGAGGTGTGCGCGCAGCTTCTCCAGATGATCTTTCTCATACGCCAGCAGCTTCACAGGGCATCCCTCCGTTTTCCGTTTTAGAGATTATATCAAACGCGGCGCCCGCCCGCAAGCATTCCCGGCAAACAAAAGCGCACGGCCCGGCCGGGCTGTGCGCTTTTTTCCGTGTGATTCACTTCTTGTCGGCCGGGAGTCCCGCGTCCGGCGTGCCGCCGACCATGGTTTCGAAGAAGGTGGCGGTGGCTCTGACGGAATAATCCGCGTACTCCTCGTGATAATAGTTGACGTTTCTGCCGCACTGGATCTCCGCGACCCTGCAGCGCAGCGGGCTGTCGCTCAGCTTGCCGAGGATGTTCGCCATGACGTCAAAGTCCCGGGCGGTGAATTGCAGGGTGAAGTTGCGGCGGATCTGGTCGCCGTCACGGGTGACGTTGCCGAAGTTGATGACATACTGATCGGTGAGGGACAGGATGTCGTTGAGCAGCTTGATCTCTTCCTTGCTGGCGTTATAGCTCTTCATCACGCTGACGTCGCCGGATTTTTCGATGTTTTCCAGCTCCTCGCGCATGGTTTCGAGCGTGTGCAGCTTGCTGTTGACCTTGTCCAGCTCGAGCTGCAGGTTTGCCTTCTCCGTCTCGCAGCGGGCGATCTCATTGCGCACCGGCTGGTCGATGAAATAGTAATACCCCAGCCCGAAGAGCATCAGCACGAGCAGCAGCAGCATGATCTTTTCTTTCAGGGTAAAATCGCGGCTGAGCACTTTCATTACCAATGCACCTCCTGCGAGCTTCTGAGGTGGATCACGAGCTGCGCCGTGACGTCGGAAAAGGCCTCTACGGTCCTGTCGTAATAATCCGTCTCGTTCGTGGAGGCGGTCGTGACCGTGCAGTAGTCCACCAGTTCATCCTGTTCCAGAAGCTGCGTCACAAGGTTCAGCTCCTGAAGCGTCTTGCCCGAGATGTAAAGCGTGAGCTTGTTGTCCTTGAGCGTCCACGACTCCACATAGTTCGTCGGGAGGACGAGGCGATCAAGCATATCAAGCACCGCCTTGCGGTCGGCGCGGCTGAGCTCCGCGTCCGTCATGCCGGAGTAGGTATAGTGCGCATAGCGGTCGGCCAGCTCGCCGAACGCCTCGATGGCGGCCTTGCCCTCGGCGATCTGGCGCTCGACGCTTGCGACCTCGCCGCGCGCCTGTTCCACGGCGACAAGCCGGTCATAGACCGCGTACTTGGAGAACAGGCCGAGGCTCAGCATGATCAGGATCAGCGCGAGGACGCCGAGGCGGATATTGCTCTTTTTCAGTCCCGCGAAGGCGAGGTTGATCGAGCGCTTGACCGGAATGTTCTTTTTGTTGAGTTTGCGGGGCTTCATGCTTTTCCCCAGAGTCAACTCCATCGCTTTTCCACCTCCCTCAATCGCCTGTCATGGTGATGCCAACCGCCTGCGCGAACGCGCCCGCGTCCTCCACGTCGCCGACCAGCTCGGACGCGTCGTGGATGGTGAGGTCCATCGTTTCGCTGATGGCTTCGCGCAGCGCCGGGATGTTCGCGCCGCCGCCGCAGATCCACAGGTCGCTCAGGTGGCTGTCGGGATTGCTGAAGCGATAGAAGTTCAGCGCGCGCATCAGCTCGACGGCGATGTTGCCGTAGGTATTGCGGCAGAACTCGGCGTTCTGGCAGCCCTCGTGGTTGGTGAGCAGATAGGTGTGCGCCAGATGCACGTCGATGGACAGCGCGTCGGCGATGACCTGATCCAGCGCGCTCAGCCCGATCTCCAGCACGCGGGTGACGACGTGGCGCCCGCCCTTGAACATATACATACGGATGGACTGGCTGCCGAGGTCGAGCACGCAGTCCTCACGCGCGGTGGTCTCGCCGCCGGGCAGGCGATAGATCAGCTCGCGGAACGCGCTGACGGTGGGCGCGAGCTTGACCATCTTCAGCCCCGCCTTGCGCAGCGCGGCGCGGTACTCCTCGATGACGGCGAGCGGCACGGCGGCGGCGAGAAGCTGCATCGAGCCGGAGGCCTCCACCTCCTCGTTTTCGGGGGCGTCGTCCTTCGCGTCGCCCTCTTTTTTCGCTTTCTTCCCCAGCAGCTCGTCCGCCGTGGTGATCATGGCGTAGTCGAAGGCATAGTCCTTCAGCTCGTCGGTGATGTAATCGCGGAACTCAAACGGCAGGTTGTACACCAGCTGCTCCGCGGTCATGCGCGGCATCGTGACGTTGCGCAGATAGACCACGTCGTTGGGCAGCACGACCGCCGCCTCGCGGCAGGAGACGCCGTTCATCTTGAGCGTCGTGCGGATCAGCTCGCCGAGCGCCTCGGGCGACACGGCGCGACCCTCCTTGATCAGATTCTGCGGCATGGGCACCTGGACGTGCTTTTTGACCTTGCCGCCGTTGCAGACGACGGCTTTCAGGCTGTCGCATCCGATATCCAGACCTACGATGGTCTTTTTCGCCATCCTACATCCCTCTTTCTTCTTCCTCTATGCTCCCAAACCGAGGAGCCCCAGATACCAATTCACAAAAAAATCCCCGCAAAAGAGCATCACGGCGGTCGCCATGGCGATGGCGGGGCCGAAGGGGACGCTTTCGCCCCGCGCCGCGCGGCGCAGCGCGGTGAGCAGCAGCCCCAGCGCGCAGGCGAGGATCACCGCGAACAGCGAGCCGACAAAGCCGAGGTACAGCCCCACGACCGCGAACAGCTTGATGTCGCCGCCGCCGAGGCTGTCGCGCCCCAGCAGCTTGTCGAGCACGAGCGAAACGCCCAGCAGCGCGCCCCCGTAGACGAGGCCGCAGAGCAGGCGGCCGCCGATCTCGCGCCAGCCCCAGCCGAGGAAGGGCAGCGCCGCCGCCCAGATCAGAACCGCGGCGACGTGGCAGCCGTCCGGGATCTCGAAGCTGTCCCAATCCACAAGCGAAAGCAAAAGCAGCACGCAGAGAAACAGCCAGTTGCGCAGGCACAGCGCCGTCAGATCGAAGCGAAGCAGGCAGGCGGCCGCGACCGCGGCGCAGAGCAGCTCCGTCCACAGGCAGCGCGCGGGGACCTTCGCCCCGCAGTAGCGGCAGCGCCCGCGCAGGAAAAGCCAGCTCAGCACGGGCACAAGGTCGCGCACGCCCAGCGTGTGGCCGCACGAATCGCACCGGCTGCGCCCGGAGAGGAAGGACTCGCCCGCCACGATGCGCCCCGCGGCGCAGGTGAGGAAGGAGCCGCACGCCGCGCCGAACAGCGCCGCGACCGCGACGCAATAGGCGAGAAACGCGCCGCCGAGCCGGATCGTCATGGCGTTTTTCCTCCCATCCGCATTCCATGCGCGATTTTATTTGTTTATTCTACCACAGAGTGAGAAAAAAGACAAGAAAAAAAGCGGCGCGGTACCGGCTGTTCCTGCTGACGGGCGACGGCTCCGTCCCCCTCTGCGGGAGCTGGGACAGCGCGACGGAAGGCGAATGACGAAATCAGACCGGAGCGGCTCCGCGGAGCCGCTCCGGTCCGGCATAGAGAGCAGGAACGCGCCCCATCCCTCTAGAAAGGATGGGGCGCGCTTCATGCTTCATGTATGTTCCGGGAAATGCCTCCCGTCCCTTTCCCGGAGAGGACGAGGTTGGCGAAGTTAATTTATTAGGTACTGCTACCGAAAGTGATAGAAGTCAGGGTGTAGTCGCCATCAGTAGCGAGCGTAAAAGTATAGGTAATTTTGTGCTAGCGACATTCAGTGTTTTGCTCCAACCTTCACTACCAAGCTTTACACCGGCGATATCTGCAGCCGCCGTCTGCCAATCAGCTTGCTTCTGCTGCAGAGCAACAGGAGAGAGCTCAACTTTAAACTCTGCGCCTGCAGTGGTGGGAAGATCACCAGTAAGCTTTGCATCAATATTCGCGCCAACTTTAATCGTGTCATTCGCCTTGGCAAGATCACCAGTCAGCAGAGCCGGAGTAATCTCAGCATAGTAGCCACGGATGTTGCTCAGGTCGGTCGCCTCACGGCTGCGCTCGAGCTGGGAGGTGAATACGGGAATTGCGATCGCGGTCAGGACGCCGATGATCGCCACGACGATCAGCAGCTCGGCAAGAGTAAAGCCCTTCTTGTTCATCTTTTTCATCAGATCAGAATCTCCTTTCTAGTCTTCGCGCCGCGTTTCACGCGGCTTTGCATCTCGGCCACCCGGGTGTGGCCTCAATATACAGCTTAATTATACCATATCCCGCCAAAAACGCAAGATTTTTTTGGCCATCTGCGAAAAAATGTTTAACGTTTTCTTTACATCGAACCGTAAAGCTGGAACATCGCCATATAGACCGCCATGACGATGAAGCCGGCGATGACGGCGAGGCCGATGAGCAGCGTCGGCTCCAGCTTGGCGACCGCGGCGGCGACCGCCTGCTCCAGCTCGGCGTCGTAATAGAGGGCGACGGTGCGCAGGGTCTTCTCCATTTCGCCCGTCTCCTCGCCCACGCCCACCATGTCGGTGAGGATGTCGGGCAGGATGCCGCACTCGCGCAGACATGCCACAAGGGAGTTGCCCTCCTCCAGCCGCGCGGCGACCTTGCCGACCTCCTGGCTGACGAAGTAGTTTTCGATCGTGCGCGCGGTGATGCTGACGGCGCGGGTCATGGGCATTCCCGATTCCAGCAGCGCCGCCATGGAGTTGGCGAACTCGCTGGCGGAGCTGAGGATGCTGACGTTGCCCAGCACGGGCAGCTCGCGCTGGATCTTGGCAAAATTCAGCCGTCCATTCTCGGTGTTGCCGTAGACCTTGTAAAAGACGATGATGGCGGCGATCGCGGCAAGCATGACCAGATAGTACTTTGCAAAGAAGTCGGAGATGGCGATGAGCATCCGCGTGATGAGCGGCAGCTCCTGGCCGTATTCGGCGAACATCTCCGTGAAGGTCGGCACCACCTTCGCCATCAGCACGATGACGACGACGACCGCGATGGTCAGCACGAACACTGGGTACGCCAAGGCGCTGCGCACCTTGTTGCGCATCTTGGTCTGCTTGTCGAAGTGCTCGTACATACTCCTGAACGAGCGGTCCATGCTGCCCGACGCCTCGCCCGCGCGCAGCGTCTCGATGAAGGTGGTGGGCATCAGCTTGCCGCCGCGATCCTCGAAGGACGCCGAGAGCGAGCGGCCGCCCTCCACGTCGTCCGCCACCTGCACAAGGATCTTGTGGAGCAGCTTGTCGGTGGTCTTGTCCGCGATCAGGTGGACGGTGCGCCCCACCGGGATGCCCGCGCCGAGGATGATGGCGAACTGGCTGCACATCATGGTGAACGCCTTGGCGTTGAGCTTGGTGTCGAGGTCCTTGGAGAAGATGCCGCCCTCCTTGACCTCGGCGATCTTGAGCACGATATCGCATTCCTTCTTGATGCGGTCCACCGCGTCCATCTGGTCAAACGCCTCGACCACGCCGTTGATGCGCTGTCCGCCGCGGCTGATGGCTGTGTATTTGTATGTGATCACGGCGGATCACCTCCCGTTACATGGCGTTTTTGCGCACAAACGCATCGTCGTGCGCGTAGCGGACGGCGGTTTCGCGGGTGATCCTGCCCTCGCGCACGAGGCGGATCAGCGCCTGGTCCATCGTCTGCCCGCCCAGCGCGGCGCTGGTGGCGACGGCGTTGGCGATCTGCGGCGTGTTGCCGCTGCGGATCAGGTTGCGGATGGCGTCGGTGACGATCATCAGCTCCACCGCCAGCGTGCGCCCGCCGCCCTTGAGCGGCACGAGCTGCTGGGTCAGCACCGCCTGAAGGCACATCGAAAGCTGAAGGCGGATCTGCGTCTGCATCCCCTCCGGAAAGACCTGCACCATGCGGTCTACCGCGTCGCTCGCGCTGCCGGTGTGCAGCGTGCCGAACACCAGATGTCCGGTCTCGGCGGCGGTGATGGCGGTCTCGATGGTGTCGCGGTCACGCATCTCGCCGATGAGGATGACGTTCGGGTCTTCACGCAGGCTTGCGCGCAGGCCCTCGGCAAAGCTGGCGGTGTCGCGTCCCACCTCGCGCTGGTTGATGGCGCACAGGTCGGGCTTGTAGAGGTACTCGACGGGGTCCTCCAGCGTGACGATGTGGTTCTTGCGGGTGTGGTTGATGTGGTCGAGCATGGCGGCGAGCGTCGTGGATTTACCGCTGCCCGTTTCGCCCGTGACCAGGATGATGCCCTTGTGGTGGCGCGTCAGCTCCAGCGCCGCGGGCGGCAGGCCCAGCTTTTCAAGCTGCGGGATCTGCTCGCGCAGAAGACGCAGCGCCACCGAGGGCTGCCCCTGCTGGCGGAAGATGTGGACACGGCAGCGGTTGCCGCCCCACATTCCGGCGGAGTCGATCTCCACCGAGGGGGGCGTCTCGTCGAACTGGGTGCCGCAGAGCTGGCGGCAGAGGTCGTTGCAGTCCGCCTCGGTGAGCACGTCTTCGCACATATTCTCAAGCTGGCCGTCCTTGCGGTACTTGGGCGGCAGGCCGCAAATGATATGGATATCGGAAGCGCCGTCGGCCTTCGCCTTGGCGACCATCTCGTCAACAGTCATCATAATTGTCGTTCCTCCTGAAATCAGTCGTCCTGCGCGATCACGCGGCGAACCTCGCTCACGGTGGTGACGCCCTCGCGCACGAGGCGCACCGCGTTGCGGCGCAGCGGGATGAAGCCGCTGTCCGGCTTGCGAAGGATCTGCTCGATCTCGCCGCGGCCGCCGCCCTTGTTGATGATGGCGCGGATCTCGCGGGTGATGAGCAGCATCTCGAACACGGCGATGCGCCCCTTGTAGCCGGTGTCGAAGCATTCGGGGCAGCCCGCGCCCTTGTAGAACTGCAGCCCCGGCTCCATCTCCATGTTGAGGTCCTCGAGGTCGTCCTCGGTGGGGGTGTAGGCCGTGCGGCAGTTCGGGCAGATGCGGCGCACCAGTCGCTGCGAGATGACGCCGCGCAGCGCGCTCGACACGAGGTAAGGCTCCACGCCCGTGTCCTCCAGACGCTCGATCGTGCCGACGGCGTCGTTGGTGTGGATGGTGGAGAGCACGACGTGGCCCGTGATGGCGGAGCGCATGGCGATCTCCGCCGTCTCGCCGTCACGGATCTCGCCGACCGCGATGATGTCCGGGTCCTGACGCAGGATCGCGCGCAGGCCGCTGGCGAAGGTCATGCCGGTCTTTTCGTTGATCTGCACCTGGTTGACGCCCTCGATATTGTACTCGACGGGGTCCTCCAGCGTGACGATGTTGACCTCGCGCGTGTTGAGGTCGTGGATGATGGTGTTCATCGTGGTCGACTTACCGCTTCCGGTGGGGCCGACGATCAGCACCACGCCGCTGCGGCAGCGGATCATCTTCTCGTATTTCTCGAGGTCGGGGCCGGTCAGGCCGACCTGCTCCTTGCTGACGCCGCCGCCGGACTTGTCCAGCAGTCGCATAACGATCTTCTCGCCGTAGACGGTCGGCAGCGTGCTGACACGCAGGTCGATGTCCTTGTCCTTGAGCTTGACATTGAAGCGGCCGTCCTGCGGGATGCGGCGCTCGGCGATGTCCATGCCGGACATGATCTTGATGCGCGAGATGACGGAGCTTTGCAGGTCGCTCGGCACGGTGAGGATGTCGCGCATGACGCCGTCGATGCGCATACGCACCTGCAGCTTCGTCTCGTGCGGCTCGACGTGGATATCGCTGGAGCGCTCGGTGATGGCGCGCTCGAGCAGCGAGTTGACCAGACGGATCGTCGGCGCGTTGGTCACGCCGTCGTCGCCGAGCTGGTTGGTGGCGAAGCCCTCCGCCGCCGCGCCGTTCGCCTCGCCCGTGGGACGCTCGCGGCGCATCTCCTCGATCGCCTTCGCCGCGCCCTCGTTGCCGTAGAGCACCATGATCGCGCGCTCCACCTGCGCGGCGCGCGCAAGCACCGGCACCACCTTGCGGCGCACCGCCTTGCGCACCTCCTCAATGGCGTAGAAGTTCAGCGGATCCGCCATGGCGAGGTACAGCTCGTCCTTCACCTGACGGATCGGCACGACCTGGTGCTGCTTGGCGATGTTCTTCGGCACCGCCGACGCCAGCTCCGTCGGGATCGTGATCTTCGTCAGGTCGATGAACTCGATGCCGAGCTGGATCTGCAGCGCCTCGATCAGCTGATCCTCCGTGATGATATTGTTGGCGATGAGCACCTCGCCCAGACGCCCCTTTTGCGTCTTTTGCAGGGCAAGACCCTTTTCCAGGTCTTCCTGCGTGATCGTTCCCGCGGCAAGCAGCAGCTCGCCCAGGCGGCGATAAAATGCCATTGAACCAAGCTCCCTTCCGAATTTACAACATCAGGCGGCGTTTCCCTCCGCCGCTCACAGCTTAACCTCCGGCAGCAGCACCACAAGCAGCGCCGTTCCGCCGTTCCAGCTCACGTCGCCCAGCCGGCGCACATACACCACGAGGGAAAGTCCCGTGACGGTCTTTGTGGTGTAGCTGACCCAGTCCTCCGTCTCCATGCAGCGCCCCGCCGCCTCTTTCCATCTGTCCGGCAGCGTCGCAAGCTCGCGGATCCGGGTGTCGTCCTCCTCCGCCGAGAGCAGGCCCCAGCGCTCCATCTGGCGCAGGAACGCGTCCGTCCCGCGCAGGCAGAACGCGCTGCTGCCCCGCATCTCGATCACGCCCGCGGGCATGACGTCGGCGGTGAGCAGGTGGCTCTTGCCCTCCGCGTTCGCCATCGGCTCGTTGAGGTTCACGCGCCCCACCGTTTCGTAGTAGTCGACGGAGGCGGCGTCCTCGAATTGCAGCCCGTCGCCCGCCTTGACGCGCTCCGCAATGTAGTCCAGCGGATGCGGGCTGTTGTACAGAAAGCCCTGTATCTTCTCGCAGCCGAGGATCTGCATCATGCGGAGCTGGTCCTTTGTCTCCACGCCCTCGATCAGCGTGGAGATTCCCAGCTCGCGCGCCATGTCGATGATCTTGGAGACGATGACGTAGTTGCGTCCGTCCGGCGTGAAGTTCTCCATGAACTTCATGTCGATCTTGATGAGATCGAAGTCCAGCTCCTGCATCAGGTTGAGCGTGGAATACTCGCTGCCGAAGTCGTCCATCCAGATGTCGAAGCCGCGGGTGTGGAACCGGCGCAGCTCGTTCTTCAGAAGCTCCTGGTTGGTCACGAAGGCGGATTCCGTGATCTCGATCTTGATCAGGCTCTTGTCGCAGCCCGCCGCCTCGACCAGCGCGTCGATCTCCTTGACCATGTCGCGCTCTTCAAAGTCCCGGCGGGAGAGGTTCACGGAGACGGGAACGACGGGAACGCCCAGCTCGCGCCGCGTCTCAAATTCGCGCAGCACCTGCCGCACGACGAACAGATCCGCTTTGTAGATCAGCCCGCGCTCCTCCAGCACGGAGATAAACCGTCCCGGCGGAAGCAGACCGTAGTTGGGATCGTCCCAGCGGCACAGGGCCTCCTCGTTGCACACCATCCCCGTGGTGGCGCGGATGATCGGCTGATAGAACACCTTCAGCCAGCCGGATTCGATCGCCTCGTCCACGTGGGTCGCAATATACTCCTTGAAGCGAAGCTCCTCGTCGAGCTTGGCGTCATAGTACCGGAAATCGCTCTCCTTGCTCGTCCGAATGCTCTCGTAGGCGCTCATGGCGCGGTCGAGCAGCGAGATGGCGCTCTGCGTTCCGGTGTAGGCGGCAAAGCCCGCCTTGCACTCCATCTCGGCGCCAAACGCGGCGCGCTTCTGTTCCTCGCGGAGCTTTGCGATCCCCGTCTCCGCCTCTGCGCCATAGCAAAGCACACAGAACTGTCCGCCGGTGATGTGGCACAGGAACCTGTCCGGGAACGCGCGGCGCAGCAGCTCCACCGTTTCGACAAGCAGCTCGTCGCCCTTGGCGTAGCCGAATCTGCTGTTATAGTCCCGCAAATGCTGCAGCTTGATGAATCCGACCATCGGCTCATGCGTGCGATCCGCCACGTTGGTCAGCAGCACGTCGGTGTGCGAGATGAAATAGGACAGGTCGGGCAGCCCCGTCAGACGGTTGTTGTCCAGACCGTTGATCTCCGCGAGCAGCGCGCTCTGGTGGATGCCGGAGGCGAGCGCCTGCTCGTCAAACGCGCCGCCGACCGTCTGGTCGCGGCCCATGCGGCGTGCCTTGTGGGCGTAGATGTTGGCGAGGCGCAGCATCTTTCGCGCATCCTTCCCGGATGCGGGCGCGCCGGTGACGTAACCGGCGGCGCAGCCCACGGAGATCGTCCGCTCCTCCCATCGGAAGTCGCGCAGAACGGCGCGGCAGCCATCCAGCTTCCCCAGGCAGGTCTGCGCGTTCTCCTCCTCGCACAGGCAGGCGAACTCCGATTCGGACACGCGGAACACCGCGTTTTCGCCGTACGCGTCCGAAAGCGCCTCAACGGCGCGTACAAGCATGGCGTCCGCCGCGGCAAGGCCGAAATAGTCGCGATACAGCTGGAGCTGTTCAAGGCCGACGACCATCAGCACGAGCTGCCGGCCGACGCTCCCGCCCAGCCTCTCGTTCAGCGCGCCGCGGCTGAGACAGCCGGTCTGCCGATCGTGGTCGCGCTCGTAGGCGACGGTTTCGAGGTTGCGCAGATATTTCAGGCGAACCTGCGTCGTAAGCGTATAAATGACAAGGGACGCAAAATAGAACTCGATGCCGTGAAGCGCGTCCACGCGGAACAGCTCATCCGTCTTGTACGCGCATGAGAGCGCGAGGAACGCCGCCAGCCAGAGCGCCATCACCGACGCCACGCGGCGCAGCCGATCCATCACGAACATGGGCAGAACCACCATGAGCAGCAGGATCGTCGACGCCTGCCGCTCGGGATCCCATGCCGTGCCAAGCAGGGTTCCCAGCAGGAAAACCGGCGTACTGAGCAGGTACAGCAGCGCCGTCGTGTGCTTCGGCTCCTTCGGCAGCACGAAGCTGTCGACCGCCGCAAGCAGGATCGCGTAGACCAGCAGCATGGCGCTGCGCGGCGCAGACACCGCCGGCGATGCGATCACCGATTGCGCGATCATATTGACGACGCCCAGCGGAACCAGCGTATACCACAGCAGGCGGATCGCCCTGCGGTTTTCGCGGCGGATCTCGTCTTCCCATCGGGCATATTCGATTGTCTGGGATTTGAGCTCCCTCAGCAGCATGGTTGCTTCCTCTCTGCCGTCAGCGCGTCGCTGACAGTTCTTGCATTTTGGGCATAGTCGCACCAATACAATTATTTATTATAATCGCTTTAATCTCATTACGCAACCACAAAAATCGTTTCTTTTGCGCAAAAGTCCGGCATTCCCTCTTCGGCGGAAAAAAACGCAAAAGGCCCGCCTGCGGCGGGCCTTTTGCGTCACGGATTACGTTTTTCGAGGGCGGGAAGCAGATACTCCCGATAGGTGAAGTTGAGGATCGCGGCGGCCGGGATGGCGAGCAGCATCCCGAGAAAGCCGAACATATTGCCGCACACGATAACGGATATCAGGATCAGCAGTCCCGAAACGCCCAGCGCGTCGCCGAACAGCTTCGGCTTGATGATATAGCCGTCGATGAATTGCAGGATGAGCGTCAGACCGACGAACAGCAGCGCGTGGATGGGGTTGACCAGCAGCAGGATGAACGCGCCGATCGCGCCGCCGACGATGGGGCCGAAGGTCGGGATCAGATTCGTCACGCCGACGAGGACGGAGATCAGCCCGACATACTGCATCCCGCACAGCGCCATCACGACCGCGTTCGCCGCGCCGACGATCACCGCTTCCACCACGCTGTCCACGACGAAGCTGACCAGGATCTCGTCGCAGCGGCGGAAAAAGCCGACGAGCTTCTCCGCGCGATCCCGCAGCAGCGCGCGAAGCAGGCGGAGCGCGCCGCTCTTGATATCCGCCTTTGCCAGCAGCAGGTAAACGGAGAGGATCAGCGCAATACCCCAGGTAAACACGTTTTTCCCCGCGCCCGCCGCCGCGCCGAGAATGCGGGCGGCGTTCTCGCCGATGAAGACGGAGACCGTTTCCATCACGTTCTCAGACAGCTCGCCGAGGCTCTCCGGGGCAAGGATCGTGCCGTCCAGCGGCAGCCCGCTCCCCTCCAGCAGCTTTGTCAGCGAGGCGATGTAGCCATGCAGATTCCCCGCGAACGTGGCGACGCTCTGCGCGAGCTGCGGGATCAGCGTGCCCAGCAGCAGCGCCAGCGCCGCCACCATCGCCACGACGGACAGCAGCACCGACAGCGTCCACCGCGCCTTCTCCGAGCGTACGCCGCGGAAGGGCTTCCGCTCGAACCATCGCGCCAGCGGGTTCATCAGGTACGACAGCACGCACCCGTAGATCACCGCCTTAAAATAACCGATGAACCTCCCCAGCACGTCGCCGACGGCACTCAGATGCGTCAGCAGGACGTAAAACGCCACGCCGATGCAGGCAGCGACAGCGTAAGGGTACCATTTACTGTTCCGAAAGCGTCCGGATTCCATACAGCCGATCTCCTTCACATAAACACGATGTCCTATCCTACCACACCCCGCGCCGAAGCGCAAGCAGCGGACAGCCGAAAACGGCTGTCCGCTGTCTGTTTTTCCGTTTGATGCGCGTCAGGCCAGCGCGCCGACCACGATCTTGAGGATGAACAGCACCGCAACGACCCAGGTCGCGGGGTTGACCTTCTTGGCGTTGCCGCTGGCGATCTTGAGCACGACGTACGACAGCACGCCGAACATGATACCGTCGGAAATGCTGTAGGCGCAGACCATGAAGATCATGGTGAGGAACGCCGGGATGCTCTCGGCGTAGTCGTTGAAGTCGATCTCCTGCACCGGCGTGACCATCATCACGCCGACGATGATGAGCGCCGGCGCCGTCGCCGCGCTGGGGATGGAACCGAACAGCGGCTCGAAGAACAGGGAAAGCGTGAAGAGCGCCGAAACCGTCACGGCGGTCAGGCCGGTGCGTCCGCCCTCGGAGACGCCGGACGCGCTCTCGACGAAGGTGGTGACGGTCGAGGTGCCGAGCACGGCGCCCGTCGTGGTACCGATGGCGTCGGCAAGGAGCGCCTCCTTGCAGTTGGGGATGGTGCCGTCCTCGCGGATCAGGCCCGACTTGCCCGCGCAGCCGATCAGCGTGCCCACCGTGTCGAACAGATCGACGAACAGGAAGGTGAACATGACGATGATAAAGTCAAAGATCGAGCGCCCGGACGAGAAGATGTCCGCGAAGGCGAACTCCGCGAAATACGGCGCGCTGGGCAGGAACGAGCCGCCCGCATAGTGCGTCACGCCGAAGGGGATGCCGATGATCGTCGTGATGATGATGCCGAAGAGCAGCGCGCCCTTGACCCCCTTGACCAGCAGGAACGACGTGATCACCAGACCGATCATCGCAACGCCCGCGGGGCCGGTGAACCAGGTCTTGCTCAGCGCGGAGGCGGTGGACGCGTCCGGAACGACGATGCCTGCGTTTTGCAGGCCGATGTAGGCGATGAACAGGCCGATGCCCGCGCCGATCGCCTTTTTCAGGTTGACGGGGATGCTGTTGACGATCGCCTCGCGGATGTTGAAGAACGTCAGCAGCAGGAAAATGATACCTTCGCAGAACACCGCCGTCAGCGCCCACTGCCACGGATAGCCCATGCTGAGCACGACCGTGTAGGCAAAGAACGCGTTGACGCCCATGCCGGCGGACAGCGCGAACGGAAGGTTCGCCAGAAGTCCCATCACCAGCGTCGCAATGGCGGAGGTGATGGCGGTCGCCGCGAAGACCTTGCCGAAGTCCATGCCGGTGGCGGACAGGATGCCGGGGTTGACCGCAAGAATGTACGCCATGGTCATGAAGGTCGTGATGCCCGCCATGATCTCGGTTTTGACCGTTGTTCCCCGCTCGGTCAGTTTGAAGAATTTGTCCATGATCGATCTCCTCTCTCCGTGCAGCAAATTTGCATTCGAATAAACTAAATATATTTTAGCACAGCTTAATAATAATTTGCAAGAGCTATTTTCAATTTCGCCCGGCGCGTACAGGCTCAAAGCGCCATCCGCGCAGCGGAGAGCGCCGCGAGCAGCAGGAGGTTGACAAGCAGGAACACCAGCAGATAGCGGCCCGTGCGCGCGCCCTCGGCGCGGGAGTAGAGCTTGAGGCTGATGAGGCTGGCCAGGCTGGCGATCGGCGTGCCGAGCCCGCCGATATCCACGCCGAGAACCAGATCGCGCGCGTTGTCGGTAAAGCCGGAGAGCAGCAGCGCGGAGGGCACGTTGCTGATGAACTGGCTCGACAGCAGCGCCGTGAGATACTCGCGCCCGAGCAGCATCCCCCGCAGCAGGCGGTCGACCGCGTCCAGCCGCGCCAGATTGCCCGCGAAGACAAAGAACGCCACAAAGGTCAGCAGCAGCATGAAGTCCGCCCGCAGGAGCATCCCCCGGTCGAACGCAAGCAGCGCCGCCGCCACGAGCAGCAGCATCAGCGGCCAGTCGATCGCGCGGAACACCGCCAGCAGGCACACGGCAAACAGCGCGGCGTACACCCCCAGCTTTCGCCGGTCGACCGCCGGCGCGTCGGACGCGCCGCCCTGCATCGGCGCGCGCGGCAGCAGGAAGCACAGCAGCAGCACCAGAAACAGCGACAGCAGCCAGAACGGCAGGGTGATGGAAAAGAAGTCGCTCGCCGACAGCCCGTAATTGGAATACAGGTACAGGTTCTGCGGGTTGCCGACCGGCGTGAGCATACTGCCGAGGTTCGCAGCCACGGTCTGCAGCGCCACGATCAGGATCAGGTCGTTTGTCCGTCCGGTCATGCCGGGCAGCATCAGCGCAAATGGCACGAAGGTCAGCAGCGCGACGTCGTTGGTGATGAGCATGGCGCTGAAAAACGCCAGCGACACGAGCAGCAGCCCCATCGCGCGCACGTTTTTCGCGCGTTGGAGCGCGGCATGGGCAAGCCGGTCAAACGCCCCCGCGCCGCGCAGGCCCTCCACGACCAGCATCAACGCGTAGAGCAGAGCGAGTGTGCGCAGGTCGATGTAGCCGAGATACGCCCGGTCGGGCGGCACAAAGCAGCAGCTCACGAGCGCGGTAAGCGCCGAGACCACCAAAATCGGCTCGCGCCGAATGAATTGCAGGACAGCGGTTTTCATAGTTCCCCCTCATTTGAAAGCAGCGCCGAGGCGGCGTAAAGCTCCGCCGCGCAGCGCAGCGCCGCGTCGTCCGCGTGGAACAGCGGACGGTGCAGCTCCTCCTCCGTTTCCCCCGGAGCGGTGGAGCCGATCCAGTAGAAAAACGACGGCACATACGCGCGATAGAGCGCGAAATCCTCGCTGGCGAGCGCGGGCGGCGCGTCCGTGAGCGTCAATCCCGCCGCCTCCGCGCAGCGGCGCGCGAGGGCGGTCATCCCCGGCGTGTTGACCACGGCGGGAACGTCCTCGTGCCAGACGATCTCCGCGCGGCACTCATAGGCTTCGGCGGTGTGGGCGACGATCGCCTCGACCCGCTCGACCGCGCGCGCCATCGCGCGTTCGGAAAGCGAGCGGATCGTCACGCGCATCACCGCGTCCTCGACCACCAGATTCGCATCGCTGCCGCCCTCGATGGCGTTGACCGAGAGCACCACCGCGTCGCGCGGGTCCACGTTGCGGCTCACGACCGTCTGGAGCGACTGCACCATGGCTGCGGCGCAGACGATGGGGTCGATGTTGAGCTGGGGCATGGAGCCGTGCCCGCCGAAGCCGTGGACGCGGATCTCAAAGTTCTTTTTCGCCGCCATGATCTCGCCCGCGCGGCAGACGACGCCGCCGGTCGTCACGGACGGCCAGTTGTGCAGCCCGAAGCAGCGCGCGGGGCGGATGCGCTCGAACAGGCCCGCGTCGATGAGCGCCTTTGCGCCGGCGGTCGTCTCCTCCGCCGGCTGGAACACAAGATCGACGGCGCCGCGCAGCTCGCCGTTCCCGTATGCGCGCGCAAGCAGCAGCGCCGCGCCGCAGAGGGCGGCGGCGTGGAGGTCGTGCCCGCAGGCGTGCATCACGCCCTCGTTCCGCGATCTCCACGGGCTGTCGTACTGCTCGCGCTGGGGCAGCGCGTCGATGTCGGCGCGGAGCATGACCTCCGGCTCGCCCTCCCCGATCTGCGCGACCAGTCCCGTCTCCGTGCCGCTCGGGATGAGGCGGAACGCCGGCAGATCCGCGAAAAACGCGCGCAGACGCGCCGTCGTGCGCGTCTCCCGCCCCGAAAGCTCGGGGTATTGATGCAGCTCCCGCCGGATGGCGAGCGCCGCCTGATATTCTTCCTCCGTCAGACGACAGGGTTTCATAATGGATCACCTCGATCTTCGGACATGATAGCACGCTTTGTCCCCGCTGGCAAGTTTGCTCTTGGCAGAACGCGCGGGGATATGATAATATGGGTGGCATCACACAGGAAAGGAACTGTCCCCCATGAGTGAAAACGATGCCGTCCTGCGTCCCGAGGACTACGTTGAGCCGACTTGCCCGCTGTGCATGGACCAATCCGACGTGCGCGCGATCCCCCAGCAGCGCGTTGCGCAGAAGCTGGACGAATACATGAGCCGCCGCGACTACGCGGGCGCGGAGCGGCACCTGCTCTACTGGATGGAGGAGGCGAAGCTCGGACGCGACCGGCGCGGCGAGCTGTTCCTGTGCAACGAGCTGGTGGGACACTACCGCAAGACCGCGAATCGCGACGGCGCCTTCCGCCACATCGAGCGCGCGCTCGTCCTGCTGGACGAGCTGGGCTTCACCGAGGGCGTCAGCGCCGGAACGACGCTGGTGAACGCCGCGACGGCGTACAGCGCCTTCGGCGAGAACGAACGCGCGCTGGCGCTGTTCGGGCGCGCCCGCGCCCTCTACGAATCGGACGCTGTGAAGCCGCAGCTGCTCGGCGGGCTGTACAACAACATGGCGACGGTCTGCGTCGCGCTGGGGCGCTTTGCCGAGGCGTTCACGCTCTACGAAAAGGCCATGGAGCAGATGGCGCAGGTGCGAGGCGGCGCGCTGGAGCAGGCGGTGACCTGCCTCAACATGGCGGACGCCGTGGCCGCGGAGCAGGGCCTCGAGGCGGGCGAGGCGCGCATCGCCGCGCTGCTGGACAGGGCGGACGCGCTGCTACACGACGAGAGTATCCCGCACGACGGATACTACGCCTTCGTATGCGAAAAATGCGCCCCCGGCTTCGCCCACTACGGCTGGTTCGCGGCGGCGCAGGAGTGCCGCGACGCGGCGAAGGAGATCTATGAACGGGCTTGAGCTGTCCAGGGCGTTTTACGAGGAATGCGGAAGGCCTATGTTGGAGACGCAGTTTCCGCATCTGCTGCCCTATGTCGCCATCGGGCTGTTCGGCGCGGGCTCGGAGTGCCTCGGCTATGACGACGAGGTCTCCCGCGACCACGATTTTGAGCCGGGCTTCCGCATCCTCCTGCCCGACGAGGAGACGGTCAGCCGCCGCGACGAGTTCTTGCTGGAGCGGGCATACGCCAGACTGCCCAAGGTCTTTGGCGGCGTCGCGCGCAGCAGCGTCTCCCCTGTCGGCGGCGCGCGCCACGGCGTCATGCGCACAGCCGAGTTCTTTGAAAATACCGTCGGCTCTCCGGACGGCCGCCTCACGGCGCGCCAATGGCTGACGCTGCCGGGTCAGGCGCTGCTGGAAGCGACAAACGGCGCGATGTTCTTCGACGACTGGGGCGAGGTGACGCGCATCCGCGAGCTGCTCGCCCGCTATCCCGAGGACGTGCGCCGCAAGCGCCTCGCCGGACAGCTCCTGCTGATGGGGCAGGCGGGGCAATACAATTATCCGCGCTGTCTCGCCCACGGCGAGGACGCCGCGGCGCAGCTTGCGGCGGCGGAATTCGTCAAAAGCGCGATCGCCGCGCTCTTCCTGCTCAGCGGCCGCTATCAGCCGTACTACAAGTGGTGCTTCCGCGCCCTGCGCGCCCTACCGTGCGGCGCACAGCCGACAGAGCCGCTGACGGATGTGCTTGCCGCGCGCGGCGACGTGTCCGCGGCGATCGAGCGCGTCGCCGCGACGGTCGCGGCGCTGCTGCGGGAGCAGGGGCTTTCCGACGCGCCGGGGGACGAGCTGGAGCGCCATGCCTACGCCGTCAACAGCCGCGTCTCGGATGCGTCGCTGCGCAACCTGCATATTCTCGCCTCCGTATGAAAAACGCCCTCCGCGGTACTGCGGAGGGCGTTTTTCATCAGGCTGCGGCGGGATCGTCGCTCGTCATCTTTTTCAGCTCCGAAACGGCAAGCGGGAGGCTGATCGAAACGGAGAGCACGTCCGCCGCCGCCTGCGTCATCTCGACGCCGGCCAAGCCGAACAGCCGCGGCAGCACGAGAATGAGCGGGATGAAGAATATCCCGCTGCGGGCGGACGCGGTGATCGACGCCTTGACCCCGCGCCCGATGGACTGGAGCATCATGTTCGTCAGCACGATGCAGGCGAGCAGCGGCAGCGCCGCCGCCTGCCAGCGCAGCGCCGCCGAGCCGACCGCGACGACCGCCGGATCGTCCCGGAAGAACGCGATGATCTGCGGCGTGCAGGTCAGGCAGAACACCGACATTGCCGCGAGGAAGATCGTGCCGTGCTTCACGCAGAAGATCCAGCCCTCGCGCACGCGGGTCTTCTTCCCCGCGCCGTAGTTGAACGCGCACACGGGCTGATAGCCCTGACCGAAGCCGATGAGCGCGCTGGAGACGAACATCGTCACGCGCGTGGTGACGCTCATGCCCGCGATCGCCGCGTCGCCGTAAGCGCCCGCCGCGCGGTTGAGCAGCACGGTTGCAACGGCGGTCAGCCCCTGACGGACGAGCGCGGGCATACCGCCGTTGACGATCTGGACGAGATAGTGCGCGTTGAGCCGCACGTTCCGCACGCGCAGCCGGATGTTCGCGCCGCGCGAGCTGCCGATCAGCAGCACGGCAAAGCTGACGATCTGTCCGCAAACCGTGGCGATGGCGGCGCCCTCGACGCCCATGCCGAGCACGAGGATCAGCAGCGGGTCGAGCCCTATGTTCAGGATCGCGCCGGTGAGCAGGCCGACCATGGCGTACATGGCGCTGCCCTGATAACGGAGCTGGTTGTTGAGCACGAACTGCCCCATGACGAAGGGCGCGCCGAGGCAAATGATGCGCAGGTACGCGGCGGTCACGTCCACGGTCTCGCCCTCCGCGCCGAGGAAGGCGCAGACGGGGCGGATATAGCGGATGGCGAGCGCCGCCGTGACGACGCCGAGGAGCAGCGAGAGCGCAAGCCCCGTCGCCGCCATCTCCTCCGCCTCGCGCCGCCTCTGCGCGCCCAGCATCCGCGAGAGGTAGTTCCCCGAGCCCTGCCCGCAGAAAAAGCCCATCGCCTGAATGATCGCCATGACGGAAAAGGCAAGGCCCACGGCGGCGGTCGCCTCCGTGGAGATGCGCCCGACGAAAAACGTGTCCGCCGCGTTGTAGAGCGCCGTCACCAGCATACTGACGATGGTGGGAACCGAAAGGCGCAGGATCAGCTTCGGCACCGGCGTCTGCGTCAGGTCCCGATAGCGCGCGCTTTCAGCGCTTTCCTGTGTCTGGGGCATGATTTTTTCTCCTTTTCCCGTTTCGCGCCGTTTTTCTGTTGCGCAAAACGATACGATCCGTTATACTGGCATCGTAGACAGTTTGCCACACTTCGATTCAATCATCAAGGGGGAAACGCCATGAAAAACACGCTGAAAACCATTTTGCTCTGCTGCATCCTCGTCGCCTGCCTCTGCGGCCTCGGCTGGATGATCTGGGCGCACCGCCGCGTGATCGCCGCGCTCATCAAGGGCGAGCCGCTGCCCGAAGCGCCGGAGGGCTGCCCCGCCTTCTGCGGCAAGGAGGGCTGAGCGCCCATGCGCAGGGACCAGACCCGCGCCGAATGGCTCAACTCGCGCAAGATCCACGCCCCGCCCGCGTTCCCCTACTGGCTGCTGATGCAGGTGGCGAAGCTGCTCGCCAAGCTGGACGGGACGCGCTTCACCTGCAACGCCTGTCCCGGACGCGAGGACGGGCCGATCGTTATGATCGCCAACCACGCCTCCCGCAACGACTACGAGTTCACCGGCCCGCCCTGCTGGCCCAAGCGGCTGAACTACGTCGTGGGCTATAACGAGTTCTACCGCTTCCCCACCAGCGTCCTGCTGCCGCTGATGCAGGTCATCCCCAAGCGCAACTTCACGCCCGACCACTATGCGGTGCGTGAGATCCTGCGCGCGTCGCGCGCGGGGTGCAGCATCTGCTTCATGCCCGAGGGCATGAGCTCCATCACCGGCATGGCGCAGCCCGTCATTCCCGGCGGGGCGAAGCTGCTCAAGAAGCTGGGGCGCCCGGTGTACTACGCCAAGATCTCCGGCGCGTACCTCACCTACACCAAGCACTGCCTCGACCGGCGCAAGGGGCGCGTGGACGTGACCGTGGACCGGATGTTTACGGCGGAGCAGCTCGCGTCGCTGAGCGTGGAGGAGATCGAGGACACGATGAACCGTCTGCTCGCCCACGACGACTACATCTGGAACGAAAGCGCGCAGGTGCGCTACCGCGGCAAGGGGCAGATGGCGAAGCGTCTGGAAACGCTCCTGTACCTCTGCCCGCGCTGCGGCGCGCTGCACCGGATGCGCGGCGAGGGCGACGTCCTGCGCTGCGAAGCCTGCGGCAACACGGTGAGGGTCGATGCGTACTATGCCCTGCACCCGGCGGAGGGTTCGGAATGCCCCGCGCGCGTGACGGATTGGACGATCCTCGAGCGCGAACGCGCCGCCGCCGAGGTGCGCAAGTCGGACTTCCGCCACGCGGGACACGTCCGCGTCGGCGTCCTGCCGGAGCGCAGGGCGCTTCGCGGCGACGCCACCGCCGTGATCTGCGGCGACGGAACGCTGACCCTCGACCACGCGGGTCTGCACTACGACGGCACGCTGGAGGGCGCGCCCTTCCGTTTCGACCTCCCCAGCGCGCAGCTTCCGACCTACGGTATGTGCACCGACATCTCCCGCTTCTACCTCTTCCTCGACGGGCGCTTTCTGGAATTCTATCCCGACGCGGACGACGTGCTGTGGTGGGACCACCTGACCGAGGAGCTGCACCGCTTCCAGGGCGGGAAATGGCAGAACACCGCCTATCGCCATACGATACCATAAAAAAAGGACGCCTTTGGCTCAAGCCAAAGGCGTCCTTTTTTCAGCAAAACGGGTCATTCCTCCGTCGTCGGGCGCACGATCTCCGCGTTTCCCTTGGCGAGCGCCTGTTCCTCGTTCTTGATCTCCCAATGGATCAGGAAGGTCAGCAGCCCGCGCAGGACGATGATCGCGCCGAGTATGCCCAGCTCCGCCCACTCGCGCACGACGACGGTGCGCAGCACCTCGCCGCCGAGCTTGAATTCCAGCGCCAGCGCGATGCCCTGCGCCAGCGTGAGGCGTATGCCCTCGTCCCGCCGGATCCAGCGGATGAAGCACTTGACCGCCGTATAGACCAGCACGCAGATGCCGAACAGCTCCATCAGCGTCGTGCAAAGGGTCGCCAGCTCGTACAGGATATCCTCCATGATCTCGATCCACGCCGTCATTCGATCACCGTCCTTCTTCCTTGATGTGTCCCAGTATAGCACACGCGCCGCGCGCTGTCGAGCGAAAAGCTCAGCGGCCCCGTTTTTTCTGCCACGGGCGCGCCGGCGCGGCGTTCCCGCGCGTTTTGCGGAAGCAGGCGTCGCACAGGCGGCCGCGGTGGTGCAGCGGCAAGGCCTTGCCGCAGTGCTCGCAGAAGCGGATGTTGTTCTGCAGGCGGTAGATCAGGATCTCGTTGATCTCGTCCGCCACGCGTTCGCGGGTGTCGTAGAGCTTGTCCGCGTCCACGCTGCACCCGAACGCTCTGGCGAACGAGAAGTAGAGGTCGAGCTTGCGGTAGTACAGCTCCAGCTCCGGCAGCGTCGCATCCGCGCCCTCGGCAAGGCCCGGCTGCTCGATGCGCTCGCCCCGGCTCCAGCGGCGCAGGAAGTCAAAAAACAGCTCGGCGAGCGCGTCCTCCGTCTCGTCGAAGGGGATGTTCGCCACGCGCAGCTCCTGCTCCTTGGTCAGCAGGAAGCCTTTCTCGCGCATCTTGGAGATGATCGAAAGGTAACGCGAGATGTCCAGCTTCTGATACGGCTCGACGGCGGGCATTTTGCTCCACTCCGTCAGCACCTCCAGCAGGTCGAAGTCCACCGACATCACGAGGTCGGAAAAGCCGAGCACCGCGTCCTGCAGCGGCGGCACGACGGTCTCCAGCCCGGCGCGGATGGCAGCAAGGTTCTCCATCGCGCCGACGAAGCCCTTGGCGTACATACCGAAGCGCCCCGCGCGCCCCGCGATCTGCTGGATCTCCTCCGGCTTGAGCGCGCGGCGTTCCACGCCGTCGAACTTCTCCGTCTCCATGAAGATGACGCGGCGGATGGGCAGGTTCAGCCCCATGCCGATGGCGTCGGTGGCGACGACGTACTCCATGCGCCCGTCGAGAAAGCCGTCCATCTGCCGCCGACGCGTGGCGTAGGGCAGCGCGCCGTAGATGATGGCGGGCTCTTTTCCGGATTGGCGCAGATCCTCCGCCGCGCTGAGCACGCCGACCTTGGAGAACGAGATCAGCGCGTCGCCCGGGCGGACATGGTCGAAGTCCACCGTGTGGGACATACACACCAGCGGCGTCTGCCGCTGGTGCAGCTCGATCTCGCAGCTGTCGCCGCAGCTCTCGATGAGGCGGACGAGCAGGTTTTTCGCCTGCGGCGCGGCGCATAAATGCACCTTCGGCGCAAGCACGCCGAGGATCGCGCGCGTCCAGGCGTAGCCGCGCTCGCGGTCGGCGATCATCTGGCACTCGTCGATGACCGCCACGTCGTAGCGCGCCTTGAGGTCGAGCTTCTCGGCGGTGGCGGCGACGTGGGTGTCGCCCTCGCGCAGGTCCTCCTCCTCGCCGGTGGTCAGGGCGCAGTCCACGCCCGCGTCCAGCAGCGTCTCCTGCGCCTCCAGCGCAAGAAGACGGAGCGGCGCAAGATACACGCCCGTGGGCGCGCTCTTGAGCCGCTGGAAGCCCGCGTAGGTCTTGCCGGTGTTCGTGCCGCCGAGGTGCAGGATGAAGCGGCGGTGCATGGCGCGCGCCTCGGGGTACTCGTCCTTGGGATTGAGCGCCAGCAGCAGCTTGAGGCTGGAGCGGATCGCCTGCGGCACATACCACACCGACCACACCGCGCCCAGCCCGTCGGTCAGCAGCCGGTCGGACGGAAAGCCGCGCATCCCGAGCAGCAGCGCGAGGTCCGCCTCCGGCTGCGCGTCGGAAAAGTCGCGGATCGCTTGCTCCGCCGCGGCGCGCAGCACATGGGGATAGCGTTCGAGCACATGGCGCGTCGTCAGCGCGTCCGGCTTCTCGGCAAGGAATTCGCCCGTGCGGATGAAGTGCTTGAGCACGTCGCCCAGCCGCGCGGCGTCGCAGCGCTGCTCAAGCGCAAGGAACTCGTTGAGCCAGCCGCTCGCCTGCGTCAGCCGCAGACGCTTGAAGCCGCGGAGGTTCCGCAGCCGCGCGGCGACAGCATAGTGGTACTTCCCCGCGAGCCGCCACGAGAGGCTGCCGTCCTTGTGCGCCGCGTCCCACGCACCTTGCAGCAGCTCCGCCGCGCGTGCGGCGGAGCTGCTTGTGTTCTGTGTTCTGCGCGGCATCTCAGCGATAGACGACGGCGCGCGCAAGCGCGTCCGCGCGCTCCGCGCCGTCGAGATACGTCACCAGCGCGAGCGCGAAATCGATCGCCGTGCCGACGCCGCGGCTGGTGACGACCGTGCCGTCCGTCACGGCGGACTCGGTCACGGGGATCGCGCCGGTCAGCTTGCCTTCCAGCCCCGGATAGCAGGTCGCGCGCCTGCCGTCCAGCAGTCCCGCCTTCGCCAGCACCGTCGGCGCGGCGCAGATGGCGGCGGTCAGCTTGCCCGCGGCATGGAATTCGCGCAGAAGCGAAAGCACGCGCCCGTCGGCGGCAAGGTTGTTCGTGCCCGGCTGTCCGCCGGGAAGCAGCAGCGCGTCATACGCGCCGAAGTCCGTCTTTGAGAACGCCTTGTCCGCGCCGACGGCAACGCCGTGTGAGCCGGTGACCGTCGCCGCGTCGGACAGCGCGACGATATCGCAGGCGATCTCAGCGCGGCGCAGCAGGTCGACGACGGTCAGCGCCTCGACCTCCTCGAAGCCGTCGACAAAGAGCATCGCAGTCTTTTTCATCTCGAACCTCCGTTTATTTCATCGTATGTGTTTTCATAAAATCCAGCGCCTGCGCGCGGCTTTGCAGCCCCGCGGACGCACCGACGGCCATGGCGCACAGCGCGCCGCAGGCGTTGGCGAAGCGCAGCGCGTCCGCGCTGTCCGCGCCGCGCAGCCGCTCGGACGCGAAGCCGGCGATGAAATTGTCGCCGGCGCCGGTGGCGTCCACCGCCTCAACGTCGTACGCGTTCAGCCGGATGGTCTCGCGCGCGTCCTTGTACAGGCAGCCCGCCCCGCCCAGCTTGACGACCACGCCGCCCACGCCATAGCGCAGGAACGCGTCCGCCATCGCCTCCGGCTCCGTTTCGCCGGTGAAGTGCCGCGCCTCGTCCTCGTTGGGAAAGATGCAGTCGATCAGCGGCAGGCTGTCGCGCAGATCGTCCAGCGTCAGCGCGCGAAAATTGGGCAGCTTGGTGTCGGCGTAGACGAGGCCGCCCCCCGCCTTCGCCGCCGTCACGACCGCGTGAACGACCTGCGGATCGTCGAACGGCGCGCGGAACAGCGAGCCGAGCGTCACGAGCCGGCTGTCCCCCAGCGCCTCCGTGCAGCGTTCGGGGTGGAAATTGTAGCGGTGGGCGGCGTTGGTGATGGATCTGCGCGTGCCGTCGCGGTTGACCAGCAGCGTCGAGACCGGCGTCTCATGCTCCGTCTCATCGACGATCGCGCCCGTGTCCACCCCCGCGCGCTCCAGCGCGGCGCGTACCATGCCGCCCGCGGCGTCGCCGCCGAGGAAGCAGAGGATGCGCGTGCGCAGCCCCAGCTTCGCGCTTGCGATCGCGCCGTTGACCGCTTCGCCGCCGACGTTGAGCGTCCCGCTCTCGGCGCGGTAGCCCGCCGCGGAGACGGGCGCGGGGTCGAACCCCCGCACGATCGAGTCCACCAGCGCCGTGCCGACGCAGGTGACGTCAAAGCGGAAACCGCTCATTCCGCCACCTCGATATCCAGGCCAAGCTCCTTGGGCAGGAAACGCGGGCAGGTGCTCTCCGACACGGTGATGACCGAGGCGGCGAGGTGGGTGCCGATGCGCACGGACTCGCGCATATCCTTGCCGTAGGTCTGCCCGATGGCGACGCCCGCGCAGAACGCATCGCCCGCGCCGGTGGTGTCGCGCACGACGACGGACTCGGGCGGGCAGTAGCCGCGCTCGCCCGAGAGGCTGGCGTACACCGCGCCGCGGCTGCCCAGCGTGACGACCATCGAAGGGATGTTCGCCTTGGCGATGCGCTGGTACAGCTCCTCGGTCAGCTGCTCCGGCTCCATTTCGCTGAAATCGTCCACAAAGAGTATGCCCGCCTCCTGCACGTTGCAGACAAAGCAGTCGATGGACTGGAGAAAATCGCGGCGCTGGGACGCGATGACCATGTTGGACACCACGGCGTAGACCTTCTTGTTATACTTCTCCGCGTAGCGGAGGATGCGCTTGACGATGTCGTGATCCATGTCGATCTCCAGCACGATGCTGTCCGCGTCGCAGAAGATCTCGTCCCCCTTCTCGTCCAGCAGCTCGCCCAGCGCGCTGAGGTCCGGGCGCTTGGAGATCGAACCGGCGAGGTCGCCCGTGTTGTCGAACACGGCGAGCCAGATGCCCATGCCGTCCTTCCGCGTGAGCACATAGTCGGTGTTGACCTTGTGTTTGTTCAGCTTGCGCAGGACCTCCGCGCCGGAGCCGGTGTCGTCCACCATGCTGACGAACTTCGGGCGCAGCTCCACGTTGGCGATGTCCTCCGCCACGTTGCGGCCCACGCCGCCGTGCACCATCTCGACCCGTCCGGCGTTGCGCCCGGTCGGGCTGTACAGATCGTCGGGAAAGCCCTTGATGTCAACGAATACCGCACCCACCACTACGATCGCCATTTCCTGACCCTCCTGTCGTTTTTTCTATAGCATAGCCTTTTTTCCGGCAATACGCAAGAGAAACCGCCCCGCAGATGGGGTGAAAACACATATTTCGGTAAAACACACACGAAAATTGCACGTCCCAGCTCCCGGGATTCTGTGAAAGAGTAAAATTTATGGTATTTTTATCTCTAAACCCTTGACAAGTATAGGGAAAATATGCATAATTCCGATGTGCAAATCGCTGTTTCGATTATAACATTAACAATACGGAGGAAATGAATCATGAACAAGACCGAACTCATTGCCGCTATGGCTGAAAAGAGCGAGCTGAGCAAGAAGGACGCCGAGAAGGCGCTCGCCGCTTTTGTTGAGACCGTTGAGGACGCTCTCAAGCAGGGCGACAAGGTCCAGCTCGTCGGCTTCGGCACCTTTGAGGTCAAGGCTCGCGCCGCCCGCACTGGCATGAACCCCCAGACCAAGAAGCCCGTCGAGATCAAGGCTTCCAAGGCTCCCGCGTTCAAGGCCGGCAAGGCGTTCAAGGACGCTCTGAACTGATTCGATCCAAAAAATCTCCCGAGGCAGCTGCCTCGGGAGTTTTTTTGTCCAGATCCGTCAATCCGGGAAAGCGCGGCGGAACAGCTCGCCATCGAGGCGGACGATGTCGGCAAAGGGGATGCTGACCCCGCTGTACAGCGTCAGCGTGCCGGCGATGGCGTCCAGCTTCTTCACGCGCCCCGTCACGCTGCGGTACGCGCCGCCCTCTTTTTTGTCGTCGGCAAGAAAATAGGTCACGCTGACCTCCGCCGCGGAGCCGGTCTGCTCGCCCAGCAGCTGCAGCTTTGCGTCCAGCCGCTCCACGCTGCTCTCGTCCAGCTCGATGCGGCCCTCGGTCTCCCGCGCGGTCTCCTCGGCGTCGTCCTCGTAGCCGGCGAGCGCCTTGAACGGCGCGAACTGCGCGGCGCGGTCGTAGAGCGACATGGGGGGATGCGCCGCCGAAACGTGGTGCGGCAGATCGATAATGTGCCGATAGCTCTCCATGCTCATGCCTTATGCCCTCCGATCTGGCCGTTGCGTTCGCGCGTCATCGCGCCCTCCTCGAAGTTCATCCCCTTGAGGATGGCGTTCTTGCCGTATTTTTTCTGAATGGCAAGGATCGCGCCCTGCTGCCGCTTTTCCCGCTCTCTTTCCGCCTTCTCCCGCGCCGCGCGCTCTTCCGCGTGAGCGTAGTCCGCGAACAGGTCGAGCTGCTCCGTCTGCGGCGGTGTCGGCGCCTTGTCCTCCGGCAGCACGCGCCCCGCCACGACATAGATCCGCCGCACCAGCAAATCGGGATCGACGATCCGGTCGTAGAGCCGCAGCGCCGCGGCGACCAGCTCCTTCGTGGACGAGCTGTAGCCGCTGAGGTTCTCCGTGCCGTGCGCGTGCTTTGGCACCGTGCGCCCGTAGCGGTCGGCGGAGACCGTGCCGCGGTAGCGTTTTTTGCGCTCGGGATCGGCAAGGCTCTCCGTGTCATAGCACACCGTCAGCACGAGCTGATCCGTCGCCAGCCCCTTATCCACAAGCTCCAGCGCCAGCAGATCCGTCATCTCGTGCACGATCAGCCGCCCGCCGCTGAAGTCATAGGGATGCTGGAGCACCTGTCCCGAGCCGAGGCTGTGCGCCTCCGGGCGGTACGCCTTGATCTCCTTCATCGTGCAGGGCTCCCAGCCCCAGGCGTGGTCGATCAGCAGCTCGGCGTTGACGCCGAACAGCTCGTAGAGCAGCTCCTCGTTGTAATACTCATACGGCTTGCCGACGGAGCAGCGCGCCACGTCGCCCATGGTGTGCATTCCGTGCTCCGCCAGTTTCTTTGCGATGCCGGGGCCCACGCGCCAAATGTCGGTGATGGGTCGGTGGTCCCACAGCGCGCGGCGATAGCTCATCTCGTCCAGCTCCGCGATGCGTACGCCGTCGCAGTCGGGGGGCATATGCTTGGCGACCACGTCCATCGCCACCTTGCACAGGAACAGGTTCGTGCCGACGCCCGCCGTGGCGGTGATGCCCGTGGCGCGCAGCACCTCGCGGATCATCTTCATCGCCAGCTCGCGCGCGGTCAGCTGATACGTCTTCAGATAGTCCGTCACGTCCATGAACACCTCGTCGATGCTGTAGATGTGGATATCCGCCGGCGCGACGTATTTGAGATAGATCTGATAGATCCGCATACTGACCTGCTTGTAGCGCGCCATGCGCGGCTTCGCGACGAGATAGTCCAGCGCCAGGTTCGGATCGCTCCGGACCGCGGGATCGTCGCACACGCCGGCGCGGAGCGACCTGTCCGGCGCGTTTTTCTCGCGCGCGGCGTTGACCTCCCTGACCTTCTGCACGACCTCGAACAGCCGCGGCCTGCCCGGGATGCCGTACGCCTTGAGCGAGGGCGACACGGCAAGGCAGATCGTCTTGTCCGTCCGGCTCTCGTCCGCGACGACCAGATTCGTGCGCAGCGGGTCCAGCCCGCGGTCCGCACACTCGACCGAGGCGTAGTCGGGTAAGGGGAGAGCATTACTGCCCGCCCCTCCCCTAAGAACCGTACGTGACAGTTTCCCGTCATACGGCTCAAGCCTTTCAAAGCCTATTACTGCCGCAATA